>Ga0208648_1002502_pt1 | contig 12742 bp, 8 predicted proteins | sample AntAceMetag02UKL_FD_184772 | JGI IMG/M metagenome (GOLD analysis project Ga0208648, IMG submission 184772) | Saline lake microbial communities from Ace Lake, Antarctica - Antarctic Ace Lake Metagenome 02UKL (SPAdes) (version 2) | ecosystem: Environmental > Aquatic > Non-marine Saline and Alkaline...
ACGTATTTAATATATAGGTGTTAACCCTATATGAGTTGAAGACTTATAAGTGAGCTAAAGTGAGCTAAAGTGCCTAAAATGCCTAAAGTTAATGAATGCGCCTTTGGCGCAGCTAATTTTATATAAATTAATGGAGCGAAGCGACACCTTAACTTTAGGCACTTTAGGCTTCCTGAAAATTGGACAATGAACCCATAATTACACGTAATCGTATTTAAGAATACGTGTACTAAGCCATCTGCAGTTAAATTCTTGATTTTTTACGAGTTTATCAAATATTAATCATTTGAAAAAACAAAAGGAAACATGACCAGCCAGACACTTCATGATATTCCAGCGTGGCAGAAACTTTTGCTTTATGCAAAAACAATGCAACGCCCTGAAAAACATTTAAAAAATCTTTTACAGGATAAAGACAGGTTTGAAAAACTCTGTTTATTTGACTCAGATTTTTTTTATGATTTTTCACGCCAGAGAGTTGATGAAAAATGCATGAGCCTTTTACTTGAGCTTGCTGAGGCAAGAAACCTCAAGCAACGCTTTAATTCTATGGCAAGTGGAGAAAAAATAAATATTACAGAGAACAGGGCAGCGCTTCATACAGCATCAAGGAGTTTTTCAGGTAAATCAATTTTTGTGAATAATGTTGATGTAATGCCTGAAATAAGAAAGGTAAGAGATGATATAAAAGAGTTTGCCTCAAATGTTCATGAGAAAAAAATAACAGGATCAACAGGCAAACCTTTTAAACATGTGGTTGTTATAGGCATAGGCGGTTCCTGTCTTGGCAGTGAATTTGTTTCAAATGCATTAAATGCTTATGCAGATAAAGGAATTGAGATTCATTATCTTTCTAACGTTGATATCCACAATTTTGGGGAAATAGTATTAAGTATAAATCCTGAAACCACAATGTGGATAGTTATTTCAAAAAGCTATACAACTGCCGAAACCATGGCAAATGCCAATCTTGCCGTAAGTTTTATGAAGGATAAAGGGCTTGATCCTGCAAGGCATTTTGTAACAATAACAAGCAAGGGCAGTCCTGGAGATAATTCAGACAGTTCGGTTTTACGCTCTTTTCACATGTTTGATTTCATAGGAGGAAGATACAGTGTTACCTCTGCAGTGGGCGGAGTTCCGCTGAGCCTGCTTTTGGGATATGACAGATTTGAAAGGTTTTTAAAAGGTGCGGAAGAGATGGATAATCATGCAAGACATGCTCCTGCGCATAAAAATCTTCCTCTTATCGCAGCCATGATAGGAATATGGAACAATAATTTTCTGGGATATCAGCATCAGGCAATTATTCCATATGCATTTCCATTGAACAGGCTGGCTTCCCATGTGCAGCAGCTTTATATGGAAAGCAACGGAAAGTCCGTTACAGAAAGAGGCAATGTCTTTGATGAATCCACAGGAGTTATTGTTTTTGGCGAGCCAGGCACAAATGCTCAACATTCGTTTTTCCAGCTTGCACACCAGGGCCGTCCATTGCCCATTGATTTTATAGGGGTGATAAATCCTCATTACAAAAAGTATCATTATAAGTCCATGGGAGTTACAAACCATCAGGAACTCTGGGCAAATCTTATTGCTCAGCCCATGGCTCTTGCAGTTGGAAAAGATGATAGTGATATGGCAAGATGCTTTTCTGGAAACAGGCCATCTTCAACAATTCTATTAAATGATTTATCTCCGGAAAGTATAGGCCGTCTTTTAGCATTTTATGAGGCTAAAACAGTTTTCGAAGCTTTTGCCTGGGGCATTAATCCATTTGACCAGTTTGGAGTTGAGCTTGGGAAAACAATGGCATCAGGCATCAGGAATGAGATGGCGAAGAAAAATGAAAAAAGCGACTATAACTTTGAGGGGACAGATCATATAACCAGATTTTATCTTGATAAGCTGTTTTCCGGAAAGCTAAAGCCAAACTCCTGACACCTTAAATTTGATGGAATCGTAAAAAGCTATCAAACATATCAAAAAATCATGTTTCAATGTCATTAACTCAGACAATTTTACCATTGATAACCACGAAGAGCACGAAGAATTCTTTTCTTTATCTTCGATTACTTCGTGTTCTTCGTGGTAAAAATATTGCAGTATGCTCCATGTAACATTTTCAAGTTAATTTTGTTGAGTTATGATTTAGTTGTTTGAAAGTTTCATATACAAGGCGCAGTAAATGGAACTTTTTTGCTTAGCTATCATGCGTAGGCAGCGTAATATATCCGTATGAAATTTTTATGGCTTTCAAATGCGATTTCCGGCATGTCATTAACATGAAAATACCCCAGTTCACATGCATCATCTCCAGCCTTATGAATACCAGAGTAGCTTTTTACAAGATAGCCCACCATCAGCACGGTTTTGTATTGTGCGCTGTTATTTGAGTCAACACCAAGCAGGATTTCTATTTTGCCGGAAAGACCTGTTTCTTCTTTCAGCTCTCTTAAGGCCGCAAGTTCAGGAGTTTCTCCAAGTTCCATGAACCCGCCCGGAAGACACCAGAATCCTTTTTTAGGCTCCACACTTCTTTTGACAAGAAGAATTTTCTCATCTTTATCAATTACAACAAGGCAGGAGGCGGGTATGGGATTTTCATAGAGCGGTTGATTGCAGTTTTTACAAAAAAGCCGCTCATGGCCGCTCATCATTTTTTTTGTCAATGGATTTCCGCAAAAATGGCAATATATTTTTTTTTGCATTATCAGTCGTCGTAATTCCCTTCTGATTTATTTTGATTTGAAATTAATGAGGCTTTTTTAATAATTTCTTCACGAGTCCATTCCTCAGGATTTTCAATTCTGTCTGCTTTAAATCCAGGATTATATGAACCTGTTTCAAGTATTGCCTCAATGGCATTGACAGCAGAATCCTTACCATTAAATACATTTACAAGCATATTATAGACAAAATCTTCGACTCTTTTGGCCATTCGTTCTCTGATTTCCTTTGGTTGACCAAGAAGCTTGTTTTCAAATGGAAGATTCAGTTTCTTATAGTTTCCCCCCTTAATACCCTTTGACTCAGCATAGGCCGTCATTTCCGCCCATATCTCTTCTGTTACGCCTTTACCTTTAATTTTGATAAAGTCGCCGTTGCTGTCAAGTATAGCGTTTCCATAATCATTAACTTCAAGACCCCATGAAATCATCTGAAGAGCAGTTGCAACATTGGCCTTTGTGGTTTTAGTCCTGCCTGCTATTTCTATTAGCCTTTCTGAGCTGTTTCCGGATGTCCCATGCTGTGCGCCTGAAAGCTTATATTTTGAAAGAGCTTCATGTATTTGAGCTGTCAACTCAACCTGTATCCCCTGGTCGCTTGCTTCAATTCCGTGGGTTGTTCCATTATTTAAGGCTATCCAGTCTGGAAAAATATCATGTGCATTTAAGCCTTGTATGAGGAATGAGGCTTCTTCTGCGGTGGAAAGTCCTGATTTTCCCTTTATCTCGCCTACTTCAGTTTCAAGCCCTGCCCATTCAGGCACAAAAGGATTCAAAGCCAGATTGGCAAGGAGGTTTTTATCGTCAGGCAAATGCGATGCATCTATGGCAATGGATGTCATGCCTGCATCAAACAGGGTAGGGATCTCTATTTTTGCCGGTTCAATATCTTCTTCTTTTTTAATTCCATAATGATCAGCATGTATGGCAACAGGAATAGTGATACCAAGCTCATTGCACAAAGCATCTACTACCCTTGCAATGTTCCAGTAATTTACAGGGCAATAGGCACTGGCGCCTCCTTCTGACCTTGCTATTTCTATCATGATGGCAGAGTTGGCCTTCTGTGCTGCAAGAAGGGCTCCTTTTATTATAAAATAATTTCTTCCATTAGCAGCCATGGAAATAGCATGACCTTTTGCAGCCATGGCTCTGTCTATAAATTTTCCGCTGACAATTAATGCCTTTGAGTTTGGGAACAGCTTTACAATATTCGGTGGACGAGCTATATCAATAGCCTTATTAAAATCAGATGAATAGACTATTTTATTGTTGGACATAATATAATCCTCCTTTTTTAAAGTTTTTAAAATTAACCCTTAACTTAATTTGTTTATATATAATAATATTTAAAGTTCGTCAATTTGATTTAAGGCAGGCTACAACTAATTTGACTCTGCATGTTTTTTATTTTACCCTGAAAAACTTGGTCCTCATGGCCAGGTCAGAGTTATCCGGCTTTGCCTGGAGAAATACTGCAAGAGTTTGAAGTGAACTAAAGTTTGAAGTGAGCTAAAGTTAAGGAATTCTGTCAATTATATAAAATAAGCGGAGCGACCCGCCCGCCTCGCCTGAGCGAAACAACAAAAGGACGAAGATCGTTGAGTATGGCTCGCGATGGCGGGCAGGAGCGACTCCATAACTTTAGGCACTTTAGTTCACTTTAGGCACTTTTAAAAAGATGGAGGGATTCGATATTTTGAAAACTATAGGAGTATTTGTAAAAATAGATGCAAGGGCTGCCGAAAAAGCAGATGAACTTCAAAAATGGCTGCAGTCAAAAGGTGTAAATGTTATAAGAAAAGACAGTGCTCGCTACAGCCATGAATTTAACAGTAAAAACAACTCAATTGCCCCGCAGGATCTTTTTTGCGTTTTTGTATTAGGCGGGGATGGAACATTCTTAAGAGCAGTTCGCTGGATCAGGAATCAGGATGTGCCGATTTTAGGCATAAAGTTTGCTGAAGTTGGTTTTCTTTCAGAAATTACTGAAGAGAAAATGTTTGATGCAGTCAAATTAATCTTAAGCAGCAACTTTATTACAAAACCAAGAACGCGTCTTTTGGTCAAAGTTATAAGAAAAGACAGAGAGGTTGCCTGTGAAACGGTTTTAAATGAAATAGTAATTAACAAAGGGCACTTTGCCAGCCTTGCACGAATTAAAACATATATAGATGATGTTTATCTGACCACCTACAGAGCAGATGGTCTTATTGTTTCAACTCCCACAGGTTCAACTGCTTATTCTTTATCCGCCAACGGCCCTATTATTCATCCTGAAGTTAAAGGCATTGTTGTTACGCCTATTTGTCCTTTTACATTAACTGTTCGGCCCCTTGTCGTTCCTGATTCTGTATGTATGAAAATAAGGCTCAAAAAAAAATCTTCAGATATTATGATTACTTTTGACGGCCAGACAGGGCTGGAAATCAGCCCGGAAGATACAATCATTATTAAAAAAAGTAACCATCCTGTAAGCATGATAACTATGCCTGATCAAAATTATTTCGATGTTTTGAAAACAAAATTAAACTGGAGCGGCGCACGTATATGAGACCTTTGAAAAATGTTCAATTTTGTTCAAGTTCAAGGAAGGCGACCAAATTTTAAATCAGGTTTAAACGTAGGAACACATAAAAAATTATTAATTTTAAATGTTGAATTTTAAATTCAATAATGGTTTTTTCTTCATTCAAAACTCAAAATTATTCTTAAACCTGACGCAGTAATTGGGCAAAGGGGGAGGTTTTGCAAAGGTCTCACTTTTATGACATTTCTAACTCCAGATGGCTAAGTGCTTTGATTCGTAAATACGGTGACGTATTTAATATATAGGTGTTAACCCTATATGAGTTGAAGACTTATAAGTGAGCTAAAGTGAGCTAAAGTGCCTAAAATGCCTAAAGTTAATGAATGCGCCTTTGGCGCAGCTAATTTTATATAAATTAATGGAGCGAAGCGACACCTTAACTTTAGGCACTTTAATATACTTTAGGCATTTTAGGCACTTTAGGCTTCCTGGAAATTGGACAACGAACCCATAATTATACGTAATCGTATTTAAGAATACGTGTACTAAGTAAAAAGTCATTTGCAAGCGACATTTAGCAGTTTTGAAATCCCAAAAATGCTCACAGAGCGAACAAATCTCGCTTTTTATGACGCCATCAACTTTGCAGCCTCTTTATTTAAGGCCTCAAGATATTCTTCTGAACTATCAAGATAAAAGGCAAGAGCCTTTGAAAAATTTTTGCCCACAATCCCATCGATAAAGAGTTGACTGATTTCTCGCTGTTGCAAAAGAATACTTTGCGACCGCACAAAGGTCTTTCTTTCCTCTCTGGACATCGAGCGCATTATGTGTTTAAGCATGATTCTGGCACGGGGCTGGTACATCCAGAAATACAGAAAATCCAGGGCATGAATGAACAGGGGTTTTACTATTTCCTCATTTTGAGTTGAAAGCAGAACCATAAATTCTTTTGGAGATTCAAGAACCTTGATAAGATCAACCTCGGGGCAAAGAAGATCAAGTTTGGAAAAAGTCTCAAATAACTGCTTAATCTTATGAGTATAGTCCATAAAACGCATTCGCATATTATTGCCCCGATCTGCCAACCCTTCTATAAGACCGGCCACACAGTCAGAAGCGGCCTTTGAAATAACAGCGGCCCATTTCTGGAGGATGACGTTGACAGCTTCTGCTCCGCAGACGAGCAATAGTCCACCTATTGCATAATTAAAACCAATAGCAATTGGTATGGAAATTATGGTCCGAAAAAAATTTCCCAATGCTGCGCTTTTTGGTAATCCACGAAAAATATTGTGACTTGTTATATAGATTCCATTGACTAGGGCGATAATAGTGTAAAGCATGATCGGGCTCGTTGTTGTATTAATATTCAATAGCCGGTCAAGAAAAAGAGATTTGACCAGATAATCGAGCAGAGGAACAGATAACCCTGTAAAAAAAAGAGAATCGGAAATTCTTTCCCAACTCAAATAACTGTTCCAGTGCAACCGGGGCGATCTGCGAAATCCTCCGCCCCCAAGAACAGATTGTAATATATTACGTAAACCCGTAATACCAAACCATATGAATGCGCCACAGTAGGCCAGAAGCCACCAGTCCTTTGTCAACGCAAAGGTCAAAAATGCAGGAATAAATCCTAATAAAATCTTAAGCGCATTTTTAAAATGACTGTTAAGATACTTGAGGTGAAGGGTATGCCCGTTTTTTTCAGCCGGTGTTTCAAGCATAAGCCCATTGTCGCATTCTTCCTGAATACCGCCCAGAGTTGCAATGTTTCCCGGGCGTCCCATATGAAGTGAATAGTCTTTCAGTACCCAGTCGCTGATTTTAGTTGATCCGAAAAAAGATCCTCCCGGGAAATGACGCAGAATTTTGTAATAAAAATTTCCAGCAGAACTGAAGCTGGTTCGAGGTATAAATGTAATGCGTTTATAGCTTGTCGCGGTAACAGGGATACTCTCGCGAGACAGCATTTTTGTATCAAACTCTTTCCGGGCGTTTACAGGTAGTGTGTCTTTAATTATCAGACCCATTCCATGAAGATGCCTGGAACGACCTGTCGAATCGCTGCCAATTCGAGACTTAAGAGCATGATTTTTATAAATAGAGTGGAGTCTTTCAATATCAAAAAGAATCTCAGCAAGCTTGGTTCTTCTTGTTACATTTTGTTTGCCGGGCTTTCCTGAAACGCTGTCTTCGAACTGCTCGATAATATTGTACACGATCCGTTTAAGTTTAATGATATTCCCATGGTTAAGGGCAATTTGTAGTTCATTTATAGCAGAAAGATCTGGAGAGAGATTTCCCTCAGAGTAGTCCTTGAGATTAAAAATTTCCAGATTGGTAATCATGCCATTGCAATCATAGAGAAGCTCCAGCACATCTTCTGTAGAAAGATTGGTCAGACTCAATGTTGCCGAGTAGGCTGAACAAAAATTACTGAGCATGCTCAGTAACTCCTTTGCAGAAAGTTTGAGCAGAGATGGAATATCCGGGCTGTCACATGGAATCCATGGATTATGAATTCCGGCATTTTTGTCCGGAGCGAGCCAGTTTGTGATAATACTTTCGGAATCAATGCAGTTCATTTCCTTTACAAGAAGGGAAATATTTCTTTTTTCGTCTTCATTGGCGGCTTCATACTGAGGTTTTAAAGCTTTGACACGCTCACGCATGAGGTGCATCAGGGTATTATATATAAACTTCGCGAGATGAAATATTGAAATTTGCCCAATGCCGACAAAATCAAGAAAAGCGTCCTTGTCAAGTTTAAGCATGGAGATGCCGTAATGCTGATTTATATGGAGCCTGTAAACCTTGTTGAATTCATCCAGAACGTCTAATACATATTTTTGCTGATACGCAGATACACATTCTCCTTTTTTCATAAATTCAAGAACAGGTGCATTTGAGAAAAAACTGATAAAATCTTGGTTGTCTGCAAAATCCCTGGGCAGCCATACGATCTTTATGTATTTATCTTGAAAAAGAGCATAAAATTCAATGCCGATCTGGACTTCCATGTTCATAATTGATGCAGCTTCAACAAGTTCTGTTATAGCTTCAGTACGGACGTAATTATAGTGAACCACTGTAATTTTTCGAATACCCTTTATCCAGGCATCCATAATTAAATGTGTGGCGGATTTTCTTCCCTTGGTATTTACATCATGGACATGATGGTCAAATGCGACCTGATTCCATTCTTCCGGCATCTCGACAAGATGATATTTGCGCAGTTCGTTTTTAATGACTTTGGGTTTGCCCAATGCCGCGGTCCTGAAATCTCTGGCCAGCTTTAGCATGCGGATCTCATCGCCTTCAGAACGAAGGAGTTCCTTCATGATCTGCAAAAGAACCCTGGCAGTATTCTTGCGCAAGGTGCTGTGAGTCTTGCTTAATGCCTCGTCACGAAGGGATTGTAATGCCTCCAGTCGTTCCTGCGCCTTGCCTGTACGCAAAGAACCAAGCAAATGAATGGCTGCGTATGCCATTCTCAGGCCGCTCGTTGCAGCCATTTCCTTGATGCCCTGGGAATGGAAATGAGGAGTGAGAAGTTTTCTAAGATGTCGCAACGACTTGTCACGGTTTAGTACGTCGTTGACAATATCCAGTAAAGCGTGGTCTTTCTCATCAAAAAACATTATAGGAGTTTTTTTTGTCATCGCCTTTTCTTTTTTAAGACTATGATGTTATTTTCTGTAATTTACTAAGAGAATCATTTGGTCCAAGTAATATCAGAATATCGCTGTCTTTTACAAGGAAATTACCTGTAGGGATCATATTTAATCGTTCAGGGATAATTTCTTTCACAGCGATCACCTGAACACCATATTGATTAATCAGGTCAAGATCTTCCAGCTTTTTTCCTGTGAAACTTTTTGGAGGTGCGAGTTCAACAATACTGTAACCTTCAATAAAAGGCAGATATTCCACTATATTGGGGCTTTGCAGCCGCTCTGCAAGTGAGGCCGCCTGATCTTTTTCCGGAAAAAAGACTTCTGTTGCTCCAACCTTATAAAGAAGACGTCTGTGTATTTCTGAAATAGCTTTGGCAAACACTGTTTCAACCCCTATATCCTTCAGGTTTAGTGTGGTTAGAACAGAAGCCTCCATAACCGAATCAAAACAGACAATAGCATTATCAACTTTTTTTAAGTTGAGTGATTCTAAAGCTTTTTTATCGGTTGAATCAGCCAGCACAGCACGGCTTACCGCATCTTTAATGCTTTGTACTTTTTCGGAATCATTATCAATGGCCAAAACTTCATGGCCCTTTTTATAAAGGTTTGTGGCCAGATAATAACCGAAAGTTCCAAGCCCTATGACAACGAATTGTTTCATCTTACACCTCATCCTATCATAACATCTTCTTCTGCATAAGAATAATATGATGTTACAGACTGGCTGACAGCCATTGCGATTAAAAGCGGGCCAAGGCGCCCGACAAACATGATGAAGGTTATAATTATTTTGCCGGGAACGGAAAGACTTCCTGTTATGCCGGTAGAAAGTCCGACTGTACCAAAGGCACTTATTACCTCAAAAAATAATTCCAGAAATTTTCCTCGAGCCTGGGGGTGTGGAATGCCCCCGAGTTCTGTCATTAAAAGCAGCATTAGTCCGATACACACAACTATAGCACTGATTAGCACTACACGGACTGTTTTCCCAATACTTTTTTCAGTTAGTAAACGCCCAAAAAGCTGCGGACGTTCATATCCTCGAAAACGTGATATGCCCAATACGGCTAATATCGCAAAAGTAGTAGTTTTAATGCCTCCTCCGCAGGAACCGGGTGAAGCTCCTATAAACATAAATAAGATCAGAACAAAGAGGGTTTCGTTAGCCATATTCCCAATCGGCAGCGTATTAAAGCCCGAAGTTCTGGCATTTACTGCCTGGAAAAAGGCGGATATTAAGCGGTTTAGGGGTTTGAGATGATTAAGGGTATTATTCCATTCCATGAATAAAATCATCATGGTGCTGACTAAAAGCAGCAAAGCAGTAGTTGACAGCACTAATTTGGAATGGAGGCTCAGGCGTGCCCAGATACGGCGTTTACGTGAAAACCGGTATTTAAGTTCAGAAAGAACCGGAAAACCAATTCCACCTGCTATAACCAGGAAACAAATTATCAGGTTTAACTTCCAGTTGGTTTGATAGCCGGCAAAGCTGTCTGAAAAAAGACAAAAGCCTGAATTGCAAAAAGCGCTGATTGAGTGGAAAACCGAAAGGTATAAGGCCTTTTGTGTCTCATGGTCGGGAAGGAAGCATAAAAATATCAGCACAGCCCCCAGGCTTTCAAACACAAGGGTAAATAAAGCCACACTTTTTATAATTGATGAAATACTTCTATTACTTGTGTGGGTAAATGTATCCTCTATTGCATTACAATTAGTAAAGCTAAGCCTTTTGCCCGCGATCAATATAAACAAAGTTGCTATTGTCATTATGCCAAGGCCTCCGGTTTGGATCAAAACCAGAAGAACGGTTTGTCCAAAAGCAGTAAAGGCGCTTCCGGTATCTACAACCGTAAGCCCTGTAACACAGACAGCAGATGTTGAAGTAAATAAAGAGTCTGTAAACCCGAGGGAGACATTGACTGAGGCCTGGGGCAGCATCAGCAGCAAGGTTCCTGATAAAATTACAAGCACAAATCCAATGATTGTGATACGGGCTGGAGATCGTAATAATATCTGTGAAATTTGCATAATTATAATAGTGCGTTACTTCCGGCAGCAACTTAAAATATGATTTTCAAAATTTGGGATCTACCCACAAATGAATTTAATTTTCAAGATTTGATAACGTCGTAAAAAGTTGCATTATGCCGCTCTACAGCACTGTAAACGAAAATAACTTGTCAGTCATATTTAAAAGTTATGATTTAATTATTTGAAAGATATTGCAAATTCGAGATATAATTATTTGAATATCGAACATCGAACAAGAAATTTCGAATGATGAAGTGTGGAATCGCTATGCCCTACCTTTTTACATATTAAAAATGATAAAATACCTTACTTCGACATTCATAATTCCTTGTTCGATATTCTGCGGTTGAAAACAGACTCGTAAGTTTGATTTTTATCAAAAAGTAAAATATATAAAACAATCAAAAACTTATGTCAAATTAGTGCGAACGAGTTATTTGAAAGTCACGAATTTAGACTCCTTTAAATGAACGGCCATTATGATAATTCTCTAATGATTTTATCATAAAATATTATCAATAATATAATGATATATCAAGTTATTTACTTGTTTACGGGTGCCCCAACCGAACTTTAATTAATATCTCCGGTGTGAATTATGATTTCTTTTTGTGATTTTGAAAGTTTTTTTATTTTTTGTTCCAGCTTTAATGCCGATGATTTGCTCCCTATCTTTTTTTGAAACACCAGCTTTAGAGGGCCTCTGCCACGAAGATATTTTGCTCCCTGTTTTCCCATTTCCTGATGTTGTTCAAAACGCCTGATAACATCATTTGATATGCCTGTATACAGTGTGCCATCACGGCATCTGATCATGTATAGATACCACTCTGCTTTTTCAGCTTCCAATTGGGCCATCCATATTTTTAAAGTTTTTCTGACTTTTTGATCTACAAAGGAAAAAATATGTTGAACAGTATTGCGGGAATGGGAACGTGTGTGGCCTGCCACCTTTGTAACCTCGAATTTTAACCTGTCATAAAATTCGTAATATTTGCCGTATAAAGATGCGTTTTTTAACAGACGATTACCTCCTCTGGAATGGAAACCGTTGTTTTCCAGCCCGGCCCTTCTTGACAAAAGCCCTTCAACACACTGGGAATCGGAATAGATACGGAGTTTCCCTGGCCCGAAAATGGTTGATCCAGCACAACATTCTTCCAAAGCCCACAAAACTGTTTGGACCTCAAGTTTTGTAGAAGAAGTGTCTTCAAATTTTTTCAACACTATAATTTTGTTCAGTTCCGTTGTTTTGATCAGGTTTGGCGGGGTTTCAATAAAGGATTCAGGAACGAGAAGATAACCGCCCACGCCAACTTTGAGCTTGGGGTTCAGACTTGCATCGGTAAAGAGAGAATAATTGTTCATTAATTTAACTGCAGATGGCCAAGTACACGTATTCTTAAATACGATTACGTATAATTATGGGTTCATTGTCCAATTTTCAGGAAGCCTAAAGTGCCTAAAATGCCTAAAGTATATTAAAGTGCCTAAAGTTAAGGTGTCGCTTCGCTCCATTAATTTATATAAAATTAGCTGCGCCAAAGGCGCATTCATTAACTTTAGGCATTTTAGGCACTTTAGCTCACTTATAAGTCTTCAACTCATATAGGGTTAACACCTATATATTAAATACCTCAACTTTCGGAGGAGCAAATTACATCTCTATTCCCCCACCAATTGGGGCGTTTGACTACTACGAAGGCCGAAATATGCAATCGCTTCGCCCATTATCAGATCGAGAATGGAATTTATGACCCTCT
>Ga0208648_1002503_pt1 | contig 12733 bp, 15 predicted proteins | sample AntAceMetag02UKL_FD_184772 | JGI IMG/M metagenome (GOLD analysis project Ga0208648, IMG submission 184772) | Saline lake microbial communities from Ace Lake, Antarctica - Antarctic Ace Lake Metagenome 02UKL (SPAdes) (version 2) | ecosystem: Environmental > Aquatic > Non-marine Saline and...
TTTGAGAAAGACAAAAACAACTCCTAAGAAAGGCCCTGGATTAAAAGTAAAAGCAACTTTGGTTCGGAAGAGATATAAAAAGGGACAAAAAGTTTCTGATAAGGAAATGTCTCAACTTCAATTGGAAAATCATGATACCTTGCCTAATTGGAATTACACGATTTCGCCAACAAAAATGTGAAGTTATTTATTGTTGACCCCAAAGCATAAAGAACCTGTTTCTCCAAATTTACTTGATCGCCAGTTTACGGTACCTACTCCAGACACGGTCTGGGTTAGCGATATCACCTATTTAAAGGTTGGAAGGAAGTGGCATTATCTCACGGTTTTTATCGATTTGTTTTCTCGGATTGTTGTAGGCTGGGACCTCAGTGAATCTCTTGAAAGATATTCAGCAATGCGTGCCCTTAACAAGGCAATTCTAAGGCGCAGACCAAGCCAAGGGTTAATGATACACAGTGATAGAGGAATTCAGTATGCCAGTGGCGATTTCAGAGCAATATTAAAAAAACATCGTTTTATTCAAAGCATGAGCAGGAAAGGCAACTGCTGGGATAACGCGGTGGCCGAATCTTTTTTCCATTCGATAAAAACACAAATGATTCATCATTGTAATTTTCAGAGTGTAGCCGAGACGGAGCAGGCTCTTTTTAATTACATTGAAGTCTACTACAATCGCCGGAGAAAGCATTCTACGAATGGTTATAAATCACCCGCAAATTATGAGTTGGAATGTTGGAATAATAAAAAAGCGGCTTAACCTCGACTCCACTATTTTGTTGCAAGATCACTGTTTCTGTCGGAGCGATCCTGGAAGCATCATTACGTTTTATTAATACTTGCCCATAGTTTTTTGCTATATTATTTGCTGGTCATGAAACCATCAGGGTGGAGAAAATGGGTGCCGCTGAGTTTTATGATTATTGCTGTTTTTTTGCATACCTTTTCAGGCAGTTTGTTTTTTGGCCATCATTGGAGCGACGTTTTGGAGGCTTATGGGGTTTATATCATGGGTGCGCTCTCACTTTTTGCAAGCTGTGCCGCCGCCTTGACAGCCTTACGGTTGGAAGGGTGGCCGAATCGATATGGAGGTTATTATCAGTAATGAATGAAAAACTTTCAAATTGGTATGAAGGTAAAAACGGATTTATCTTTACCCTTTGCACATCCGCTATACTCAAAACTATAATAGCGCTGTTCAATAAGCCATTCAACTCTGATGGTGTACTTTATATCTCAGCAGCACAATATTTTGCTACCGGGCATTTCAAAGATGGTTTGCAGTTGTTCCCAATGCCTCTATACTCTTTAATTATAACAGCGGTTCATTTTATAGTGCCTAACTGGGAGATCGCTGCTAAGCTGATTTCTATAACCAGCGTGGTTCTGTCGACCATACCCCTATATCTTTTGACCACCGAACTTTTTAATCGCAAAGCAGCTTTTTGGGCCTGCCTTGCGTTTGCTGTCTCATCCCCACCTAATGACTGGGCTGTTGATGTGATTCGTGGTCCTATTTTTGTTTTCTTTGTATTATGGGCCGTTTATTTTGCACAAAATGCCATTGTATCAAAAAGACCTATCTTTTTCTTTCTAACAGCTCTTTTTTCCTGCTTTTCTCTTTTCTTAAGAATAGAGGGTGTAATTATCATTCCGTTCTTTTTCTTTTTTACTATATGTCTGATCTTAATAAAAAGAGGAGAAAGAGCCTCTTTACTTAAAGGCCTTTTAACCTGGATAGCTTTTTTGGTAATTCTTGGGGGTATCTGCTTTTTGGTAATGAGGATGACCGGGGTTTCCTTCAACAGGTTTGATGAGGTTGCAGAAAAAACCGGGAATATGTTGAAGATGGGTTTTATTGATACTTATCATCTGATATATGACCAGCTTAAAGATATGGAAAAACTATCTCCTTTTCCGTATCAGAGACAGAATCTCGCTGAAATAGCTCGGCATTTCATATGGTTGATTTATCTGGTGGGGCTATTGCAAATATTTATTAAGGTACTGTTTCCCCTGTTTATAATTCCACTTTTCTGGGCTTATAGACACATTTTTGAACGACGGCAGGCTTTTGTATTTGCCCTGGTCTGTTTCTATCTTCTGATGATGTATTATACGCTTATTGACAGAGATTTTATGCAAGGGAGATTTTTATTTGCACCTGTATCTCTTGCATATCCCTGGGTTGGACTGGGAATGGAAAGAATGTTTAACCGTTTAAAGGGTTCTTCAATGCCCAAAGTTTATTTTGCTGTTTTTATAGCTATTTTTTTTGTATCCCCTGTTTTTAAATGTGTGTACTCGGTTGCTAAAGCAGATAATGTTTTACGTAAATCAGGCAAATGGCTGGCAGCAAATGAAATGTTTCATGACGCAAAATTGCTTACCAATGATATCAGGGCCCCATTTTTCGCCGGCATTAAAATAGATAAGTATTTTATATATTATGATATAAAAGACAAATATAACTTTGCCTCCTTGGAGAAATTTGCTTTAGAAAATCATGCGGACATCCTTGTTATCAAGGTTTCGTCAAAGGAAACCGAATTGTTAAATAATATTTCATATTATAAAAAACTAAAAAAATTTGTTGGAAAAAGGAGAAATGTTTATATTTACTGTTCCCCGGCTTTCTGTGATCATGGCCGGTAAACCTCTAGGGTTCAACTATAATACCGTCTTTTTTTGTATAAAAAGCAGTGGAAACAGAGTTGCGTTTTGAAATGTACATATGATACTTATTGCTAAATTCCACTCTGTTATCTACGACGTCTGAAAAAACACCTGAGATTCCGAGAATAAGTTCACAGACTTCCCGCACGCCGTACTGTGACCCGCTGTTTGCACTGATATAATCACATAATCCTTTTTCTTTAACATATGTTTCGAAAAGTGGTCCGGCGCCTCTTCTGATTAGAAATCTCAGGCCGCAATGGCTGGCGATGGAAAGGTCTAAAACATCATCAAAAACAAATGCCACCTGATCCGGTTGAATATTGTGTGTTGTTTGAATATGGTTTAATGCTTCTGTTTTATTTAATAAATTGTAATAGACAAAGTGAAGGTGCTCTCTTTTGGAAAATTGAGATGCAGATGGGTTTTTTTGGCCGGTAATAATGCCAAACAAGGGAAGCTCGTTATTTTTTAAAAAGTGCCCAAACCTCAACAGGTTTGTCCCCATTGAGTCCGGTTCCGTATAAGTACTGCTTGTTTCCTTTCCTTTTATACCCGCATTAAATACGCCGTCCCAGTCGAACAGATAGGCTTTGATATGTCTCAGTTTTTCTATGATATCGATATAAGGGGTGATAAATTTACCCCCCAAATTTGAAAAAATGTCTTCTATATTCATCAGACAATCAGATTCATTTTAATCAGGTCCTGAACATCAATCATACCGATAAGCTTATCATTTTCCAGCACGATGATATTATCAACCTTTTTCTGTTTGAATATCTCAACAGCATCGTACAGCAGACTATCTCCGTTGATTGTAATCGGTTGGTTATATGAAAAATCCGACATTTTTTTGCTTAAGATGGTTTTTCCATTCTTTTCAAGCTGTCTTCTTAAATCACCATCAGTAAACACTCCAACCACTTTCCCATTATCAACAATGGCGACAGCCCCCAATCCGGATTCGGTCATCTGCACAATCGAATCCAACACCGTATCATCCAAGGTTGAGACAGGATTTGCCTCTCTTATTACTTCTCTAACTCTGATTGTCATCAACTGTGTGTGTTCTGTGAATTGCCGGGTTCCTAAAGCTGTAAAAACGTTTTCAGTCAACAGTTTCATAACGTTCCAGGGTACCGTGCAGGTGTGTACGCCAAGATTTATGGCATTTCGCACATGTTCCGGGTGCCTTACAGAAGAAAACATGATTTTTGTATGGTAACCGTAATGGTCTACAGCCTTCACACACTGTTTTATCAGTTCAAGTGCATCATGGCCTTGGTCCTGCAGGCGGCCCACCAGAGGGGTCACATAATCGGCTCCTGCGGCCATTGCCATGTAAGCTTGTTGTAAGGTGTAAACAAGATGGATGTTTACTTTTATACCTTCATCTTTGAGCATTTTACAGGCTTTAACCCCCTCAATGGAGACCGGTATTTTGAATACGGTTCTTTCTGTATCCAATCCGAGGTTTAAAAGACGGTGTGCCTCTTTGTATATTTCATCACATGTTTCTCCCAGTGCTTCAATCTGTAGCACCGGCATCATAGCGGCTAATTTCAGAATTGTACCATCTATATCGGTTATGCCGTGCCGATGCATGAACGTGGGAGTGGTCGTAAGTCCTGCAAGAAAGCCGAGCTCAAACGCCTCTTCTATCTCCTTTAAATCTGCTGAATCTAAATATAATTCCATAATAATTCACTTTTGTTATGGGTTTCTATATTTTACCTCTATCTCATGAATCTCCAGTAATGGTTTTAAAAACTCTTCCAGATCAAATACACTCAGCTGACTTGAGGCATCACATAAAGCCTTTTGAGGCTCAGGGTGAGTCTCTATGAAAATCCCATCTACACCTGCTGCAACACCTGATCTTGACAAAACAGGAAGAAACTCCTTAGACCCTCCTTTTGGGTCTGCACTGGGAATCCCGTATCTTCGTACAGAGTGGGTGATATCAAAAACTACGGGAAATCCTGTCTGATTTAAATGAAAAAAACTTCTGGGATCCACGATCAAATCATTGTATCCAAACGAATATCCTCTTTCAGTTAATATGATTTGTTCGTTTCCGCTATCTATGACTTTCTGAACGGGTTTTGCCATATTTTCAGGCGCCAAAAACTGCCCGTGCTTTATGTTGATCACTTTTCCTGTTCTGGCAACTGCTTCCAGAAGATCTGTCTGCATGCATAAGTAGGCCGGTATCTGTATAACATCTAGAAATTCTGCTGCTTGGGCAACCTGCTGTGGATAGTGAACATCTGAAAGGATCGGAAAATTGAACTCCTGTTTTATCCTGCATAACATTTCAATCCCTTTGTCCAGCCCAGGTCCTCTGTAATTCTGGGCGGTACTACGATTATCTTTTTGAAATGAGGATTTATAAATAACAGGCAAATCCAGTTTTTCAGAGACTTGTTTTAAAACATCCGCTGTTTTGAGCATGATGCGCTCTTCCTCAATGACGCAGGGACCTGAAATGAGGAATAACTGATCAGCACCACAGGAGATATCGCCAACCTGAACAATTCTTTTTTTCATAAGATTTTAAAATAGTTTTAAAATTTTGTTAAACCTTTATTCATCGCCAGGAGTATGACTGAAAGACCATTTTTTGTCAATATTTAAAACACACTTTAAAACCGGTCGGCAACAGTAAAACAATACACCACCCACTATCGGGTCTGACCCATAATGATCCGGGTAACTGTCTCGATATCGCCTGGTCGATCAACACCAAAACTCCGGTATTCTGTTTTTACCACATGAATGGGTATTCCATTGTCAAGCAGGCGCAGTTGTTCGAGTTTTTCTGTTAATTCCAGATTGCTCGGTCCCATGGCCACAAATTGTTTCAGGATGTTCATACGGAATGCATACAATCCGATATGACCGTAAAACTCGCCCTTCTGTTGATCACGGGGAAACGGGATAATAGAACGGGAAAAATAGAGTGCACGGCTATCTTTAGCTAACACAACTTTGACCCGATCCGGGTTTTTAGCATCATCCGGATCGATTCTTTGGACCAGGGTTGATACTTTTATATCAGGATCAGAAAAAGGCAAAACCAACTCTGTTAGCATGCCAGTCTCAAGGGCCGGTTCATCACCCTGTATATTGACCACAACAGCGTTTTCCGGCACGTTAAGCAATTCCGCAGCTTCGAGGACCCGGTCCGTACCACTTAAGTGGTCGTTTCTTGTTTTAATTACCGGAACGTTCAGATTTTTTGCTGCCGAGATAATCCGGTTGTCATCGGTGGCCAGAACAGTCTTAGAAAGTTGCGGACACCGGCTGGCCCGTTTAAAAACATGCCAGAACATGGGTTTTCCCAAAATATCTGCCAGAGGCTTGCCCGGGAAGCGTGTAGACCCATAGCGTGCCGGTATAATTCCGTAACATTTTGGAAAGTTAGTCATTAGTCCCTTAGTTGTAAATTTTGTGTTGTTACTGACAAGAATTCTTTTGCGACCTTTATAAAGGCATGGGTATTAATACTTTGCAACGATCCGAACGAGCGCTCAACTTTTTTTACATATTTGGTTCCGGTCAGGCTATTATTAAAAACCGCAGAACCGCAGAATATCGAACCGCAGAATATCGAAGGAATGTATTCTGGCAATTTTATAAAAAACAGAGCGAAGCGATTCCATACTTCGATATTCGATATTCATGTGATCGATATTCGATATTCTCAGTTTTGAACCGATTATTTTGCTAATGATGATAATCTTTAAATACAACCTTTTTGGTTCCAGCTTGTCCAGATTAGGTCTCGTTAAGTAACTTCTCGATCAGACGGCAAGCTTTGTTCGTGCCGCCCTGCCGGTTTTTCATATACATAAAAGTCGCTTTACGTACATTTTCGCGGAGCGTGGTTTTTTCTAAACTCTGCACAAGAAAGTTGGCAACTTCCTTCCAGTCTGAGGCCACATGAACAAGACCCTGGTCCACGATTTCCCGTCCTACCCAGGCGAAGTTTTGCCATGAAGGGCCGATGACGGGTATGACCCCGCAAGTCAGGGGCTCCAAAAAATTCTGGCCGCCCAGAGGCGCAAGACTTCCCCCCACGAATGCGCCGTTTGACAGACTATAGGCTGAAGAGAGTTCCCCAAAAGTGTCCCAAAGGATAACGGTACCATCTGGAACTGATTTTTCAATTTGAGATCGTAACATCCATGATGTCGCTATGCGATTTAACACCTCTTCCCAATATGTTATACGGTGCATGTGCCGTGGAAACAGTCCGATAACCGTATCAGGACGTCTGCGATGAATATCAAGTATGATTTTTTCGACCTCCGGCTCCTCCTCTCGTCTGGTGGATCCAAGGACAAGAAAAGGTGTTCCGGACCGGATAATTTTTTCGAGATGTTTTTCTGTTTCAAGCCCGTGAGCGATGTCGCCGATATTATCGAACTTGATATTGGACATCACTTCGACGCGTTTTTTGCCAAATATCGTGGCAAATCGTTTGACGTCGCTTTCTGAGATTCCAAGGATTTTATCCGGTCCGATCATACGCCAGAAGGATGGCCAGATCAGGTATCGGGTCAGACTCCTGGCGGTGATTCTTCCGTTAATAATAATTGTGTGGCAGCCATGTTTTCTCAAGGCGGCTAAAAGACCCGGCCAAATTTCTGATTCCAAAAGAACCATTACACGCGGGCGGATGGTTTTTACCGCCGTTTCCATAATGGAAGGTTTGTCAAACGGGAAGTAGGCCGAACATGCACTAACACCTCTTTGGTTGGTGGCAATATCAGCAATGGCGCGATTTATAATATCCAACCCTTGACGGGTGTTTGATGTCACGATAACTTTGACGGGCTTATGGGGATGTAATTTTTTAAGGATCGACCACGCCAGATAGGATTCACCGGAAGAAGCGGCTTGAATCCACAGATCCGCCCGGGTCAATGTCATCTGCTGGAGCGTCCGCTGCCTGAATCCATCGGCAAGGCGTTGATTCAGGCGAAGGGCAGGGATAATTAGATGCCAACCCAGGTTATAGAGATATAGTGTAGCTTTGAGTGTTATATTTTTCGACACTGTGGAGTTTTACCTCTACAGAATTAAGATATTATGACCTCTAAATTCTTGGGTCATTTTTTAACAAATTATCAAAATATTCAATTGTCTTTATTAATCCCTCTTCTATTTCGACTTTTGGAACCCAATCCAATTCTCTTTTTGCAAGGGTAATATCAGGTTTTCTTTGTTTTGGATCGTCTGTGGGAAGTTTTTCGTATATGGTCTTTGATTTAGATCCGGAAATTTCGATTATTTTTTTTGCCAATTCCAGAATCGTTAATTCCGTTGGATTCCCCATATTTACAGGCCCGGTTAAATGGTCTCCGGAGTTCATTAAACGAACCATGCCTTCAATCATGTCATCAACGTAGCAAAAGGATCTTGTTTGAGATCCATCTCCGTAAATGGTTATGGCTACTCCTTTAAGGGCTTGAATAATAAAATTTGAAACAACCCTTCCGTCATTTGGATGCATTCGTGGTCCGTAAGTATTAAATATCCTAGCTACCTTTATTTTTAAATTATGCTGACGATAATAATCAAAAAACAGGGTTTCGGCACATCTTTTTCCCTCGTCATAACAGGCACGCAGACCGATTGGGTTCACCCTTCCCCAATAAGCTTCTATCTGCGGATGAACATCAGGGTCTCCGTAAACTTCGCTGGTGGAGGCCTGAAAGATTTTTGCTTTAACTCTTTTTGCCAGTCCCAGCATATTGATGGACCCGTGTACGCATGTCTTGGTTGTCTGAACCGGATCAAGCTGATAATGTATCGGAGAAGCAGGGCAGGCCAGATTATAGATCTGATCCACCTCCAGATAAAGCGGGAAGGTGACGTCATGACGGAGAAATTCGAAATTTGGATGATTATGTAAATTAGCGATGTTTTGCCTGGTTCCTGAAAAGCAGTTGTCAATGCACAAAACTTCATTTCCATCTTGAACTAGTCGTTCACAGAGATGAGATCCTAAAAAACCACACCCGCCGGTAACCAGAATTCTTTTGCTAAGATGCATAATCAAACCTTTCTATAGTAAGAAGTTTTTTCAACTCTTTTTTACAATAAAAACATAAAAATGCTGCTCCACTATACATAAGAATGTTAAAATTTCAAACCTTTTTGTTGGAGGTATGCTCGGGGTATTTAATTAGTAAAGTGTATATCCGTTAAAATACTTGAAAATTCTACGTTGATCCTTTATAAGGAAAACACGTTAAAATAAAGGAGGAAATTCATGGCCGTAAGCAAAGAACTGCTGGATATTCTCGCCTGTCCGAAATGTAAAGGCGATATATATTTAAATGATACAAAAGACGGGCTTATCTGTGATGCCTGTAAGCTTTTATATGAAATACGGGATGATATCCCAATTATGCTGATCGACGAGGCTAAGCCCTTAGACGTTTAGTCTGACGATTATGAGCCGACCTCAAATGCCAAAGCCTGCCAAACTGGTGATCGGTTTTTTTCTTAAAGAAAAAAACCTGGCGGTTTCCGTGGTAAAAGCACTTATAGAAAAATTTGGTCCTGTTGATATCGCAAGTTCATGGTTACCGTTTAGTTTTACCACTTATTATGAGACAGAGATGGGGCAGCCTCTTTTCAGACGGATGCTTTCATTTGAAAGGCTGATCAAGCAGAGCGCCCTGTCAGAAATAAAACGAATCACCAACGATCTTGAGCTGGAGTACTCAAATCACAGCAAAAGAATGGTCAATTTGGATCCGGGTTATCTGCTTCGGGAAAGATTTGTCCTTGCCACCGGCAAGAATTTTAGTCACAGGATCTATATTGGGCAACGGATTTACGCCGATTTAACCCTGATTTACACCAAAGGTCGCTTTATTAAATTACCATGGACATATCCGGATTATGCCCAGCAAAACATGTTGAATTACCTTGAACGGGTACGGAATAAATATGTGATTGATTTGAAACAGACATGTGTATAGACTAAAAGATTCGGGGTTCAGAGGTTCAGGTGAACGCGCAACTTATTTTTAAAGGCTGATGAAAAATGCTAAAGAGTATGACCGCATATGCAAAATCGGAGAAGACCCAAGAAAAACTTACGGTTCAGATTGAGATCCGTTCATACAACAGCAGGTATCTTGATATTTCATTGCGTGTCCCCCATGGATATCTTGCACTGGAAGAGAGGATAAAAACTTTAATTGCCGGCAAGGTTTCAAGGGGTCGCATAGAGGTTAATCTGCAAGTCAGGGACGATTCCGATGAAGCATATGCCTTTGAAATAAATGCACCCAAAGCCGGGGCATATTATAACAGCCTTGTCCAATTGAAAGATAAATTTAATATTAATTCCGAAATATCCATGGATCTTCTTGTAAGTGGAGGAGGTATTATCAAGCCTGTGGAGATGGGTCTTGATATGGAAGCACGATGGCCTGTTTTTAAAGATTGTATGAATGAAGCCATAACTAACCTTATCGCCATGCGAAAAGAGGAAGGCAATTTTCTTGAAGCAGATATTTCCGACCGGCTTAATGGTATAGAAGAATGTATTGATCAGATTCAAAAAGAATCGAGCGACCTTTTATCTCATTACCAGCAGCGTCTTAAGGACCGTATCGCCGCTTTAACAAAAGGGATTATAGAGATAGATCCTGATCGGGTAGCACAGGAAGCGGCTTTTCTTGCTGATAGAAGTGATATCTCCGAGGAGATTGTAAGGGCGGCAAGCCATATCAAACAGTTTCGAACGATTATATCTTCAGCAGAACCTGCCGGTCGAAAACTTAATTTTTTGGTGCAGGAGCTTAATCGTGAATTCAACACCATGGGATCTAAGACGAACAATACAGATGTTTCCCATATTATCGTTGAGGTAAAGTCCGATCTTGAAAAAATAAGAGAGCAGTTGCAGAATGTAGAGTAAATAGGGTGAGAATTGATTCCGGTTTATCCGGGCGAGGGGAGGAATATGGATCAGAATCTTTTGAATATCGGTTTCGGGAATACAGTGGTTGCTGAACGGGTTATTGCTATTGTGTCTCCCAATTCAGCTCCCATGAAACGTCTTAAAGATGAGGCCAAAGATGAAAAACGTTTGATAGATGCAACACAGGGCCGCAGGACTCGTTCTATTATCGTTATGGACAGTAATCATATCGTTCTTTCCGCCATACAGGCCGAAACAATATCCCAGCGCTACTTAACACTCAAAGCTTCGGAATAATCGATGATGAATGAACAGGAAATCAGGCAATCCGGTTCAAATTCCAGACAGACAAATAGTAAACGGGGTCATCTTTTTATAATTTCCGCGCCGTCGGGGGGCGGCAAGACAACTCTTTCCAAAGCCGTGCTTAACCGGTTTAAGGATATTATTTATTCGATTTCCTACACAACAAGATCTCCACGCAACAGTGAACAAGACGGTGTGGATTATTATTTTATCCCCAAAAAAGATTTTGAAGAAAGGATAAAAAGCGGTCTTTGGGCTGAATGGGCCAAGGTCCACGGCAATTATTACGGTACGTCCGCTGAATTTCTGGAAAAGGGTTTGGCTTCCGGGCGCGACATGCTCCTTGATATCGATGTCCAGGGAACTATTCAGATACTTGGGAAATATCCAGACAGTATCACGATTTTTATCATGCCCCCGTCACTTGAGACCCTTGGAAAACGCTTGGAAATGAGAAGAACCGAAAGCCGGACAACAATTAAAAGACGCCTTTTAACCGCGGAAAAAGAGATGGCCCAAAAAGATATGTACCGGTATATTATCGTTAATGATCAACTGTCTGTAGCAATTGAAGAACTTGTAGCCATCATCGAGAAATATCATTATAAAAACAAAAAATGTTCTGAAAGATAATCGTGAAAAAAGAGATACTTTTTGGAATCAATCCTGTTCTTGAAGCCTTAAACGCCGGTCGTAGAATTTTTTTTGAAGTCTATATTGTAAAAAAAAAGATCTCGGAACGTTTGGAAAGGATGTTGGCACTTTCTAAAGAGAAAAAAATTCCTGTGCAAGGGGTGGAACCTTCACAATTAAAATCTCTGGCCGGAACGGACCAACACCAGGGAGTCGGAGCCCTGACAAGTGGTTTCCCGCTATCCAGAATTTCTGACATTATAGACAGCGGCCAGCCGGAGGATACAAACCATTTACTGTTACTGGTCGACAATGTCATGGATCCTCACAATCTAGGCGCTTTGATTAGAACAGCTCTTTGTGTGGGTGTGGACGGTATCATCATTCCAAAGGACAGATCTGTTCCGCCCACACCTGCAGTATCCAAGGCATCAGCAGGAGCCCTGGAGCATATCCGTCTTGCACGGATAACAAACATGGTAACCACAATCAAGACATTGAAGGAAAAAGGATGGTGGGTTGCCGGAATGGAAATAGCCTCGAACAAATCAATTTTTTTGAGTGATTTGACAGGTCGTCTTGCAATTATTATTGGTGGTGAGGAAAAAGGGATGCGTCCTTTGGTAAAAAAACATTGCGATTTTTTGATGTCCATTCCCCAGAAAGGGCCGGTAAATTCCCTGAATGCTTCTGTGGCGGGAGCGGTTGCCATGTATGAGGCTTTCAGACAGCAGCACCTATGTTGAGTCATGGAACATTTTTAATTTAATGAAAATAATAGAGTTTCTTTCAGTAATTTCCGGTTAGGAAATTGCATAAAAACATATAAAATCAGCGCATTAAGTCATTTATTACTTGACATTTTATTTATAATGTGCGGCGAATTTTGGTATTATTAATAATATCAAGGAGTTAAGAATATGCCGCACTCATTAGATCCTTTCAGAAAAAAAACATGCGCTATCGTTTGAACAATTATTTAAACCCGGTAAAGACGCCATGATTGGAATGTCGCCGCTTGAATCTCAATGCAATAAGCCTTTGAAAATGAGCTTTGAAGATCATCTCAGAGCATTAGTATTTTTTCACCTTGAAGAGCACAAATCAGCACAGCATCTTTTGCAAGTACTCGAACAAGATGATTTCGCTCGTAATGAAATAGCT
>Ga0208648_1002504_pt1 | contig 12733 bp, 11 predicted proteins | sample AntAceMetag02UKL_FD_184772 | JGI IMG/M metagenome (GOLD analysis project Ga0208648, IMG submission 184772) | Saline lake microbial communities from Ace Lake, Antarctica - Antarctic Ace Lake Metagenome 02UKL (SPAdes) (version 2) | ecosystem: Environmental > Aquatic > Non-marine Saline and...
ACCTTCTTTTTTCGGCTCTTACAGGTCTGGCATGTATGACTGGTTTATGGATGATGAAGAAATGGGCGGCATTTACATACACGGGTTTTGTAGTTCTCAATCAGATTGTTTCGTTTAAGATGGGTGTATGGAATATAATGGCGCTTGTGCTGCCTGTTATAGTTATTTTTTTTGCGCTCAAAAATGTTTCTAAAATGACCTGAGTCTCAATGAGAGAGCAGCGCCTCAATGCACTGTTTCTTGACTGGTGATACAGGCAAACCTGCAAAAGACTGAGCCACACTTTTTCTGCACACAGAGCAGTCTCTTTTTGAATTATAGTTTTTATAGTAAAGAGCCACAATTCCATCCGCACTTTTTCCATAAATATCAGCAAAACTTTCATTTCTGCAAAATGCATCCATACAAGAATAAACCCTGCCGTCTTTTAACGAAATAATCAGTGAAGCCGGGCATGGATCATCCATAAATACATCATCAGATGTAAATCTGGCTAATGAATCATCTAGAAGATCATAATAAAACATATTACATGCAATTTCAGAAGGCTCTTTTGAACAACCATTGCCAAGATAAATCTTTTCTGCTCTGGCAATAATATTTTTATCCTGCGCCAGAAAAAAGGTATTTTCATCCAGATAAATACAGGGCAGCATAAAAATGCTTTTAAGTCTGTCAAGCATATCGGCAAATGCGGCATTATCGACATTTCTGTCTGGAACAATTACCGGCAGCAATATAAGCCTCGGCACTTCCTGATGTATGAAGCCTTCTCTGTCAAATTCGCTCGCTGTCGTTTTCAAAGACTGGTAATAATAGCGGAAATAATAATGTGCTGCCTTGACTGTTGTCAGGCTGACTGAATGAACAAAATGAAGATAAAGCCTGGAAAACAGATTGGTATTTAGAAATTTTCCGACTTCTTTCTGAATACGCTCAATCTGAGGCATACTCTCAGGCAGATTATCTGCAATAATATAAATATTAGAAGTCAGGTTTACATGTGAAAACAGGCTTGATAATGCAGTGTAAAACAGATCAGAATCTGTTTTTTCCTCCCTGTCAAGTACTACATATATTTTTTGTATGGCTGGTTTAATCATAGTCTGCTTAAATATTGATGATTCAACCTTTAAATAACTTAACTGTAATTTAATCACAACTAAAGACTGATGGCGACGTAAAAAGTAAGATCTGAATCTTTTTCCAAAACTGCTCAATGTCGCTTACAAATAACTTTCAAATAACTCAACTGTAGTTTTTGTTAGTTATCGTAACAGTTATAATTAAATTAAAACCAGAAAAAACTCATGTATAACAAATCGTAAACAAAGAACCGGCCATAATAAAAACAGCAATTGTGCTAATGATTTAATCTTTTATTAATAACAATATATCAACAGGTTCTTTGCTAACGATTTTTAATACATTCAAACAGTTTTCTAATTTTAATTTAATCATAACTGAAGACTGATTGTTTAAAGTTATTCTAATTTCAAGTGCTGCAAAGCGGCATAGTGGAGCTTTTTACGATGCCATCAGATATTAACATGCAAGAATTTAATGAAGGAATAAATAGATTTTATGGCAGCGGTGAGATGTCTGTGCTTGATCACATGACAGCCAGAGATCTTTGCGAACTGGGCGGTTATAAGGATGATGCCGCGCTTTTTGCTGTTTTAATGGCGATGTTTTCTGTTTTACAGGAGGGTAGTCTGTGCATGAAGATTGATAAGAATTCCTTGTCTGACAGACTCCAGACCTTTATGGAAAGCAAAAAAGCAAAGGAGATTTCCGATCTATTCTTGTCTGATCTTAAGGAAAATAAATATAACAATCTTATTGCAAAGAACATTGACAACTATCTGCCCCTTATCACTATTCAGTCAGGGGAAGAAAATCTTCTTTATTTTCAAAAATTCTACTTTCATGAAAACAGGCTTAAACACAGATTAAAAGTTTTTTTAAAAAAAGAAAACAACCTTAATTTATCCGCAAACGAGAAAACTTTAGAGGAGATATTTTCCGACAATCTTGTGATACGTGTTTCAAAAGACTCCCGCCCGATTCAAAAGGACCAGTACCAGATTAAAGCATTAAGACTTGCACTGTGTTCCAGTTTTACCATTATATCTGGAGGACCAGGAACAGGGAAAACCTCTATTATGGTTAATATTCTTCGCTGCCTTGTGCGCGAGGGAATCGATCAGAAACAGATCATATTAGTTGCCCCTACCGGCAGGGCAGCGCAAAGAATGACCGAAGCGATTCAAAATAATATTAATTCAATTAAAAAACCATCTGCCGAAGACCTTGAGCTTTTAAAGCTTAGTGGAAGTACCCTGCACAAAATTCTGCGGTATAATAATTACTCTCATGCCTTCCGTTACAATGAGACAAATCCTCTTCCTGCAAAGGTTGTAATTGTTGACGAAGTATCCATGATAGATATTGTAATGATGGAAAGATTTCTCAGTGCAATAGATCCTGATGAGACAAATCTTATTCTATCAGGAGACAAGGATCAGCTTCCCTCCGTTGATGCAGGAGCTGTTTTTGCAGAAATGATTCCTGATAAAACAAAAGACAACCCGTTCAAAGACCGGTTAATAGTTCTAAAAAAGGTCTATAGGTCAGGTTCTAATCTGTTGAATCTTGCCAAAAAGGTTAATCAGGGCAAATGCCCCGACTATTTGCCGGTTTCTTTTGATAAGGCTTTGATGATTAAAAAGGATACATGGTCCTTTGTTCAGCCGGATAATATAAATAGCTGGAAAGAGCAGCTCAGGCTGTGGATTAATCACCATTATTTTGACATAACCGATAAAGGCAGTAAGACATATAAAGAATTGATATTTGAAGCCGGCCAGCTTGATACTGATATGCTTGCAAATTCAAATGCCGGACATGATATTCTTGAGCAGATTTTCAGAATGGTTGAAATGTCGAGAGTTTTAACGCTCTTGCGCAATGGAATTTACGGGTGTCGCTGGATCAACAGCATAATAGCTCAATATCTTGTTTCAGAGCTTGAGTTACATGCAGGAATGCAGAAAGATGTTTTTAGCGGCTCTGTTATTATGATTATACAAAACGATTATTCAAAAAAACTTTTTAACGGAGATATCGGAGTTATAATAAAAAATACAGACGGGGCTTACAGGACTTTTTTTAAACGATTAAGATCTTATATTTTTTTTGATGTGGATTGTCTGCCCAAATGGGAACCTGGTTTTGCCGTGACTGTACATAAAAGTCAGGGAACAGAATTTGATGATGTGCTTCTGGTTTTACCGGATAATGAAAACCACAGGCTCCTGACACGCGAGATAATATATACCGGCATTACCAGAGCAAAAAAGAAAGTGATTATATATGGACCTGAATCTGCGTTTAAAATTGCTCTGCAAAGAAAAATCAGGCGCAAGTCTGGTATAAGATGGTAAGCGTTCTATTTTGTTTTTTGTTTTGTCTTTTTTTGAGGGCCCTTAACTGTTTCTTCAATAGCATAATATACTGTTTTGAAAATTTCAGAAAAACCAGAAGGAGAAATTCTTCCACCTTCTATAAATTTAACAACTATTTCCTTGGATGTTCTTAAAATCTGTTCATCAATAGAAGAGCTCATTTCAAACAACCTTTCTCATAATGGTTTTTATAATGATTTTAGATTGTTAACAAAAAGACTCGGGCGTGTCAAGATATTTGCAAGACTATCTTTACTCATGGTTTTTGCATCAGCTATTTTTTTACCTATCCATCTGCAGTTAAATTTGTGACTTTCAAATAACTCAACTGTAGTTTTTTGTCGGTTATCGCAACAGTTATAATTAAATTAAAACCAGATAAAACTCATGTATAACAAATCGTAAACAAAGAACCGGCCATAATAAAAACAGTAATTGTGCTAATGGTTTAATCTTTTATTAATAACAATATATCAACAGGTTCTTTGCTAACGATTTTTAATACATTCAAACAGTTTTCTAATTTTAATTTAATCATAACTAAAGACCGACTGTTTAAAGTTATTCTGCCTTCAAGTTCTGAAAAGGAGCATAATGCACCTTTTTACGATGCCATCTTTATTGACAGCAGGTATTATATTTTTTATTAGTGTTTTTATTTAACTTTTGCCATGAGGTGTTTTTAAATGCCAAAAAATCAGATCAATTATAATATAAACAAGCCGGATATGGTTAGAACAGATATTTTAACGACAATGGAATATAAATATAAAAACGAAAGAGACATTGATATTGTGATAAAACAGCCGGAGTTTACGTCGGTATGCCCCATGACCGGCCTGCCGGATTTTGGATGCATAACAATTAAATATACACCAGATATCAAGATTATTGAATTAAAGTCGCTGAAGTTTTATATGTTACAGTTCAGGAATGTCGGTATTTTTTATGAACATCTGATAAACCATATTTTAGACGATTTGGTCGGGAGGCTTAATCCAAAAAAGATGGAAGTTGTAGGAGAATTTACCGCGCGAGGCGGTATTACCACTACCGTCACCACAGTATACGAGAGGGAAAATGAAAATTTATAATTTTACTGCATATATTCGAATTCTTTTTATTGCCATGTTTTTTTTCAGTTCAGCTTTCGTGATTACAGGCTGTTCCACATTTTCAAACATTACAAAGGGTACAAAAAAATTAGTCCGTGACCTGAAGAGTCCGGATGATGTTAAAAAGAAGATTGCTGTTTTTCTTTTTGCAAACAATACTTTTTTTATTAATCAGAATCTGGAAGAATTATTTAATAAAAGCCTTGGTGAATCGATTAACAGGGCATATCCCGAAATTCTGCTGATAATGCCCGGAGATACTGGATGTCCTGATTTTTTAAACAGGCCGTTATCGAAGCAGACAGGCAGTTTTGACAATCTTGCTTTGGCGAGAGCAGGCCAGAGGCTTGGCATTAATGCAATTATAACAGGAGAGTTTATAGATATAAAGGCTTACAAGGAGAAACATGGATTCTTCTGGTTTAAAGATGATCAGAGTTTTCTGGAGATTTTTGCAGGTTATGAAGTTTACGATACTGAGACTGGCGCAAAATTTCTTGATGAAGACTTTTCTTATAAAACAGAAATTGATGAACCGACATTTAAGTCAATAAAAGCAAAAAATGTAAAAGATATTGCTGCTGTTAAGAATGCCCTGCGTCATATAGCAGAAGAAATAGGTGAGAAAATCTGTGATACTGTGAGTGTTTTGCCATGGAAAGGTTATGTTGCTTCAATTACCGGCGATAAAATTGTAATTTCTGCTGGAAAAAAAGCAGGACTTTTTAGCGGCGATATACTCGAAGTCTATGACAGTGGAAAAATAATTCAAGGAAAAGATGGTCAGAAATTTTTGCTGCCCGGGCTTAAAACCGGCGAGATAAAGCTGACAAATATCTATCCTGACAAGGCTGAAGCAGTTCTAATTAAAGGAGATAAAATAAAACCCGGCGATTCGCTTAGGATAAAATAATAACTTAAAAATTTATTCTGTACAATGTAATCGGTTTGTCAATGCCCTTGACTTTTGCAGGCGTCAAGGGCGTGGCATCAATCTGTCCTGCGATTTTCTGCTCAGATATATTCTGAAATGTATTTTCAGATATAATGATTTCACCTTCCCCTGCAATGTTTTGCAGCCTTGAAGCAATATTAACGGCCATTCCTATTGAGGTAAATTCTTTTTTTCTTAATGATCCCAGCACGCCTGAAAAGACTTTCCCTGTTGCTATTCCAATTCCTATTTTGAGCCTCAGGCTGTCTTTTTGATTAAGTTTTTTGTCAATCTCCATTGCTTTTTTTTGCATGGCAATGGCTGATTCAACAGCCCTGGCCGCATCATTACTGTTAGTTACAGGGGCTCCAAACACCACCATAATGCTGTCGCCTATATGTTTATCAACCATCCCGTGAAATTGATATGTTATTTCTTCCATTGGTGTAAAATAATAATTATTAAGGAAAGACGCGATTTCTTCAGCAGAAACTTTTTGTGACATTCGTGTAAACCCCCGGATGTCTGCAAACAGAATCGACACCTCCTGAAAGGTTGGTTTTAAATCTCCGGATGAATTTTTAAGCTCTTTGTAAACCTCTTCGGAAATAAATTGTTTCAGGTGTTTTCTAACTGAGATATCACGGATTTTGGCTCTTAATTCAATATTGTCAAAAGGTTTTGTCAAAAATCCATCAATTCCCTCATTAGTTGCTTCGATTGCTGATTCCATTGTAGCATAACCAGTCAGAATAATACGGGTTATTTCAGGGTTTATTGAACCTATGCTGCTAAGAGTTTCAAGCCCGTTCAGACCAGGCATTTTATAGTCAGATATTACTGTTGCAACATCAAAAACATTTTCTCTGACAAACTTTATGCCGCGCTCACCATTATCTGCTGTATAAATATTGTAGGGCTCTTTTTTAAGAGCACGTGCTACCGAGCGTCTCACACCTTCTTCATCATCAATAAAAAGTAATCCATTCATACTGCTCTCCCCGGCTGCAAAGTGAGACCTTTGCAAAACACCCCCTTTTGCCCAATTTCTGCGTCAGGCTCAAATTTCAATCAGCCTGAGGCTGATAAATACTCGAAATATTCAATATATTTCTGTGGTTGAAATCTTCGCAGTCCTTGAACTTAAACAAAATTGAGCATTTTTCAAAGGTCTCAAAGTATCCATATATGCCTTTATTAATTCTATTGTTTCTTCTTCAGATGAAACTTTTTTTATTGATTCACGAAAATTACTGCTAAAACGCAGGCCTTTAACAAACCAGCCAAGACGGCTGCGCATCATTCGGCATGCGGCTTTTTCTCCAAAATATTGAACAGACATTTTACAATATTCTATCATAATTTCAAATCGGTGTGCAATATCTACCTGTAATACATTTTTTCCTTTCACAAGGTCAAGAATCTGAGAAAAAATCCATGGATTGCCGATTGCCGCTCTTCCGATCATAACTGCGTCGCAACCTGTAATTTCCTGCATTTTTAAAGCATCTTCCGGTGTAACAATATCTCCGTTTCCAATAACCGGTATGTTAGAAGCGTTTTTTACTGCTCTAATTATTGACCAGTCTGCATCGCCTTTGAACCCCTGGGATGCTGTGCGGGGATGCACGGCGATTGCGTTTACGCCACATTCCTGTGCTATTTTCGACAGAGTCAGAGCCTGTCTGCCTGAGCTGTCCCATCCGGTTCTGATTTTTATTGTAAGAGGAATTTTTACAGCTTTTCTAACAGCCGTTATAACAGCTTCGGCAATATCGGGATTTCTCATCAGCGCAACTCCCGAACCTGTTTTAACTATTTTTTTTACCGAACAGCCAAAGTTAATATCAATCAGATCCGCGCCGGAAGATTCAACTATCTGAGCTGCTTCAAACATTATAGAGGGATCTGAACCAAATATCTGAACAGAAAAAGGCTTTTCTTCCGGCTGGCTGTCAAGCATCTGCATTGTTCTTTTTGATCCATAGACAAGTCCATTAGAGCTTATCATTTCAGAACATAAAAGCGCGCACCCTTCTTGTTTGGCAAGAATTCTGAAGGGCAGATTGGTAATTCCTGCAAGAGGAGCCAGTATGGTAAAATTGTCAAGTATAAGGTTTCCGATTTTCATTAGAATCACGAAGCAGAGCATGGGTTTGCGTAACAAAAAAGACAGTTATGATAGCAGGGATGAAGATTATATGATCCTATATCAATAGAAACTTTGCACCCACAACCCTGTTTTATTCTCTGGCCTGAGTCTTTTTTAAGGGAAAGGTCGCCGCCGTATAGTTTGAGCAAAAGATCGTTTGGTATGCACGAACTGTTTTTTATTTTGGAACTTTCCGGAAGAATATCAGCCAGTTTTTTTTCACAGCAGGCATACAACTGGATGCCTGCTGAAGCCAGTTTTTTTTCAATGCTTAAAATCAGTTCCACCTTTTTTTCAAGTGACGGATATATGAATGAAAAACCTTCAATAAGCGCTGTTCTTTTTTGAATTTTCCGATAATCATCCATAAAGCTGGTAATACATCTTGTTATACCGCACCTGGATGCCCTGTCTGCGATTACAGTCAAGTCATGTATATTGTCTATGACTTTTTCGTCTTTTGTTTTGTAAAAACATATTGGATCAAACCTCCAGTTTACACATTTTGCGTCAAAGTTGCCGCAAAGATATTCAAGCTGATCCAGTCGTTCTAACAGGTGGGGCACATTTGGTTCGAGCAAGGGAGAATGGGAATTTATTGTAAAATTGAAAAAAAGATTAAATCCCATTTTCATAAGATTTTCTCCGAACTTGCCTTTTATAAAGGGACCAAAATTTTTTGACCAGAATGCAATGGTATGAACCTTGTCAGGAGTTGCCGGCACTGTTTTTGTCTGTCTGTTATAAGGGTTTATAACCTGAAAGGCTTTTTTTTTAATTTGCTGCATAAACCAGTCCATGTAAAAGGCTGGGATATCTGTTCTGCGGGAGGCAGAAATTACTATTTTTTTCATATCTTTTTTATGTCTGCGAAAGATATAATTTCTGCATTTTTTGAATTACTTTTAGTTTCACTTTTTTGTTGCAGATTTTCATTGGTTTCAGATTCCTCAGGACAGGCAACAAGTTCCAGCCGCATTCTTTTGCCGTTTATTGTAAATGGTTGTCCATTAATATAGGAGTCTTTCAATATCCATGTTGCCGAACTGACCGGAATCTGAAGAATCATCAGTTTTACATGGTACCAGTCTGGTTTCATGTCTGGTAAAATCTCTTCTATCCTTGCAAAGGCAAGCGGTGCATCTTCCGAATAAATCAATACAATATCTGTTTCTGTTGCCATTTTAATTATTTTTCCTTTTTTTATAAAACCTCATTGTGCCCTGTGCTCTGTGGCAAGAGTTTTTTGCTATTACAGAAAGTTTAATATATAATACTAAAATAAAACATAATCATTCAGCCACCGATCTACGCTGATTATCACGTATATTTTTTCTTTTGTTATCATATAACTATTCAGGCACAGAAGGGCAAAGGCACAGTGGCACAAAGCAAAGTAAAGAATTCTGGCTCAGAGGACTAGGCTTTGGCTATCCCCAGAGGGGATTTGTTTTGCATGAAAAAGATGAACATCGAACATCGAACGCTCAACATCGAACATCGAATGTGGATATCGCTTCGCTCATTTCTTTAATAAAATTGAAACGCCGAAGGCGTACCTTAATTCGACGTTGGAAGTTCGATGTTCGATGTTCGACGTTTCTTCAGAGATTTGCAGGTCTGGCAAAAATCTATGTGCCACTGTGCCTTTGCCCCTATGTGCCTGAGTAATTACTGTATTTAAACCTATCTGCGGTCATCTGTGTAAATCTGTGGCTGAATAGTTACAAATTTCTTTACATAAATGCCAGCATATTAAAATATGTAAAATCATTTCTTTTTTATTCAAGATATAGTCTTAATGAACTCGTAAAAAATCATGAATTTAACTGCAGATGGCTAAGTAAAAAGGTTCATATACAAGGCGTAGTATTTTTTCAGGACCGAAGGCATACATATAGTATGTCGAGGGTCTGAAAAAATACTGCAACGCAGTAGATGGGACTTTTTACGACGCCATCAGTCTTAAATCAAGGATTTTATATCATGATGGTACTTGGCTTACAGGGAAGTCCCAGGGAAAAAGGCAACACAGCCTTTTTACTGTCTGTTTTTATGGACGAGGCAAAAAAACTCGGCGCTCAGACAGATATTGTCGAAGTATGCAAAAAAAATATCATTCCATGCAGGGAATATGGTGTTTGTGAAAAAAAAGGATTTTGTCCTGTTGATGATGATATGAAAAATGAAATTTATTTTTTGCTGCGCAAGGCAGATGTTATTGTAGCTGCCACTCCTATATTTTTTTATGGCCCTACTGCTCAGCTCAAGGCTCTTATTGACAGGTGCCAAATGTTCTGGTCGAGAAAAAATTTGCTGAAACTGAATGATCCATATCAAAATTTCAGACGCGGGTTTTTGCTTTCTGTCGGAGCCACAAAAGGGGCAAACCTGTTTGACGGTGTCAATTTGACTGCAAAATACTTTTTTGATGCAGTTGGAGCCGTGTTTGATGGAGGTCTTACATACAGACAAATATCAGCTACAGGAGACATGCAAAAACATCCAACAGTGCTTAAGGATGTAAAAAAGGCTGTTGGATCTCTTTTAAATCCATTTTCAGCAAGAAAAAAAATACTTTTTGCATGCAGGGAAAATGCCTGCCGCAGTCAGATAGCCGAGGCATTCGCGCGATTATTTGCCGGAAATAAAATCGAGGCTGTGAGCGGCGGAAGCAACCCCGCGGTTAAAGTTAATACAATAATGGTTGAAGCCATGAAGGAAAAGGGAATTGACATGGCATTTTACAGGCCCCAGTCAATTGATGAGGCCTTGTCAGGTGGCAAACCAGATATGATTATAACCATGGGATGCGCAGAGGAATGTCCCTTGATGCCGGGTATAGATATACAAGAATGGAACATTCCGGATCCATCGGGCAGATCAATAGGGTTTATGAGAAATGTACGTGATATAATAGAAAAAAATATAATCGATCTTGTTGGTTAACAATAATGGAGGCTAATGATATGAAATATAAAAAAGACATTTTTTGTATAATAAGTGCGGTTTTTTTATTTTTTATTTTTCAGATTGCATTTTCAGGTTGTGCTTCAAATTATGGAAGCCTGAAACCCAGCAGTGAGGTTACACAGATTTTTGAAACATACGGCATTTTTCCGGGTTACAAATATTATTACAGCGGTACTGATACTGAACCAAATGCTATAATAGGAATAAATCATCAATATCAGCTTTGCTCAAATCTCTGGAAAAAAGTGGATTTAACAAGAGCCCATCTTGAAACCTGGATTAGTAACATGAAGCATATTCAAGACTTTTCTGTCGGTCCATCAGGCTCATTAATTCTGGATTCTAACGGCCAGCAGGCAGGCATCTGGTATTCGGCATGGAGCAATACCATCGTAAAAATGGGAAAGGATAATAATATTGTAGTTCATACCCCGACTCTTCCACTAAAAAAAATAAAATTTATAAGACTGCTGAATTCAGAAGAATAAAAAGTTGCCGGAATGACTGGAAATCTTGTTTTTTGACTTACAAATAACTCAAATGTAGTTTTTACCGGTTATCGCAACAGTTATAATTAAATTAAAATCACCTACCACGCCCAAAGGACGTGGTTTGATGAAGACCCCTCGACAGGTTGTTACACAACCCCAATTTTCCCAATTTCTGCGTTGGAAAAATAAATTTAATCCTCGGAATACTGCATGTATGCCTGTGGTTAAATTTATTTTCCGCCTTGAACTATGAAAAATTTGCATTATGTAACAGCCCCTCGAAGGGGTCTAAAAGCATCGCGATTTCGGCAGATTGCAATCCAATATCGTAGAAATACAACAAATATGCGGGACTGATACGTATACAGTTGTTATAGCTATTAAGAGTAAATAATGGTAGAGTCGCTCATAATATCTTATATATTTATTAGTTATCTTATCAGTTTACCAACTCTCAAAGGCCATGATAAAAGCAACAACCAAGATACCGATCTCAGACATCATGCTGGATGATGAGATATACCCGCGAGACGGGGTTGATCAAAAACGTGTCGGCATATTTGCCGAAAACATCAGGGATGGTTTTAAGTTTGATCCGATTGAGGTTCAAACCCATCCTGATCTGACTGGAAAATATCGAATATTGGATGGCGTCCACAGATGGAGCGCTTACAAGGCAACAGGAAGTGCAGAGCCGGAAGTCATCATAAAGAACTTAGATGGAATGGACCCATTGCTCTATGCGGCAAAAAAGGCAATAGGCCCCCGGCAACTAAGCGAAGAGGAAACAAGAAAGACTGCAAGGCGGGTATTTCAGAATAATTCCGGATTGACCTCATCCGAAATTGGAAAGGCTATCGGCCGTTCCAGGCAGGCAGTAGATTCCTATATCGCCGATCTCAGGGCAGCAACCCGGATGGAACTGGATCTCAAGATATTTCGCATGAACCGGCTTGAGATTCCACAGGAAAGGATTGCAAAGAGGTTAGGACAAACGAGAGATACTATTAGAGATCATTTGGGGAAAATGCCAGGATTGGCAAAATCCCCAAAAGCCGATTTATCGAAAGGATTTACAGTCCCCCAAGTAGCCGAAAAGCATGGCTGGCCAGAACCGATGGTGTGGTCGCTGGCTTTGGAAGGCAAAGATGATCTCGAACGATTTAAAGCACTTAACTGGGGTTTAAGGACATGGGATACGTGGAACTGGAATGATTGTGATAAACGTTTCGGCGATGACTGGCCCGGTCGAATTCCGGCCCAAATGATAGCGCATATCCTGTATTATTTTTCAGATCAAAACGATCTGGTTTTTGATCCAATGGGCGGCGGTGGAGTGACTGCGGACACCTGTCTCGCGTTTAACCGTAAATGCTGGAGCTTTGACATGGTCGATCGGCCGGATACACGACCGGAGATTGAACCCTGTTTCTGGGATATCACCGATTTGAAATGGCCGATAAAAGGTAAAACAAAACCGGATCTGATTATTTTTGATCCGCCTTATTTTAAAAAGCAATCAAACAACTACGATCCTGATGGCATATCAGGAATGTCAAAAGCAAACTATCTAAAATTTCTAAAAAGCTTTTTTGCGCTGG
>Ga0208648_1002507_pt1 | contig 12730 bp, 5 predicted proteins | sample AntAceMetag02UKL_FD_184772 | JGI IMG/M metagenome (GOLD analysis project Ga0208648, IMG submission 184772) | Saline lake microbial communities from Ace Lake, Antarctica - Antarctic Ace Lake Metagenome 02UKL (SPAdes) (version 2) | ecosystem: Environmental > Aquatic > Non-marine Saline and Alkaline...
TTATCACTATAGATGAAATATAATTTTTCAGAGGATTCATCCCAGAAGAAATAATTATTCAAATCTGATTTATCCCAGAAAATAGAAAAGAACGGTTCGATCTTACCTTCGGAATTTATAGCAAGATAACCCTGATTCTCCTCTTCAAAAAGTAGAAACTGTTCTCCATAAAATTTGATGATTCTTGGAAAAGTTCCGGGTTTAATAATTTTATCTTCCAAATACGCTGGAAACCCGGGAGCTAAAGTTCCATCCAAAGTAATGGCAAAGATTCTGTTTTCAGCACCGAAAACCAGGTAAACCTGACCATCATCCAGGAAATCTCCGATGGCAAGCTGAGTTGGATGTTCCGAAGTGTACGGATACAAATTGAAAATCTTTTCAGCATAACCATCCTGAACTTTGTAAATTTCACCATTTTTACCCTGAATGAAAGCTGCACTATATTCCGGAAGAAGATTATCCTGATAACAAACAGGAAAATTATCGCTGTCATATTCTGAGAAATAGATAACATCATATTCACCAGGATTTGAGGGATTTATAAGATAGATATTTCCAGCGGAAGCTGCTACGATTTTATTTCCATTAAATGCCAATTTCGCATTTGGGATTGGAAGTGAATCCTGATTAATAAATAAATTATTTATTGTTGGAACAATAAGAATGTCGGATTCATCGATAAAGATAGGAGCATCTACAATTTCAGAAAGAAATATATTGGAATTTGTCGGGTTTTCAGGAGTAAGTAAATTGAGAGTATTTTCAGAGACGAATAAATATTCGTCATTTCCATTTTGATAATAATCAGCAGGTAAAATCGGTTGAGTAACCTCCAGATCAAATTGAACAGTTATCTCAAAATGATTTAATACAGAATCTTCAACAATCGAGAAAAATTCTACTCCATTATCCGAATAAACAGGAAAAGTTGGTAAATCTTCTGAAATCCCGAATTGTCCGATAGCAAAAAGCGAATCGAATTCTGCGATCTTTTTTGTATCATCAAAAAATTGAGTTCCAAACTTGAAGGACATCACTCTTTCAGCAAATGGCTGAATATCATAACTGCTGATATCATAGATAGAAAAAAAAGAGGGATTACCATCGTTTGTGAATAATGGTGGATGGGTAGTGGCAGAGATGGAATCATTGAAAGTGGCAGAACCGGAATAATCCATCCACTCAATAAATAAACCGTTTTCATCTAAAACCGGTTTGTATTTATAGAACGGTTCGTATGCAGTTCCCCGCCAGTACATTGAATAGGGATTCCCAATATCATCGATGTTGTCTGCTTCGATAATTTTTACAGCTCTGCGTGAGCGGCTGATGTTAATGGAATTATTTTCAAAATTATTATTCTCATAAAGAATTTTTTCGTCGATATGCCAGATGACAATTCCACCGCCAAGAGAACGATATTCTGCAGGTTGCCATTCCCATTCCCAACCGGGCAAAAGATAATCATACTCATAGGTTGGCTCATTCGAACTTCCTAAATAGGTAGGATATAAGACCACGCGCTGATCTAAATCGGTCTTAATCATAGCTCCGCCATCGCCGTCCGGATCGACCTGACGATTCTCCAACAAAAGATATTCATCCTCATTTAAAGGAATCTTGATAAAATGTAAATTATCTGAATAAAAATCTAATTTTTTCTCAGCGGGTTGAATTTCAATATCTTCATTAAAATTCAGTTCAGAAATATCTTTAAGAATATCATGCTCTCTGAAATAATCTTCCCAAACCAGAATACGCGTCCAGGCTCCGGGTAAACTTGGAAAAATTCCTTCCATAAAGAAAGCGCTTACATCTCCATTTTCTACAACCTTTAGCCCGACCAGACTGGAGCCGCCGCTATCCATAATATCCCAATAACCAACTGCCGGACTGAAATTTCTGGTATTATAGAGATCCACAAAACCCAGGGAATGCCCGAATTCATGAGCCATTACAGCATTTATAACACCGTAATTGTAAATTTCAGAATAAGAACCATCCGTGTAAATTTCAATGTCCTGAGTTATCATTTCCGGCACATTACTTGCATGGTCGATTATGACTTCAGTACTGTCTGAACCATCAGTTACATAAACTTCTTTACCATCTCCCACTTGAATAAAAAATGAAGGTATATCGGAAGGTGTATCACCGAAAATATCATGTTGCCAATCCGAGCCAGCGTGTATGAACATAAAGTGTTCATATTGGCTGAAATCGATATTTTCATCTTCATCTGCAATGGTAAAACAATCCGTGAAATATTCTTCAAAACGGGAGATCATCAAATCATCAGAAGCTCCTACAGGATGGTAATATGCCATTTCATTGGGAAGTGTGTAAGCTGTGAATGAACTGTCTCTTTCCGGAGCAGGAAAGATATCGTATTCCAGTTCGTATGCTTCCAAACTGGCAGCGAGATAATAATATCTGAGCGCTTCTAAATGTGCTGTGAAATATTCATAGTCATGAGGAGGTCTTCCCAGAGAAATATTATATCCGGCAGGATCTTGAATGAATTTCCCATTTCCTGTAGTTTGAGGATCGTCAGGTTCTTCCATAGGAAAATCTATTAATAAAACCAGTAGTTTTTCAAAATTTTCTGATCTTTTCGGGGAAATAGTTCGCTTTTTATTGGCAGAAAGAAAATTCTCCAGAGGATGGATTTTTCTTTCATTTTTCTTTTCAGGTTGGATCTTCAGCAGTTGTATCTTTTCGCCAAAACAGATTTGCGGAATTAGCAATCCTGAGATCACTAAAGCCGTTAAAATAAGCTTTTTCATTTATCAGCAGCTTAATATTCGAGTTTAGCAGAGAAAGTTTTATTATATTCCGTCATACCGCCACCTGGTTGAAAAGCAAAATCAAATGAGACTTTATACTTTTTCTTGAAAGTATGATGGATACCACCTCCAAATGAAGCACCGATTATATCACCGGAGTAATCATTGATGTAACCTGCTCTTAAAGACAATAAATCCAGGTAAACATATTCAGCACCGAAATTAACAATCGGATAATCACCGCCCCAGGCTGTGAAGATGCGCTCATAAAAAGCTTCATCTGTATCTGTGGCTAAAACTTTACTCATATCTGCATTTACAGTAAATTTATTAAATTGGGATTCCAAAGCTCTATAAGAAATACCCATTCTCCAGTTCAAGGGAAGTTGATCGGATTGGGATTCATCCATATAAGTAATATTCGGTCCGATATTATGAAGATTCCAACCGATATCGAGTCCACGAATAAGCAGGTCTTTACGTTTGAATCCAATATCAAATGCATAAGACATTCCCTGACCTTTTGTTTCGTCAGATGCTCCCTGACCAGGTCCCAGATCGCTGTAGATAAATTTGAAAGTAAGACCAACTCCGGTTTTCTCATCTAATTGGTAACCATAACTAACTGCTGGAGCAATTTCCCAACTCATAAAAGTTCCCTGGAAATTACCGTCTTCATCATATCCGTCTTGTTTACCATAAGTAATAAAGATTACGTTAGCACCTAAATTTCCAGTATCTTCAAAATACTGATTCCAGGCAATATACTCGATATACATATCATTTATGCCAGGTACATCACCAAACCAGTTTGAATGCATCCAGGCAAGCTGAGTCTTCCGATTGAAAGCCATAGCTCCGGGATTCCAATATCCGGCGTAAGCATCATCAACCTGAGCAACATAAGCAGCGCCCATGGCTCCAGCACGAGAACTGGGTTCTATCAACAGGAAAATCAAGGCAGATTGAGAAACTGCAAAAACCGATGCAGGTACTATTATGGCTACTATAAGTGCCATCAAAATATATTTTTTTTTCATTTTTTCTTCCTCCAGAATAATTTAGTAAAAAGAGAGTTCTCTATTAGTAAATCTAACAATATGAATAAATCCCTCCAAAATTTATTTTGTGGTGCCGAAGGCCGGAATCGAACCGGCACGGACAAAAGTCCGGAGGATTTTGAGTCCACTGCGTCTACCAATTTCACCACTTCGGCACTGGGCGAGTATGAAAAAAATTGCAGTTTTTGGTGTCAAGAATTTTTTGGACTAAAAAACCTTCAATCCGGCAAATACCGGATTGAAGGTTTAAGTTATCGAATTTTCAAGGTATTAATACATTCCACCCATTCCACCACCGGGCATTCCTCCTGGTGGCATTCCGGGCATTGGTTGTTCTTGTTCTTTGATGTCGGTTACAACGCATTCGGTTGTGAGAAATAAACCGGAAATACTGGTTGCATTTTGAATTGCGCTTCGAATTACCTTTGCAGGATCAATCACACCCGTTTCGAACAAGTTTCCGAATTTTCGAGAAGAAGCATTGAATCCATAATGAATATCTTTTGAATTCTTGATTTTTTCCACAATTATTGCACCTTCTTCACCAGCATTAGCAGCAATCTGATAAGTAGGAATTGCCAAAGCTTTTTTCAAAATATCAGCACCAACTTGTTCCTCATGAGAAGTAATTTTCATTTCATCAATAGCTCTGGAAGCGTAGATGAGAGTAACTCCACCACCAGTTACGATTCCTTCTTCTATTGCAGCACGAGTAGCATGAAGAGCATCATCAACACGAGCTTTCTTTTCTTTCATTTCGGTTTCCGTAGCTGCACCGATTTTGATCACTGCTACACCGCTGCTGAGTTTTGCCAGTCTTTCCTGAAGTTTTTCTTTATCATAATCAGATGTGGTATCATCAGCTTGATTCCTGATTTGTTTGATACGAGCATCAAGGTCTTTTTTCTCACCCAATCCTTCTCGAATCGTTGTATTTTCTTTATCGATGATAACCTTCTTAGCAGAACCCAGATCAGTAAGTTTTGTTGATTCCAGTTTTCTACCCAGATCTTCGGAAATTACAGTTCCACCTGTTAAAATAGCAATATCTTCCATCATAGCTTTTCTGCGATCACCAAATCCGGGAGCTTTTACAGCAGCCACAACTAATGTTCCGCGTAATTTATTTACAACGAGAGTAGCGAGAGCTTCACCTTCAATATCTTCAGCAATGATCAATAAAGGTTTTCCGGTTTGAGCTACTTCCTGAAGGATAGGCAGTAAATCTTTCATAACACTGATTTTCTTATCGAACAGAAGAATAAAAGGGTCTTCAAATTCGGTAATCATTTTGTCTGCATCCGTAACGAAATAAGGAGAAAGATAACCGCGATCGAACTGCATACCTTCTACTTGATCGAGTGTTGTGTCAATGGATTTGGCTTCTTCCACATTGATGATACCCTCGTTGCCAACTGCTTTCATTGCTTTAGCAATAAGCTTCCCGATTTCCATATCATTATTAGCAGAAATTGAGGCGATTTGAGCTATTTCGTTAGAATCTTTAACCTTTTTACTGAATTCAGCAATTTTCTTAATCACAACTTTTGAAGCTTTCTCCAAACCACGTTTAAGATACATTGGATTTACACCTGCTGTAACGTGTTTTAATCCTTCTTCAATGATAGATTGTGTAAGAATGGTTGCAGTTGTTGTTCCGTCACCAGCTATATCATGTGTTTTTTCTGCTACTTCTTTCACAAGTTGAGCGCCCATATTTTCAAATGGGTCTTCCAGTTCGATTTCTTTTGCTACTGTTACTCCATCTTTAGTAATAATTGGTGAACCGAATTTTTTGTCTAAAACTACATTGCGCCCCCTTGGACCCAAAGTTACTTTAACTGCATCAGTCAGCTTATCAACACCAATTTTAAGCGTTGTTCTTGAATCGTGGCTGAATTTCATTTGTTTTGCCATTTTTTCTAAACCTCCTATGTTTTTTTTTAATTATTAGCAATCACTTCTGATGAGTGCTAAAGTTAATATAGTCGTTTTTTTGTCAAACAAAAATATTTTTTTAAAAAATGATTGCCTAAATATCATCGGAAAAACAATTATCGACTAAAAATTTTAGAAAATCTTAAAGGAAGGAAACAATGAAAAAGATTATTTTTATCACTATTTTTGTTTTGATTACTACTATTTTATTCGCCCATCCAAAATTCCACAAAGATGAAAATGTAGTTTTTCCAGGTTTTGAAGAAACCAGGGCAGATTCAGCTCATGGATTTGATGTTCAACATTATGATCTTTCAATTGATATTTACGATTCTAATCAATATATTGAGGGAACAGTAATTGCCACAGTTTTAGCGGAAGAGACTTTAACTGAAATTCAATATGAATTGGAATCTCTAAATGTTGATGAAGTTTGGGTAAACGGAAATCCAGCGAGTTATACTCATGATGCCGGCGTGATTACAATTCAGTTGGGAACAATAAACCCAGATGAGGAATTTACAACAACTGTAACTTATTCCGGAAATCCTGTTTGGATTGGTCTGGGTATGTATTTCAGTTCCAATTATGTTTTTACAATTTCAGATCCGAATGCTTCCCGCTTTTGGTGGCCCTGTTATGACCATCCGTGGGATAAAGCTCTAGTAGATTTGACTATTACCTGTAGGGATGATTGGGATGTGGCTTCCAATGGAATAAGGACTGATATAGTTAATAATGGAAATGGAACAAGAACTCATTTTTGGGAAGGCTTTAATCCGATGACAACTTTCCTGGCTTCGATTGTTGCCAGAAATTACGTGGAATTAAATGATTCTTTTCAGGGTGTGCCGATCCAGAATTTTGTACCACCTTCAATGGTAGCAGCAGCAACTGAAGATTTTTCTAATCTGCCTTTTATGATGGAAGTGTTTTCCAACCTTTATGGATTTTATCCTTTTGAAAAATATGGCAATGCAATTACCAGTTTTCTCACATATGCTGCCATGGAACACCAAACAATGACAACAATGACAACCGGTTGGATAACCGGAAATCATACTTATGAAACCGGAATAGCTCATGAGCTGGCTCACCAGTGGTTTGGGAATTGTCTCACTCCCTTAACATGGGCAGATGTCTGGCTGTCAGAAGGTTTTGCTGTTTATTCGGAAGCACTATATATGGAACAATGGCAGGGATTTGCTGCAATGGTTAATTATATGATAGTCAGCATTCAGAATTACTATAAAAACTGGGCTGGAAGCCAGGGTTACATAGTTTACGATCCTCCTCCTGGTTCATATTTCACTCCTGCAACTTACCAAAAACCTGCATCTGTTCTTCACATGCTGCGGTTAATGACTGGAAATGAAGTTTTCTTTGATATTTTACAAACATATTTTTTGGAATATTATAACGGGAATGTAATAACAACAGATTTTCGGGAAATTTGTGAGCAGGTTAGCGGCTTGGACCTTGAACAGTTTTTCCAACAATGGATTTTTGAACCGGGAATTCCCTCTTTTGAATATACATACTTTGTGAAGGATTATAATACTAATCCTGAAATCCTAATTTGTGTGAAAACCACTTCTAATACTAATACAGATTTTTATCAACCTGTACCCTTTCATATAAATTATGAAACAAGTTATGATTCCATTTTGGTTGACTCTGCTCCTGATATTCCAGCGGAAACGATTACCAGCTCTATTGCGCCGAGTTTTGAAGAAATTGAATTTGACCCCAATAGCTGGATACTTTCAAGAGGTGATACTTTTAAATTTATGGAAATTACCGGTGTTTATTCTGCGGATAACATAGTAGTGATTTATTGGAATGAATTATGGGAAGATTTTGAAGTGGATGGTTACAATTTGTATAGAAGCGAATCATATTATGGTCCCTATGAAATAATAAACTCTGAATTGATAACTGAAAATTCCTTTTTGGATGATACGGTTACGAATGGAACAACATATTTTTATAAAGTAAATGCTGTGAAATATGACGATTTTGAATCTCCCTTTTCATACATTGTGGAAGCCATACCTATGAATTTTCCGCTTGATCAGGGAATTCTCGTGGTTGATGAGACAAAAGATGGTGTTGGCATACCCGGGAATCCTACTGATGAAATGGTGGATGAATTTTACCAGGATGTGATAAACTGTGAATTTACGAGCTATGATTATGCAGATGAAGGTGTTCCCTCCCTGGATGTTATAAAAAATTATTCCACAATTATCTGGCATGACGATGACCTTTCTGAGAATTTCATTGGTGATAATATCAATAATCTCGGCTGCTACCTGGTCAGTGGCGGGAACCTGATTATTTCCGGTTGGAAAACAGTTACGGAAATCCCCGAATTTTTCATAAGTGATTTTCTGGATTGCTATCAAACCGAACTTGTTTCTGCTTTTGAATGTATTTCTGTTTTTTCAGATGATTATGCAGACTTAGACATAAATCTCGATAAATTACCCTCAGCTTTCAATGCTTTACCTTACGTGAGCATTTTCCCTGATGCTGAAAATGATATCTACTTTTATGGAGGAATAACTGGCAGTCAGTTTGATGGAGAAATAACAGCTATAAAATCTCAATTAGATGGTACTTTTGTGCTACTCGGTTTTCCACTTTATTATTTTTATGAAGATGGAGTAACAGATTTTTTTGATCAGCTCCTCGACGAAATTGGTGAAACAGGTTTGGAAAATGTCGAATTACAAATATCAAATTTCAAATTATCAAACTTTCCCAATCCCTTCAACCCAACAACAACAATTTCTTTCTCAATTCCACTCGACAGTAATATTGAATTATCCATCTACAACATCAAAGGACAGAAAGTTAAACAGCTTATCAGTGATCAGCTTCCAGAAGGTCAGCATTCGGTAGTTTGGGATGGGAGAGATGAAAAAAAACAACCGGTTGGAAGCGGGATTTATTTCTATCGATTATTGATCGATGGTGAATCTAAAGCAAGTAGGAAGATGCTGCTTTTGAAATAATATGAAAAGAAATTCTTAACTTTGAAGAACTTACCGAAAATTCTCACGATATGTCATTCAGACGAAAATTATTATTCCCGCGAGAGCGGGAAACCAGCAGCTGTCGAATAAGTTTCGGAAAGTTATTATAACTTAAAATCCGAGTCGATTTCTTTTTTGACTCGGATTTTCTTTATACTTCCTTTTTATCTCAGATTAATTCATAAATTTTTGTAGTTAAACGTCTATAAAATAAAAACGAGAATTATAAATTTCAAAAAAATAATGTGTCAAATTGTCCCATTTTGTGCGTTTATGTCACAAAAAATTAGATTTTGCTTTTCCTAATTTATAACCTCAAAAAAACAAACAATTACATAATTCTTTATTTTTCAGACAATTATAATTACATTTACATCTTTCTCATTTTTTATTAAATTTGGTTCAGTAAATGCATAAGCTTTTTATGTGTAATCTTTCTATTAAGGTAAAATTATGATCTCTTTTCATCAGATGATATCGTCAAGTTTTCAAAATTTATTAATTATATATCTATAAAAGTTCAGTATCTATTATTTATTGGAAAAAATAAATTCATTTGACAAAGGTTCTCTTCTATTCTGGAAGAGAACTGAAAATTGCTTTACCAGAAAACGTAATGAGGTTACCTGTAATGAAACTTTTTGCTGAGAGAATAAAAAGCTCGTTCCCGGTTTCCCGAAAACGAGCCACCCAAACGCTGTTGATTTCTCAACAACAAAGCAAAAATGAAAATGAACCGATTTAAAGCAAGAAAAAAAGGAAGGAAAAAATGAAGAAAAGAAATTTATTAACCATACTGGTATTACTGGCTTTTGGCGCTTTGCTATTTGCCGGAGGTGTAATAGTGCATGTTACAGAAGATGAGCCTCAAAATGAAACAGGAACGGTAAACGCACGTCATATTCCTAATTGGTGGGGAACACCGCAAGATTATAACGATTCTGATAATTTCACTTTTCCACCAGGAACATTACCTGTTTATTATCTATATTTTTATGATGCAGGTATTGTTGACACGGAACATTACACAATAACGGGCACAGCACCATCACAATCACCTTATTCACACATTTATCTTCATTTAGATAAATCCGAAAAACCTGATCCTGGTGAACCACCTTATGAATAAATAAGACTAAAAGCGGCGGAGCAAAATCTCCACCGCTAACAAATCCGGAGGTTCTTATGAAAAGAATAATTAATATAATATTTTTTCTGATCTACTTTAATCTTATGCAAGGTTTTATTTTTGAACAAATTTCCGAATTCAACCAAACAGAAAGCTATATTACTTATAATGATACCTATGCTGTAAAAGATAATTATCTTTTTTCTACTACTATCAGGGGATTACAAATTTTTCATTTAAGCCCTGATTCCCTGGAATTAGTAAATGACTTTAATCTGGAAAATTTTACGTATTTTTTAAAAATCAAGGATGATTTTATGTTTGTTTCTTGCGGTACAAATCATCTTTATAGGTTAGATATTACCAATATCACAGAACCTGTTTTATTAGACAGCATTACAATGCCAGGCTGTCATGCTTTCTTTTTTAATAATGATTATTTATATATAAATGAGCTTCTTCCAACATTAACATGGAAAATCCATATTTATGATTATAATACCATGGAAGAATTATTCTGTTACGACGTACCTCAAGAATATTCCAGCTTACAAAAAATTGGTGAGAATATAGCTAATGTACAGATATATGATCATGTTTTTTTATATGATATGTCTGCTCCTGATACTCTTGTTTGGATAGCTGATGATGAGGTTCAGGAATTATGTTCACCTAATAAGATCGAAATACGTTCGGATTCTCTCCTCGTGACTGGAAGTGTGCTGAGTAAATTTGAGATTTATGATATATCGCAACCAACTGATTGGCAGCGTATTACTTTTATCGATTATGATGGAATGTGTTTTAATATAATCGACGATAGATTAATCATTAAGGAATATCGGACATTATATTTATTCGACATCTCTGATTTGAGTGAGCCGGTCCTTTTGGATAGCACCTCTATTGCTTCTTACGACAGATTTGATAATTTTAAAGCCTTTGGAAACAATATTTTTGCCGGTACTTATGCAGGAAAGCTTATCTATTATAAATTGAGCGATGATCATTTCCAGGTAAATCAAACTATTTCCAATGGAGGAAGATTATATACTTCTTATCAAATTAATGATAATCTTTATATTTTTTCTTTTTGCCAGGGAATCAATCATTGGAATGTGTCAAATCCTTCCAATCCCGAACTAATAGCATCTTACTGGTTCGATTGTGCAAGTCGTAAGCTTACTGGTGCGGAAGATATCTTGATTGCTTATGGCTATGACATCTTATTAGAAAAATGGACAAATGTGGTTTTCAGGATTATGCCTGATGGCAGCTTGGAAGAGCTGGACCGGCTTAATAGCCAAGATCTATGGATCGATGGATTACATTACCATCCTGATTACGGCTTCTTTCTTACTGAAAATGACTCTTTGCGGCTTTATGCTTTAGATGAAGATGATAAGCTGGAAGAGATTTTTACTTTAGAAATTCCGGAGATACTTCTTGCTGAATTTATCTTTGTTGATAATGTGGCTTATATTGTTGGACTGGGAAAGATGTTGGTTCTCGCGAATATTGATGATATCAGCCAGATGAGTGTTGTGAATGAAATCGAAATTGAAGATTACACTTGCTTCTTATCTTATGGGATTTATGAAAATTTACTATTTATCGGGTCCAATGATTATATCTTTAAAAACAAAGTTTATGATATTTCCCAACCGGATAATCCTCTTTTATTTGCAGAATTAGATAATTTTGGTGTTGTTTCCATAGATGCAGAAAACGATATTCTTTTTGCCGGTTTTAGAGACACTTACGCCTTTGATATCAGCGATATAGCAATAACAGGCATAGCCCTCGAAATTCAGGAATTTCCTGTTTGGCATAGAACGGAAAATCTCTATGCTTTTCAACAAAACGGAGAATATTATTTTTATATTTTAGATCAAAATTCCTGTCGCATCTTTCATTATGATACTACTGCAACAGAGGATGAAGTTATTAGTATCGATCCATTTATGAAGAATTATCCCAATCCATTTAACCCAAGTACAACTATCAGTTATTCGATTCCAACAGATGGAAATGTTGAACTCATTGTATATAACATCAAAGGGCAGAAAGTGAAAACTTTGGAGTGTGGAGAGTCTCTCTCCACAATAGCCGACGGAGTCAGCTACTCCATAACCTGGAACGGAACAGACGATAATAACAAACCTGTATCCTCAGGAATTTATCTGTATAAATTGCAAGTGAATGATAAAACATTAGCTACCAGGAAATGTATTTTGCTGAAATAGAAGATCAAATGAAAAAAAATATCTTCCTTTTTGTAATTCTTTTTTCTATATCTTATCTTTTTTCTGATTATGAAGTAATAGAGCGGATTCCTTTCGATGTAATTAATGCCACCTACACTATTCATTTGGAGGGAAATAACTTTTTAACTTTTGCTGTAAAAACAATTCACGAAATAGAATATAATGAAAATGGATATGAAATAATAAATACTTTTTATATTAATCATTTTATAGCTCAACGACCATTGATAAGACAAAATATCTTATTTATTCCAACCATGTATAATGGATTAGAAATTTATAATTATCAAAATCAACAACTTGAATATCTGCAAACAATCGGTTTGGTTTCAAATGAAAACAATATTTATATGCATAGTGGTAGTTACCTTTTTGAAGATTTCCTTTTCTGGACCGCTTCTTATTATATTGGAGAGAATTTTCAGCATCAAAAAATTGAGATATATAATATTGAAGATGAACCTATAATATTAGGGAATCATAATTTATACGTTCAAGAGTTTAT
>Ga0208648_1002510_pt1 | contig 12720 bp, 20 predicted proteins | sample AntAceMetag02UKL_FD_184772 | JGI IMG/M metagenome (GOLD analysis project Ga0208648, IMG submission 184772) | Saline lake microbial communities from Ace Lake, Antarctica - Antarctic Ace Lake Metagenome 02UKL (SPAdes) (version 2) | ecosystem: Environmental > Aquatic > Non-marine Saline and...
TTAGTCGAAGTACTCAAAGACCTCAAAGCTGGTAAACCTAAAGAATAATTTAAAGGAACAGCTTATGACGCAAGAAGAAACTGATATAAAAAGACTCCGTAAAGAAACTGGGTTAGATATTGTTGAGGTTGCCTATAAAGATGGTAAAGTTTTTGCTTGGGCAACAAGAGAACCCCCCTCCACCTACCTATATTGATACATCTTCATGGTTTAGTGAAGGGTATGTAGAATATTAAAATAAAAACTAAAGAGGTACTATGGAAATACCACAAGAGAAAAAGATACCACTTGAGAAAATAGCTGATGAGATAAAAGAGCACATTGCATCGACCACACAGAAGTTTATAGAAAAAGATGCTAAGATTAAAAAAATACCAGTTAAAGAACTTGATATTTTATGTAAGTATTTCCCCGTAGCTTTTGTAACCGAGATGTTTGGCGGAAACTATCAGATAATATTAAAAGATTATAATAACAGAAGAAAGATTGAAACCGCTGGGCTTGGAGCAGAAGCAGAAGGGGCTGAAGACGAGAACATTGAATCAACTGAGCCTTATGGTATCGGTGGGTGGCAATATGCCGACAGATTAAGAATAAAGGTCTTTAGAGAGTTAGAGAAGATACTTAACGCTGGTCTTAATGTGGCAGGGCATAGTCAGCTTGTGCAGGCAGCAAAAGCATTACTGACGGAAGCAGACAAGAGTAAAGATGATGCTACCGAAGTAATGATGGCATACCAAACGCAACTATTACTATTTGCCGAACACATTGTAGAGATATTCCTACCAGCGTTAGGCAACAGGTTTAAAAAGGAACTGCATGAACTCCGTGATACTGTTGTCGAAAAGATTAAACCAGCGTTGCATGGCGATTTGAGAAACAAAGAAAACAAAGAGCTTCTAGAATTATGGAAGAAAGAAGTAAGTGATATTGTAAGATCGTTTAACAGGCACAGGTTTGAATTGATGCTTGCAGAAACTATGACAGAGAATAAAGCGTTATCGGAAGCATTCGATTTCACGAAAGATTTAATTGAGAATTATAAACATACTGATGTGATAGACCGAGATAGCAAAAGCGTTTCCAAGTTAAAGCAGCATATACAGAAGCGGAATACCCGTTAATATTTAATAAGAAATATATTGACAAATATAATAATATAGTTTAAGTAAGAGATGAAAGCAAGGAGAAGATAAATCAGGAGGAATAAATTATGAGATTTAGGGCTATTTTAGGAATTAGCGGGGTCGTTGGTGCTGGGCTAGCGATAGTGATCTTCGGCGGGTTGGCTACGGTGGAGAATAACCTTTTGTTTGTAACAGCATCGACAATATTAGGATGCCTCTTGGGGATAGCTGTGGATGCGATACTTAAAGAGTGAAACAAGAAGGCGGATAACGAGGCAACAGAGTTATACAATACACAAAGGGAATATGTAAAAATTATTAATACTTGGTTAGAAAGGAGGACAAAATGGATGCTTTTGGAATAGAATTAGTAACTTTATCAGACAATGTTGAACCGAACATTGAAAAAATGATGGAAGAAATAAGTAATGTTGCTAAAAAATACAAATTTGCTACTGTGGAATGTATTAAATATGATGAATGGACAAAATTTGTTAAAAGGGTTGTTGATAGGAGTGGATTAGATGGCTAAAATATACGAAACAGAAAAATGTTCATGTTGTCACAGGCTGTTTAAGCCTTTAATACCAAGCAATAAAGACGATATTAGGAATATTATTAAAGGGATAGAATCTTTTATTGAAAATCCTCCTGACAATGAAGACACTTGTTTGAATATAATTACTCCTTTTGGGATAGCACACCAGGAATCAGATATTACATATTATTTGTGTCATGCGTGCTGCATACAAGTTCTGACAAAAGTGCTGACTAGTTGGATAACAGAAGAAAGAAAAGTTTTATTTGAAAAGTTTAATTAGGGATGGGGACACAAGCCCTGTTTTAGCACCAAACAAGCACACAGAGTTTGGCTATGAAGATAGAAGCATTCTAAGAGCAATGCACAAAGAGGGCTGACAAATAGTAATTAAGTTGTTGGATGGGTCAAGAGCAGACAGAGATATTATCGGCGCACGTGGCATTATGCTCCGTGCTTTGTCAGATTCGACTATGAGAAATCATACAGTTAACGAAAGTTAAGAAAAAAAGGATCGGATTAATGGAATCAGGAACATTTTTAGAAGGAATCAAAGCTTTACAAGACGGTGGGTGCGATAAGATAAACAATTTAGGAAACAATGCTTTTATTTTAGATGGATGGGGTAGATTGAAGTTTAATGATTGTTATATCAAGGAGGTTTTTCTCGATCCCTCTATTTATCTTGGCGTGTGGAAGTGGGGCAAAAAGAAAATTAATCCTATAGAAGCTATTGATATGGAATACGCTATTACGAAAGTTGAGAAATGGAGAGATGAAGCACTATCTGTTTCGCCTGATGAAGCTGCCAGAGCTGTTGCAGAAAGAAGAGTCTTACTAAAAGTTACCAAGTTATTAGAGTCTATTAGAGATAACAATCTATGACAACCCCTCCTAAAAATAGACTGAACGAAGAAGCAGAAGGTAGGTATTGTTCCTATTGCAAAAAAAGGCATCCTGTCGATGAGTTCCAAGCAGGGCAGTACGTTTGCAAAGTAGGCAGACTAAAATTACAACAGGAAAACGCTGACAGGAATAGAGCAAATCCACAGCCAGAAGACTACGAGAAATTCTGCAAGCGTTGCGAGAAAACCTTAAATGCTGCTGAAAACTTTACTAAAGACCTGAGCAGACCTGACGGATATTTTTTATACTGCAAAAAATGCGAATCCAAAGAAAGGAAAGATAGCACAAGCAAACTTAAAAACCTCAAAGCTTTAGTAGGTAAGCCAAAAGCATTCCGCATCGCCATATTAAAAACCATTTTAAGGACTATAAAAGACACAGGCAGATCAATAGTAACTCAAATCGTAGAAGATTTTAGGCACGAAGGGGATGCAATCTCTTTTACAGGCCGTGAATGGCAGATACAAATATTAAATGATTTAAGCCCTCGTGTTATTGGAAGGAAACCAAGCCAGACTGGATATACATGGCTATTAGAACGATTTGTGATAGCCCTCTTGATGCGGTATGCACATAGCCCTTACAGATACAAAGACCATACGGGCAAAGACCGTACAAGATTTATAGAAGGCATTTATAGTTTTGAAACAAGAGATAAGGCATCCAAGTGGAGTAAAATCCGGTTAAAAAAGATAAAAGACGATAATCCCCATGTCCGAGATGCTTTGAAGACAGGTGAAACAGATATGGCATTGTTAATGAAAATTGGCAGGGCGGCATTGCATTTGGTTGGCCGGACTTCTATCGGCGATGTTCTTTCTATCTCAGCGGATATCGTTGTTATAGATGAAAAAGATAGAGACCAAGACTTAACAGTATCAACACAGATAGGCTCAAGAACTCTTGAATCCGAGTTTATGAACACCAAGACTACCAAGGGGATTGTTCGTGAAACATCAACGCCTGAAGCTTCTGGCTCTGGCATTTCCTTACAATATGAGAATAGTAACCAATTTGAATGGGAACTCAGGTGTGTTAAATGCGGTACTTGGCAGACACTTACATACCCAGACTGTATCGGCAATTTTTACGAGAAAGGCGAAAAGCCATTAGCAGGGGACAGAGGCGAAGAGTTAGAACCATATTGGAGATGTACGAATTGTCACGAACCGATAGACTGGAACACTCTTGGGAAATGGAAACCGGAAGACCCCGATTATTACGAGAATTGCAGATGGGTCGCCCGTAAACCTGAGAATTTTAATCCATTAACAGGCAAGGGATGTGTAGGGTATCAAGTCCCATTCGCAAGCCCACAACGCAGTGCTGCCTTCTTTTTAGAAGAACGAGATCACCCAGACCACGATCTTGCGTATTTGAATAATCACATGCTCGGATTCCCTTATGATGATGTTACCAAAACATTAGTGCCTGATAATTTCCATACCTATCCTAAATTTAATTGGGGCTTTAGTAGTGGCGGAAACCGATACCAAGATAAATATGCTCTTGGCTGTGATACTCATCCTGCTCAAGGGGGCTTTATTGTTATATTCAGGCAGATACCAGAGAGTGTTTCTCCTGCAAAGCCAGATGGTAAATGGGTTCAGGTTTATATGGAGCATGTTAAAAACAATCGTGAGCTTTGGGATGATACTGAAACAATACAGAATATTGATACTATTAAAAAGGGGAGGATATATGAACTCATTATAGAATACAATGTGGCTATCGCAGTTATTGATCTCATGCCTGATACCAATGAAGTTGAGAAACTTATTGATGAATTTGCATTTTCAAAAAAAGTATGGGCTAACAAATCAGGTGGCACAACAAGCGGAGAATCGTTTACATGGTCTGATAAAGAAATTAAAGATGGGAAAGAGAAAACAGTTTGTAGAATGTACGAAGAAAAAGTTGCGGCAATAGACTTTTATTTTAATAAGATACGTTTTGGGGATATGCTTTTCTTAGATAAAGATAAATATCCAAGCCGACCATTGTGGAGGCAGTATCAGGATGCCCACACAAACCTATATAAAGGCGAAGTAATAGGGAAGGCAACGAAAGGCACTCTTATGAACAAGGTTGCATCTCAGAACGTCCGTGAGGCATATAAAAAGAGGGTTAATAATATCCATGACCACTGGGTAATGGCAAGTAAGTTTTGTGCTCAAGGCATTCGTGTCCTTGGGAAACTTTCTGGCAATAATAAACATTTGGTTCCGCCTAAGATAGAATCTTTTGGCAGGATACCAGGGACTTGATATAAAGGAGGATGATATGATTTGGGGTTCTTTTTTTGCAGGAGCAATTTTCATGTTTTTCGTTATGTACACTTTATTACTGTTTTTACCGGAACGGAGAAAACAAGAAAAAGAAGCTGAGTTATTCAGACTGAAACAAGATAAGTACATGTTAGAATTGCATGGCTATTGGGAACGAGCAAACAATATTGCACTGGATAGGAATATTCTTTTACAAAAGATTGTTGATAAAAAGGGTTAATATGGGAATAAGAAAACAAGACTTTTATATTTGCCAATGTGATTTTTGCCCTGAAATACTGCAAAAAGGTGAAGGCAGTTTTCTGCGCCTTGAGAGAAAACAGGATGCAAAAGAACATCTTAAATTGGCATAATGGAAAATGAAAAATGGTAAGTTAGCCTGTTAAAATTGTTGGGAGAAATTATAACAAAGGAGAAGACACAATGAAAACACTATCTGAATTTAACAGAGAACAGTATGAAGCATACCAACAAACTGAAAATTCAATGAAACCACACCCTAATGGGATTGAATGTCCTAAATGTAAAGAAGAATTATGGGACTCTGCCTCAATGTGTACGCTTACAAGTAATCCTCCGCAGAAAAATGTACATTGTCCAAAATGCGGATACAGAGGGTATAGGTTGGCATAGCACAATAACTTAAAGGGATTAATATGGATACAATAGAAGCTATTTTAAAAGAAAATCAAGTTTACACAACTCAGCTTGAATTGGAATTATTAAGGCATTTTGAAAAATTAAGATATGAGATTTTAAAACATTTAGATCATATCGAAAACCTTAAAGATACATTAAAAGAAAATACTGATAACTTCTGTGGTCATGCTTATTGCAATTTAAAAAAGGCGAATATCGGATGTTGCGAGGTTGAGTGTAAGGAACGGACTGATTAAAATTAACGGAGGGTAAATATGGGAACATACACATTTTTAGAGGCAGTTGAGAAATTGTCTGATGGTAAGTGTGGAAAGATAGCCCCTAAAAAAGAACCTGGATTATATTATTGTATTAATGAACACGGGCATCTAAATTGTATGGGTTATCATGATTCAGGAATAAAACTTGGTGTTAAGCATTTTCTTGGTAGATGGGTTCTTGTTAATGAAAAGGAAATTAAACCAGCAGACAACAAAATATTTTCAGGGAAAAACAGCGAAAAGCTCTGGTCGGAAATAAATAGTCTTTATGGTAGCCCAGTCAGAGATATATTGTATTCTCTGGGTTGTAAATTACAAGAAGTGGAAGATAAGATAGATGAGGGAGTGAAAACATGAAACATAAACAGAACGAAGCTATTTTTTTATGTACCAGCATAGAAAATTTAGATGGCACTGTTGATTTTGAAGCTGACGTCCCTGTAACCTTTGATAATGTCGAAGATGCTATTGAAACGGCGAAAGATACTGTGGCCGAATATGGAATGAAGAGTTATATTTACAAATGCGTTCCTGTTCGCAGAATAACAAGAGGGAAAATACGAGTTGATAAACTGTAATGGGAGGAATAAAATGAATGGATTAACTTTCTACATTTGTATTGGAAAATATGGTGGCTGGCAATTTGGTTTTGATGGGCCAGCATTTAGAATTGTATTTGGATATATTGCAATAGTTTTTGCATTAAGAGATATTGAACAGGACATTTCGGATTTAATGGAACCAAACCCTTAAACCACGCATATTAACAAGCCAGACTGCGTGAGGTCGCCACAGTCTGCATTAAATCAAATTAGAGAGTCAATATATGGGGTAGAAAGAAGAAATATGAAGCCAACAATAAATTTAAGGTATTTGCAAATCAAAGTGCCTACAGTCTCTAATATTCGCGATGGTTATAGTCTTGAAACAAAATTGCAGCAACAATGGATAAGTAATGATGGAAAAACAGAATGGCGAAATATTGAAATAGTAAAGGAGACAGTATGCCAGACCCCAAAAAAGAAGCAGATAAATTAAGGCAAGAGGCTAAGGATTTGTTAAATAATCTTTTTTGTGACGCTTTAGGCCTTTCTCGTTCAGATTATGTTAGCGGAGTTGACCGAATAGTTGATTGCATTATTTCTGCAGCTGTTCTTGAGATAGCGGATACACAAAAACAGGCTTTGAAACCACAAAAAGAGTCTGCTAATTCCGCTGGCGTATCTAAAGGAACAAATACAAGTTTTACTTTAAAAAAGAATGATATTACTCTTACTGATGGTGGGAATAGCGAAAAGGAATAAAAAAATGTGCGAATTTAACAAAGAAGATGTGCTAATTTTAGCAAGAGCGGTAACAGAAGACCCGATAACTACAATGACAGGCGACCACCCAGATTGTATTTTCTGTGAATATTGTGGGGCAGAATTAAATGGATATTATTATAGCGAAAAAGATTTAAAGCATAAACTCAATTGCCCAGTTCTTATAGCTCAAGATATTTTAACAAGAAACCCCTAAAGCATCTCCTCCAACCATTGTAGTTTTTCCAAACAATATCAACACTATCCCTAAGTACGCTTGACATTAAACCTACCATTAGAGTAATAGGGTGTAACAATACTATATATTGTACGTCTGTTTATTTAGACACAACATAAAGGATTTTACGCCCTATATGCCAGCAGTAGCAACAAAAACAAAGCCAATCCCTTTTTCTGAGATTAGAAAAAAGGTTAATTTTACTGTGACTATAGACAGCGGCCAATACTACAATAGGCTGTCTAACGCCACAGATGAATTTATAAAAAAGAATTGGCACAATATAAACATTTCTCAAATCCAAAGTTTCGATTCCCGCAGACTTTTCAAACTCTTCGCAGCAAACGATAGTAGCTTTTCAGCATCCCTGTACACACATCTTCGGATGATGGTAGATAAATACACTCTTACCGCTTACAAAACAAATAAAACAATATATAAAGAAGGCCAAGAATATCTCAGTAGCCTTGTTGAGAAACTGGACTATGAAGATAATTGGGCGGAAGGGTTTTCACAGGCAAGCACTTTATTAGACCAGATCGGCAGAATAGGAAGAAACATCCTCACATCTGACAATGCGAGTTCTGCTATCTTTTTAGAAATAAATAGTGATACATACGAATTAGAAAGAATATACCCTATTGATTGCGATAGGGTTTTTTTTGATACAACGGATGGGACAGGCTTTAACGCTAAAAAGACGCCTCCAAAGCCATATATTTATCAAAACGGGCAAAAAGTATCTTTAAATATTGTTAATTTTCTATGGCAACCGCTTGACCCTGACGCTGAAGAGTTAGTCGGTAACAATCCCCTTCGCCCTGCTTTGAGAAATACTTTCACCAAAATAGAGTTCTTAGAAAACCTCCGTAAAGTTCTTAAAAATCAAGCATGGCCTAAAATTAAAGTTGTTCTTGACGGCGAGGCTGCTGTAACCCAAGCCCCTATGGAAGTTAGGAACGATGCTAAGAAATTAATTGAGTTTTTAAATAGTTATATTAGCGATGTAAAAGACCAGCTTACGAATATCGAAGCAGACCAGAACCTTGTTGTATGGGATTCTGTTAAAGAAATGTCCTTCCTCGAATCCAAGAATAACTTTGACCCACGGCCTATCGCCGAACTCCTTGACAGCGAAGCAATCTCAAGTTTAAAAGCACCCCCTTCCACAGTAGGCAAGGGCGGCAGCACCAAAACAGGAGAAGGGCTTGCATCTGCCGAGCTTGTAATATTCAGGCGTACTATTAAAGCGTTAAGGCGTAATATAGAGAACGTATTGAGCCGTGCTTTTACTTTGGCATTGCGGTTAAAAGGTTTGCAGGGTTATGCTAAGTATCGCTTAAAAGAGTTTAGCTTACGTCCTCCAGAGGAAAGTAGTCAGTTTAACCAAATATTGCAACAAAACATTATTGATGCGTGGAACACTGGTTCGATAGGGACGGCTGAAAAAGACCGTAAGATTAGGTATATCCATGACCTTACTGGAGAGCCGCCAGCAGATGCAAAGCTGAGAGAAGATATTACTGATAAAAAATTAACCAATAGCGATGGTGAAAATAAACAAACTGATAGGACTCCTATTTCAAACGAATCTAAAGAGAAAAAACGTGAACAGACCCGCAAAGATAAAGACGTTGGGAGTGATAGGAAATAATGGCAGAGCGAGATAAAAAAGAAGGGGCGACATTGGAATCTATTCCTCTTATTATAGATGGTGTTATAAATACAGCATGGGCTATCCTGCCAGCTAAACTTGAAGAAATAATGGCGGTATTGCAATCTAAAAATAGCGGTGCTGTTATTGAGATGGCAGATAAAAATAAACAGACAGAGCCGTCTAAAGACAGAAACTATTCTGTCAAAGACGGTATCGCAGAGATACTTATCGAAGGTACCCTGTCAAAAAGGATGGGCTTCATACAGGCACTATCTGGCGGGACATCTTACGAGAATATACAAGGGCAGATACAGAAAGCCGAATCTGACCCTGCCGTAAGAGGTATTTTTTACGAGTATGACTCTCCTGGCGGAAACGTTATCGGCATGTTCAACACCGCCGACATGATATTTAATGCAAAGAAACAGAGCATGAGCTTTTGCAATGGGCTAATGGCAAGCGCAGCTTATATAACTGGCAGTGGCGCAGATTATGTAATCGCTTCAGATGTGTCTGCTGAGCTTGCTAATGTGGGAGTTGTTTCTGTCCATTTTGATAAAAGTAAACAGTATGAGAAAGAGGGTGTTAGACCAACCGTTATTTCTGCTGGTAAATTTAAAGCGATTGGAAATCCATACGAAAGACTAAAGGACAAAGACTTAAACCATTTGAAAAGCAAAATAGATTATATGTATAGCCTTGCTGTTAACACTGTCTCAAGGAATCGTAGCGTTTCTGTGGAACATCTTGTCGAGAAAATCGGAGCCGAGTTGCTTATCGGGGAACAAGCTATATCCGCTGGGCTGGCAGACGAAATCCTGACAAGACCGCAGGCTATTGAGCGGTTAAAGGAGATGATATAAATGGCTCTTAATCACAATAACACTTTATTAAAAACAGAACCCTCTTGGGATTCTATAGACGAAGCTAAGCTACCGAGAAACGCTTATGGAGACATGGGTGAAGTCGGGGATAAAAGCACATATCTCTACCCGCATCACCATGTTGATATTTCTGGGGATATGCACCTGCATCGTGGCGGTTTAAAAGCAGCCCTACAAGCCACTGGTGGATTAATGACAGGGCAGAAAGAAAAGAATCTATCGGTGAAAAGGCATTTAACAGCACACGCAGATGCGATTGGTATGGACAGGAAAGAAACAGCAGCACTATTAAACATGTCTGCCGAGTCACTGGCAGACTTTTTAAATAACGATAACAACAATACTAATAATTTAGGAGGTGAAAATACTATGGGTATGACTTATGAAGAACTGGAGACCGAAGTAAAAGATTTAAAGAAAAAGGTTTCTGAACAAAAAGCTACTATGTCAGACATGGAAACTGATGCAGAGGCATTAGCGACCACAGTGAGCACGAATACTAAGGCTCTGGAAACTGAGATAGAAAAGAACGTAAAGTCTGAAGAGACACTTACTGACAAGATTGACGATCTTGAGAAAACCGCCAAAGACAATAAGGTTTTTATTGAGGCTGGTAAAACATCTATTGAGGATATGAAAGCTGAGATAAGCAAAATAAGTGCTCAGGTAGATGGTGATTCTTTTAATAAAGAACTTGTTGATAAACAGCTTGAGGCTTTTGGCACTGATGTGACTGCCTTAACACAGTTTAAGGACAATCTTGAATCTCGCAGGGCAAAGCTTTTTAAAACAGGCGAAATCCATGCGGATGCAGAGAAAGATGACAAAACAAAGGAACAGGAAGATTACGCCATTGGCCAAGGAATTGGTAAAGGCAATGTAATCCCAATCAGATAAAAAAATATTTAGGAGGTGATTTTAAATGGGTATGACATCAATGGGAGCCACCCGATTGGGTGGAGAAAGTGCAATAGTAAGTCCTTTTATGGACAACGGAAAAATTAATCGTATTGCGATCACGATTGACAATTCTTATAATCGGGGCAAGATTCCGGCATTTAGCCTTTGGGCACCAAGCGATAAAACTTCTAATCCTTGGAAATATATGCCTTATATCCCTGCTGTTACAATCAGGGTTGCGAATAGTACGACAAGCCTGGATATTGATAACAGATGGGTTGATTATTTTCGAGTAGGCGATGAAATAATTGTTTACGACACAAGTACGGCTTCAAGCAATAACCTCGCCTTTAGGGGTAAAACTGGAGAAGATTTAACTGCGTGCGCTCTTGGGACTAACAGTTGTACTATTTCTGCTGTAGGAGTTGAAGACAGCGGCGGGACAGGCTATGTGCGTATTACATTAGAGGCATTAAATGCTGCTGCTACTGGCGGAGCTGAAGGAACCGGAGATATTATTGTTTTAGCTGGGCCATCCACTACGTCTGGTGCAGACATCGAATCGTATCAGGAAGCCGATACAGTTGTTATCATGGAACAGGAATTTAATTTTACAGATTCAAATACTGGCGTTGTCGGCGAAGGCGGCTATCTTGTTGAATCTGCTGTATATTCTTACGATGGCAGAATTGACTATAATTACATTAATTACTACTCAGCGTTAAATACGTTTGATGCCTCGCCTGCATTTACAGCTTGTGGGAAATATACAGGCAACAGACTTCAGTTTGAGAGTATTTATAGAGGTTAATTTAAAGGAGGTGATTTAAAATGGAAGGAAGTTCTCACTACATTGCAAATAGGATTTTTAGTCCTAACGTAATCAAGGGTATTTATGACGTTATTGCGCCTATGTATCCTGATATAAATAAAGCTCAACAGTCGTTTTTCCCTGATGAGGCATATACTACTGACGAAGCGATTGCATATTTTCAACATAACTTTTGGGGCATGACACCGCCAACAGCTCTTGGTGCAGACCCTATGCCAGTTGGTATTCCTGGTGGCTTTTACAAAAGTTTTGCAGCAGGGTATTTTGGGGAGTATTCTCGCTTTGAAAGCAAAGACCTTGTGCAAGTCAAAGACCCAACGGCTCCTTATAAAGCTGATGGTATCACCCCTAATCTTTGGGGTGAAGGCATGATGAGAAATGCTATGGCGCACCAGAAACATAGATTTGAGACCTTTAAGGAAGCGTTCTGCGGTGCTCTAATCGGTGCTGGAAATTTCCATATCTTTGGTGACGGGATTGATCGTTACTTTCCTGGCCCAAGCTCAACGGATTATATTCTTGAGCCTCATTATAGGCTTTCTGCTGTATCTGCTGGTACTGTTTCTTATGGCGGATGGACAACTGGTGGCACATGGGCTACAGCCGCAACAGCTACGCCTATTAAAGATATTAATCAAATGATTCTGTATTTAGCACAAACATTAGGTGTGCAGGTAACTGAAATATGGATGTCAACATTGGCGGCGCAGAGATTGATAGATGCCGATGAAACAACCTCGTGGGTTGAAAAGAATCCTGAGCTGTCAAGAACTATGCTGGCTACTGAATCAGCAGCAATGGCCATTAATAAAGTTGTAAGCGGTGATGTTAAGTTTGTCGTAGATGACAGGACTTATGCAGAGCGTATGGTTATTAAAACTCCGACAGTTGAAAATAGTTCTACTACTGTTGTTGTTGATAACGATGCTCCGCTTCCTGGTGCTGATGGAGCAGTTAGTTTGAAAGTTATGTTCCATACTGCTGATGGGGTTCAGAGACTTGTTACTATCACAGACAAGACAGCTAACACGCTTACATTTGCTGCATCTGATCTTTCAGATGTTTCTATGCAGCCTGGAGATTTCATCGTTTACAATAAAAGGTTTGTGAATGACGACAAGCTGAT
>Ga0208648_1002514_pt1 | contig 12692 bp, 11 predicted proteins | sample AntAceMetag02UKL_FD_184772 | JGI IMG/M metagenome (GOLD analysis project Ga0208648, IMG submission 184772) | Saline lake microbial communities from Ace Lake, Antarctica - Antarctic Ace Lake Metagenome 02UKL (SPAdes) (version 2) | ecosystem: Environmental > Aquatic > Non-marine Saline and...
CTTCAAATTCAATGCCCATTTCTTTGAGCAATTGCTGCCGCCGTGGGGATTTAGAAGCGAGGATGATTTTATGTTTATCGAAAGTGTTCAATGTGTAATATTTTTGAGTTTTTCGGCATTTTGAATTTTACAAGACCTGGAAGGTTTGGCCTATAAAAGGATAAAATGTATTGATTCAAAATCCATCTGATTGTTGAGATAAAACCTTCCAGGTCTCAAGCTTATAGATTTAGTAAAAATTCTTAACCACATCCTTCGCTAACTTTACGGTTAAATTTTTGAGTTTTGTGCTTTGTGCTTTGAGTTTTGTGCTTTGAGTTTTGAGTTTTGTGCTTTGAGTTTTGAGTTTTGCGCTTTCAGATTTTATTTCATCTTCGTTCACTCTTTCAACTTCAGCATCCCCTCGACTTCCTTCAAATTGCCATCATTCGGCGCTGCTTGCAAATTAAGTATTTCACACATCAATGGATAGAGACTCACATTGGGAAAAGTTGTTTGGAAATAGTTGTTTTTGAACATCGGGCCGGTTCCATAAAAAATGGCATGCATATCAGTGTTTTTATTATCGTAACCATGTGCCCCTCCATAGTACGATCCTTTCTTGTCGTAGAAGATGCTCCATGCGCTGTCGGCAACTGCAACAAAATCAAGGGTTCTTGGATTTTTGCCATAATGCAAACGCTCAGGAACTTCAGCAGAAGGCCAGGCAGTGATGTGTTCTATCGTCGAAAGTTTATTAGCAAGATCATCTTTAAATTCCGGTTTTGCTTTAATAGTCCAGATCGGACTATTACCCTGAATTTCTTCGATCCATTCTTCCTGGATAAATTCATTAAGCATTACAACTCTGTCATCTTTAGTGGCACACATACCATGATCAGAGGTAACGATAAAATTTACCTGATTTGCAATGGGCAACTGCTCAAGTTTATGCAGAAAGACTCCAAGCAAACTGTCAAGACGTTCGATGGTTTCAAAAGTTTTCAAGCCATCCGGGCCTGAATGATGGCCTTCACTATCGGGCTCATCAAAATACCACATGATCAAATGTGGACGCCGGGGTCCTGGAAGTTCAAGCCATGAAATTACAGTGTCGATCCTGTTTCCATAGGGCATCTTGTGTTCATATGTTTTCCAGATGGAAGGCCTGAGACCTTTGATTTCTGCCTCGGAACCAACCCAAAACAGTGAAGCCGATTTAACACCTTGCTTTTCTGCTGTTACCCAAATGGGCTCTCCACCATAAAAACTTCCATCACTAACTGCATCGCGGTTACCCACCCTGTAGTAACGGTCTTCGATAGGATCATAAAATCCGTTTAATACAATTCCATGATGGTCGGGATACAAGCCTGTTGCAAGCGTGTAATGATTGGGAAAAGTCTTGGTTGGGAATGATGGGATCATCGATTTCGCCTTCACTCCCTGCTGTGCTATTTTATCAAAATTGGGAGTATTCACTTTATCGGTATAGTCCCACTTGAAGCCATCCATAGACAATACAACCAGGTAGGGCTTTTGATCTTGTTGCTTTTGCTGGCTGTTACATCCAAACCAAATACTCACGATTAATAGAGCCAAAAAAATCTTTAACACGGCCTTATTTGTCCTATTGGATTTTGATATTTGAATTTTATTTGTCATTTGATATTTGAATTTTGATATTTGAATTTTGGTGCTTAATTGTTTAAAAATGGTTGAATTGCCCTATCATAAATCCCATGCACCCATGCGATGGCCATTCCATAGTTTGTAACAGGAATACCTGCATCAATTGCAGGTTTTAACCTTCCCGAAATTTGCTTGCGGGTGATCATGCATCCGCCGCATTGGATAACAATTGCATAATCGTGTATATCTCTTTTTATATCGCTCAGTCCGGCAACAACATCAAATTCCAGTTTCTTGCCACTCAATTTCGACACCCAATTGGGGATTTTAATCCTGCCAATATCGTCGCAGGTAACATGGTGGGTGCAGGATTCGAGAATCAACAAACGGTCGCCATCCTTTAGTTCTGATAGTTTGGAAGTCCCTTTCATGTAATGCTCGAAATCCCCTTTGTGGCGAGCCAGCATAATGCTGAAACTGGTCATGGGAATTTCAGCTGGAACTGTTGCATCCACTTTATCAAACACCTGGCTGTCGGTAATGACGAGTGCGGGTTTGGGCTGCATTTTGCTGATATAATCTGCCAGTGCATCTTCTTTAAGGATAACACAGATACAATCGTTGTCCAGTGTATCACGCAAAGCCTGCACCTGTGGCAAGATCATCCTGCCTTCGGGTGCTTCGCTGTCGATAGGTGTAACAAGCAAAACAGTGTCGCCGGCATTCACCAGGTCACCAATCATCGAACGGGATTTATAGGCTGTTTCGGGTGTATGCTTGCTTATCGCTGAAATTATTGCATCAGTATTATCCGGCTTAAGCGAACTAAAATCCAGTACTTCAGTTTTATAAGTATCAATAATTAAGGCCTTCAATTCAGGACCCGCTGCTTCAACATCCATCTTATTGTGGACAACAAAAAACGGGACTTCAAACTTATTGAAACGTTTAATTAAGTCTTCCTCGTATTCACCAAATGTATTTTCACTGACTATCAAAATAGCCAGGTCGATAATCTTAAGCACCGCCCTTGTTTTCGCAATGCGCTTTTTACCTAGTTCACCACTATCATCAATACCGGCAGTATCAACCAGAATGGCAGGGCCTACTTCGGGAATCTCTATCGACTTCTTAACCGGATCGGTCGTAGTACCGGCAATTTCAGAAACGATCGCAATCTCCTGATCTGCCAGAGCATTGATAAATGAACTCTTGCCATTGTTGCGCCGGCCAAATATGCCGATATGTGGTTTTGCATCCCTTCCTTTTTCCATCTCGAAAAATATATTTTGCGCAAAATTAGCATGATTTATTGTTTTGGGTAATTTTACGTGATTATTGGGAGTAAATAAAACATTGATATACATCTTAAATAAAAAATCGTTAATCATAAATCATAAATAATTTCATGTCTTTCACATTTTGGAAATGGTGGATTTTTAGTAACCTAAAAATAGCAGTTCTATTTTAAATTGGAAGGGCACACCAAAGGGAAGAACTGACGCGGATCGGCACGGATATAACGGATAAAAAAAATCCGTTCAACCAGTGAAAACAAGCCTTGCCGGCTAGGCAGGTCTGCGTCTAATTTATGTAAATTAACATTCCAAACTTAAAAATGGATATTGCAATCTGAAAATGTCATCAAATAAAATCATATCGGTTCAAAACCTTAGCAAGTATTTCGGCAAAACCCAAGCGGTGAATGACGCCACTTTTGATGTTGGGCAGGGAGAAATTTTTGGTTTCCTGGGACCCAATGGCGCGGGCAAAACCACCACCATCCGAGTGATGCTTGACCTGTTGCGGCCTGACTCGGGAGAGGTACATATCTTTGGAAAAAGCCTTAAAAGCAATTCTATCGAAATCAGACAGCAATGCGGATACCTGCCCGGTGAATTTACCGCCTTCAAAAATCAGACTGCCATTGAATTTTTAAAAATGGCAGCAAAGCTTAGGAATTCTCCCACCGACAGGCTTCAGCCTTTGAGAGAAAGATTTGATCTATCCGGTCATGAGATGGATCGCAAGATCAAATACCTGTCGCATGGCATGGTCCAAAAAATCGGAATCATACAGGCATTTTTCCACAACCCTGATTTGCTCATCCTCGACGAACCCACAACAGGACTCGACCCACTAATGCAAGACAGGTTTTACGAACTTCTGTTTGAAGCACAAAAAAAAGGCAAAACCATCTTCATTTCATCCCACAACCTGGCTGAAATTGAAAAACTCTGTTCGAAGCTTGCGATTATCCGCAAGGGCAAAATCATCAGTGTTAAGTCGATGGAAGAATTGAAAACCGACCTTGGGCTCATCATTCATCTTAGTTTTGAAAGACCTATGGATAATTTGAATATTGTAGGTACCCGGACAGTTGTAAACGACCAACAAAAAGCGACGCTTATTCTGGAAGGTGAGATTACAAAAGTATTGGAGCAACTATCAAAACTGCCACTTTCGGACATTAATATTTCCAAACCCGGGCTTGAAGAAGTATTCAGGAATTTTTATAAAACTGATGCCAATGAAGAACTTTAGCTACGCCCGATATATTTTAAAGGCAAACAGAGGGAGTATCATTTTTGGGATGATTTTCATTAGTCTGTTCCAATTCCTGATCCTCTTCCTGGTTGACACTTTCGATACACAATTAATGTTTGAGGCCATCCTGAGCCAGTTGCCCGAAAATATCAAGGTGTTTTTAAATGAAAGTTTTTTTAAAATGCTGACCTTCGATGGCGCTGCTGCTTTCGGCTTTAACCACCCGATGGTGCTTGTGCTGCTGGTTTTTATTGCCATAAACATCCCGGTCAAGCACATCGCCCATGAAATCGAAAATGGATCGATGGAAGTGCTACTGTCGCTACCTGTGAAGCGTAGGTGGGTCATTGCAAATCTCTGGCTAACGGGAGTTGTTATACTTTTCATAATCATCCTTGCATCCCTGGCGGGTTCGCTGCTGGCTATTTATACTTTCCACACCATCTCAATCGGGATAGTTATTAAGTTGTTGATGATTTGCACGAACCTGTGGCTATTATGTGTGCTGATTATGAGTTACACGCTCTTGTTTGCAACATTTGGCAAGCGGAGCAATTTTTCGGCAAACCTGGCGGCAATGTTTACACTGGCTTTCTACCTTGTATTTTTTGTAAGTCAATTGTGGGATGCGATTGAATTCACTGAACCAATGAATATTTTCAATTATTTCCAACCACAGAATATTATGATGGGAAAAGGGAGTTTTGTGGTGGATAGTATTGTGCTGCTATCTGCAAGTATTGTTTGTGGTTTGGTGGCGGTTTGGCAATTTAAAAGGAGGGATGTTCCTTGATGGGAGTTTATGTGTTTGATAACCAAGATGAATAAATAATGCATTAGTATTCTGAAATAGACATTTGGTTGCAGGTTGCAGGTTACAAGTCGCAGCCTCCTGAAACCTGCATCCTGTAACTTGCAACAACACTATAATGAAAGTAAAAAACAAAGATTACAGAACAATTTGGATGGAAGGCAGATCGATTTTTATGATTGAGCAAAACCTGCTTCCGTTTCAATTTCAAGTTTTTGAGGCGAAAGATTATTTACAAACCTGTTATGCCATAAAAACGATGATTGTTAGGGGAGCAGGGGCAATTGGTGCTGCTGCCGGTTTTGCCATGGCACAGGCTTTTTTAAAGAGTAGCGATGAGAAATTTATCCAAAAAGCAAAAGCAGACATTGAAGCAACCCGGCCAACCGCCCGAAACTTATTTTATGCCATCGAAAGGGTTTTTTCTGCTGGTTTGATTTCGAAGGAAAATGCTGTAAGCGAAGCACAAAAAATTGCTGATGAAGATGCGGTAGCTTCGCAGGCCATTGGTGATTTTGGCAATGAATTAATCAAACCGGGCTTTAAGATCGAAACACACTGCAACGCCGGATGGTTAGCTTTTGTAGATTATGGAACTGCACTTTCGCCGATTTATAAGGCACACAACTCAGGAAAGGACATTTTTGTTTGGGTGGACGAAACCCGCCCCCGGAGCCAGGGTGCAAGGTTGACGGCCTGGGAACTTCAAAACGAAGGTGTGCCGCATAAAATCCTGCCCGATACTGCCGGTGCCTGGCTGATGTCGCAAGGCAAAGTGGATATGATGATAGTTGGTGCCGACCGCATTGCTGCCAATGGCGATACCGCCAATAAAATCGGGACTTTCGAAAAAGCCATTGTTGCCAAAACTTTTGGCGTACCCTTTTATGTAGCTGCACCCACCTCAACTTTTGATTTGGATTGTAAAAGCGGAAGTGAAATTATAATTGAAGAAAGAAGCGACGAGGAAGTACTTTACCAAACCGGGCCGGATGAGAATGGTGATATGCGAACAATCAGGGTTGCTTCGCCCGGCTCATCAGCCATCAATCCCGCCTTTGATGTAACACCAACTGAATATATTACAGGGATAATTACGGAGAAAGGTGTGGTGAAAGCCAGCAAAGAATCAATTGGGAGATTATTCAGATAAGGGTGCGGCATTTCAGCTTCATCCTTCACATCTACACTGAGCTACTTTAGCCATACATATTTCAAAAACAGCAAACTTTCATAAAACAGCAAAAGTGGGCTAATCCCTAAGGCAACGCACCGAAAATCCATTTTGTTTACTAAAGGTACTCCCCTGGATAAATTGGCTACTGTCGTAATACAAGCCACGATACCATGCAGTATTTGCTGAGGACTCCGTGGAAGACCAAAAGAAAACGTACCGGCCCAAAAAGGCAAATGGGCCATAACTGTAGCGGTAACCAGCCGGGAGACCAGAAAATCCGTGTTCGTCAGTTCCATAAATTAACCTGTTGTAATGCCTCCACCGGGGATGGTCAGAGGTATTACAATCCCCAGGCTGAGGCGAACTTATCTGCCTGCACGATTTTAGCTCATCTCCGTGTGGTGGTTCCGTTCCGCCAATATAGTCGGTTAAAATATTCCACTCTTCGTTAGTGGGCACATGCCATCCTTCAGGGCACAATCCATAAGTAAAATCAACAGCATACCAATTGTAAAGCGCCCCGTACCAATCTTTCCAACTTGCATCATTATTATACCAAACATAAGCGCCATAACCCAGGTTATCCCAAATGTCATTAGATGTAACATTGGGGATAGGCGTATTGTCTGAATAAGTTGTGGTTCTTAGGTTCGAAGCCATCCAGCACTGGGAACCTACGAGAACTGTTCTATAAACATTGCCGTCGATATCGCTTATTGTCGGCATGTCGGGACAGGGGTGAACAACATCAAACGTAAAAGTATATGTTTGATTTCCCCTTGGTGCATCCGTAATGGTTTTCTCTCCATTTTCCGAATATGCCGTGTATCTTAGGTAATCGCCAGGATTGAAAACAAATCCTTCCTTTATATTTACTGATTCGTACTCTTTCAATTTGTCCGGTGATCCGTTGTACATAAGTTTACAACTTCCTCCATGTAAGGTATTAGACGGAGAATTTAACATTTTAATTGATTGGCTTTTATGATTTACCCGGACAGTTAGAACATAAACACTTTGCATGCCAGGGAAAAATGTAAAAGAATGTGCCCCTGCTTCTAATTGGTTTTCATATCGCAGCAATTCCCGGCCCATGATATCATTTACCGTGATGAGAGAATATGCTCTTTCCGGCACATTGATATCCACAAAGGTTTTTCCAACTATCGGGTTGGGGTAATTCTGTGAAATCAACAAGGCATTTTCTTGGCTTTGATTGTCATCAAGACCTGTAATATAATCAAGGATCAGCACAGTATCCGGCGCAAAAAGCGTAGTATCGACTCCCTGGGTGAGGTTGTTGATTAAGATACTGTTTAATGGGACTTGTTGTCCGTATTTGTTAGCGGTGAAAGTTAAGGTAATCGCGGGCTTTTGGCCGAAGGTGCTGACAAAAAATCCAAATACGATAATTGAAAGTAAAACTTTTGCTTTTCTAATGTACGGAATTTTCATCTGTCTTTATCAATTCAATTCTAATGATACGCTTAAATCCTTCAAAGGGTTTTCAATTCGGTAAAGATAAAAAGAATTCAAAACTACCCGTGTGTGATGGATTACAAAAGCAGACTGGGCCCAGGGTGGCCTCACCCGGTTTTTCAGCTATTAACCCGGCCTTTGATGTTATACCAATCTAACATCAAAATGAGCCGCTGCGAAATTTTGCTGTTTAAATGGTAAATGCCGATGCATATTTAAAGCGGTTTGATTTTTTAAAAAGAATATCCAAGGTTGAGATATACTCCGTTTGCAAGGGTAATTTCAGATAAAATAAAATTAGATCCAACTTTAATTTTTGCACCAAACCCAAAGTTTATAGCAGGTAGAATAGCAAAATCATTGCTGTCTCCCACATACATGTAATTTTCAATATCAAAATCAGTCGATATTAAAAAAGCTAATCCAACCCCCACGTACCCATAGGGCCTGACAGAACCGGATTTGGAATGGAAGTTAACCCCGATCGGAATAAGGGAAAAATATTGTTGCTTAAAATTTTGATTAGAATATTTATTGGTTGTGCCTGGTTCTTTATCGCTCTTCACATACCGATAAGAAATACCACTGATTAATGATAGTTTCCTGGACTTTTCAGGGAGTGTCCTGTTCAGAAAATAGGCTCCGCGAAACGAAGTTCCATTTGAAGCCCATAACACAGGCATTCCAACAGTTAAATCATGAGTAAACTTTTTCAGTTCCTTGTATTCTGAAACCGGAAAATCCCTTTCGTGAGCGAGGTTATCGGCCAGGACACTTTTCTCAATCTTTTTGCTGGAATACTTAAAATACTTTTCATTGGGAACAGAATTTAAAGCATCAGTTTTTATATAGTTTAGCAAACCGATATGCTTATTTTCATCCATCACCTTAACAGGTTCTGCATCCTTTGAAACCTTCTTTTTAGGCGGGCTGGTCATAAACACCTCACGGTTCGACTGCTTGTTTCTTAAAAATAAATAAGGGTCATCACCATTCAGCCTTCGCCACACAAGCATATCAATACGACCCTGAAGAACGCTTTTAGCAAAAACATTTTTCGTGCTATTTGAATCCGCTTCGAACAGCATACTTTCAAAATCCCTTCCGTAATCAAACCCGAAACCCAATATATCGTCTGGGGTATATTTTATTGATTTCGCATCGCTTTTAACTTTACTAAACTGGATTTCATTGCCCAGTTCAGCGTCAATTTGATCGAGAATAAATCCATTGATAGTATCGTGTTCAGGGGTGATGATGTAACCACTGGCATTATTTTGTGCTTGTAAAGTCTGTGCGGAAGCAGCTATGATAATGGCGGTTAAAAAAGTAAAAATATTTTTCATATCAGGAATAATTGAATTGTACTACAAATTAAAAAATAACTACCCTTGTGATATTAAAAGTTTTGTGACCCTTCATGTTTTGGTGCTTTAGTAGCAATTCCTTACTTTTTAGAATGGGCTTTTTTCTTTGATACCTTTGGCTCAAGCGACATCACATAATTGAAGCTCCCGTTCAGATAAGCTGACAGCAACTCCATATTTTCAAAAAGCTTGTCGGGAACCAAAACATAATCTCTCATTACTGCACCATGGGATTTAAACATGCCTGATTGATGTTCTTGTATAAACTATTTACCTGACTCTTTTGAAAGCCGTATGCCAAATTCACCATCTTTGTTCAGCAGCGAAAACATGTATCCATTTGCCGAAGTATAGGGCACCGTCTTTCCTTTTCGTTCAAATTCTGGGCTGAGTTCAACCAGTTTGTCGTAGAGGGCTAATTTTTCTTTCCACATATCAATTTGAGTTTTGTTTCAACTTGCCCCAAAGTCATCATTTCCGTGCCCAATTAGAACGCTGATTTATTATGATTTTGATGATATTCACAGCTATAGCATCATAAAAAAACCTTAATAATCATAAGAATCAGCGTTCAAGAAAAGTAAACGACTCATGCAGGTTTAAAAGAATTTCATTACGAAGTAATCCTTCTCAGTTCAGCTTTCAAAGCTTTCAAATTTTCTTCATCAGTAGCCGAATGGCCTGCGTTGGTGATGTTTAATTTGGAATTGCTTAAACCTGACTGTAGCCTGAAAGCCTGGATGGGCGGGCAAATAAAATCGTACCTCCCTTGTACAATGCTTGTTGGGATATCTTTGATTTTATCCACATTATTCATGATATAATCTTCGGGAATGAAGCAATTGTTGGCAATAAAATGCGCCTCCAAAATAGCCAGCGATTTATATGAAAATGTCTCCAGGATATCCGCCGGATCATCAATTTTGTTGATGGTGTAAAAGGACATTTCGTAATAAGCCCACTCATAGGCATATTTATCGCTGATCGCTTTATCGTCCGACAGCATTTGCTCCAGGTAATACTTTACCGGGTGCTCACCCTTGGGGACCAGGCTCTCAAATCGTTCCCAAACATCCGGGAAGAACTCCTTAATCCCACCTCCAATGTAATGCTCAAGCCCATAATTATTGGCCAACCAAATCCCCCTCAGAATTAATCCCAACACCCGCTCAGGATGCTGAATGGCATAAACCAGGGCCAGCGTACTTCCCCACGATCCACCAAAAATGTAAACCTTATCAAATATCAATTGATCCAAAATCAGGTTGATATCGCCCACAATATCTTCTGTGGTATTATTCTCGATGGAACCAAAAGGCTTGCTTCGTGAAGATCCCCTTTGATCGAAGAAAATCACATTGTACCGCCGCTTGTCGAAGAACACTTTGCTCTTGTCGCCAAAGCCAGCTCCCGGCCCGCCATGCAGATAAATTACCGGAATTCCTTTTGGGTTGCCATAGAGTTCGTAATAGAGCTGATGCCCGCCGGAAACTTCGATGTATCCTGATTGGTAAGATTGAAGGTTTTTAGTTGCCATAGTGTGAAGTTATTGTTTTATAAGTTTTGTTGTCATTGAGCCTTTATCCGTTTTAAGCCTCAACAAATACAGTCCATTTGATAGATTACTGATATTTATTTTGTTTTGTGCATCAAAATTTTTCCTACAAAATACAATGATTCCTTGCAGGTTCATCATTTCTATTTCGAAAATATCCATTGAAGGCGGAACATCAATACTAAAATAATCTGAAGCCGGGTTGGGAAAGACATGTATGTTGCTTTGCAAAATTTGGTTTTCCTCCACCGAAACCTGCGCCCCATCTTCGTTATAAACGGCCAAACCTCCCATGGCAGTCCCAATCCACTTATTGTTGCTACTGTCGATGGTTATGGCATAAACCTCGTTGCTGGGCAGACCGGAATTTGATGTGTTGTAGGTTAACCATTCGTTGCCATTAAATCTCGACAAGCCACCAAGCCTTGTACCAACCCACAAATTCCCATTTTTGTTGATAGACATGGCATTTACAGTATTGTGTGGAAGACCTGAATTATCGGTATTGAAAATCTGCCAGTTATTTCCATCAAATTTTGCCACACCTCCAACTTCGGTTCCTATCCATTTATTTCCACTTTCATCTATTGCCGTGGTATTTATTAAATTGTCGGGTAAATCGGAGTTTGACACGTTGAATATTTGCCAGTTAGAACCATCAAATACTGCCAGGCCACCACCATAAGTGCCAATCCACTTATTATTATTTTCATCAATAGTTAGAGCACGAATATCATTTACCGGCAAGCCAGAGTTTGCCGAAGTGTAAGTTGTCCAGTTGCCATCGGCGAACTTTGCCAGGCCATCTTCTGTCCCTATCCATTTATCCCCGTTTCCGGCAATGCAAATAGCATTGATGTGGTCATCGGGCAATCCAGAGTTTGAAACATCATAAACCGTCCACGTTGTTCCGTCAAATTTAGATAGACCACCATAATTGGCGCCTATCCACGTGTTCCCGGCACCATCTGTGCTAATTACGTTAACCCAATTATGAGGTAGGCCGGAATTGGACACATCAAATACAGTCCAATTGTTATTGTCAAATTTTGCCACACCGCTGGAAGTTCCAATCCACTTATTCCCGTTTTCGTCGATAGCTACTGTAGTAACCCTAAAACTTGGCATCCCAGAATTTGATGTGTTGAAGGGCGTCCAGTTTAAACCATCAAATTTAGCAAGGCCAGCATCTGTTGCTATCCAATTGATTCCATTTTCATCCAAAACAATACTATGAACATGGTCATTCAAAAGCCCGGAGTTTGTTGTATTGTAATTCACCCAGTTGGTATCATCGAAAATAAACAAGCCTGCATTTGTTCCAATCCACTTGTCACTATTTTCAGCTATCGAAATTGTAAAAACCGTGCTAATGGGCAGGCCGGTATTTGATGCATTATAAGTAGTCCAATTTGTCCCGTCAAATTTAGATACCCCACCGTCATCAACTGTACCTATCCACTTATTTCCATCAGCATCGATGGCTATCGACCAAATGCTTTCGGAAGGCAACCCAGAGTTGCTTGGATTGTAAACCGTCCAGTTCAGGTCATCAAAAACAGCCAGACCGCCATAGAGGGTTCCAATCCATTTTTCCCCGTTTTCGTCAATGGTTATAGTCTCAACCGAATTGGCTGGTAAGCCCGAGTTAGCCTCATTGTAAACAGTCCAGTTTGTTCCATCGAATTTCGCTAAACCAGCAGCCGTCATCCCAATCCACAAATTCCCATCATCATCAATTGCTATTGCATCAACATCGTTGTGAGGCAATCCTGAATTTGATTTATTATATATCAGCCAGTCCGTATTGTCAAATTTCGCCAACCCACCTCCAAAAGTACCAATCCATTTATTCCCATTCTCATCGATGGCCATCGACAAAATTATATTTGCCGGAATACCGGAGTTTGACCTGTTGTAATGCGTCATTTTTCCAGATAATTTATTAAATTTCACCAGTCCTCCCAGGGTTCCAATCCATAGATGGCTAGCTTCTTCGACCATTACACGGGCTTGCTTCCCATTTGTGTAATTTATCCATTGCGGGTTCTCTGCTTTGCCAATACTAAAAAGTATCAGAACGATAAAAAGTACGATTGTTTTTTTCATAATCAAAAATTTTAGGGTGATTAAATCTTTTTATTT
>Ga0208648_1002518_pt1 | contig 12678 bp, 9 predicted proteins | sample AntAceMetag02UKL_FD_184772 | JGI IMG/M metagenome (GOLD analysis project Ga0208648, IMG submission 184772) | Saline lake microbial communities from Ace Lake, Antarctica - Antarctic Ace Lake Metagenome 02UKL (SPAdes) (version 2) | ecosystem: Environmental > Aquatic > Non-marine Saline and Alkaline...
TGGGGTTTTGTAGGTATGTTTGGTATTGCTCCTAGAGATGTTAGGTATAGGGGTAGTTATTTGTATAAGGATGTTACTGATGATGGTGGTATATATTATTGGAGACGTACTATTAATAGAGATTATAGAAGATATTATCGTTTTATACGTCAGCATGGTGGTGTTGAGGGTTTTCTTAGTGCGCCCTGGCATCCATGGTTTTGTTATCGTATAGCTACTGAAGCAGGTTTATGGGAGTTTGATACTAGGGACAGGAGTTATCGTCTTTTACAGTTGAGGGGTAAAAATATTTACCCCTCTAAATACTCTAAGTTCTTAAAAGCATTTAGCTAGCTAATCTTGCCTTTGTTTATCCTCAATTCACTCTCTTGTACTCATAAAGATATGTGGCTTTCCTTTTGCCTAGAACTCTGTATAATATGATGTTTGCCGTGCATTAAGGGATATTATCCATTTTGTAAAGGATTCTTTATGAGAATAATAAGACATAGTTGTGATACATGATGAAATATTCGTATACCATGGAAGTCTATATAATAATATGTTCTGTATAAGGAAATTGATAGAGGGAGAGTCGTGATTACCAAGATTGAATTAAGTGATGTTGCAAGTTACAAAATCCTCACAGCTTTAGCGACTGACAAAAAGGTCAATCTTGTCTATGGGCTTAACGGAACAGGTAAAAGCATCCTCTCAAACTTTTTATACGACAAAGATGGTGTAGCATTTTCAAAATGCTCTATTGAAGGATTAAACAATGAGGAAATTCTGGTATATAACCAAAGGTTTATTCAGGATCATTTTTACGAATCAGATAATTTGAAAGGCATTTTCACTTTATCAAAAGAAAATAAAGTAGCTGAAGAAACGATTAGAAATGCTCAGAATAAAATAACAGCTATTAGTGAAGAGAAAGCCAGCAAGACTAAAGATATTAACACGATTAATAGCGAACTGTCACAGAGAACACAGAGTGCTGAGAACAAGGTCTGGGAAATAAAGACTACATATACTGGAGGTGACAGGGTTCTGGAGTTTTGCCTTGAAGGTCTAAAAGGTAAAAAGGAAACACTTTTTTGCCATATCTCTGGTCTTGTTAAACCAGAAAGTAAGCCAGATAAAACTACTGATGAACTGAAAAAAGAAGTTGAACCCTTGCAGGCTGAAAATGCAGAACGGTGTAACACCATTACTACTATTACATTTACGGGACATAAGATTGAGAATGAAACATTATTTCAAAAAGAAATCGTTGGAAATGTAAACAGTACTGTAGCAGAATTAATAAACAAACTCGATAATTCAGACTGGGTAAAACAAGGATTAGAGTATTTGCCAGCTGATATTTCTAAAGACGGTGAACCTTGCCCTTTTTGCCAAGAAAAGACTATTACACAGAATGTTTCAAATAATATTAAAGACTATTTTGGCGAGTCTTATGAAAATGACATTAAAGAACTAAAAAAACTTTCTTATGACTATGAAACTGCAATCAATTCTATTCAATCAAGAGAAACATATGAATCCAACCCGTTTTTAAGTGAAAGTAAAACAGAATTCCAAAGTAAATATAACCAAGCATTAAAAGTTTTGGATGACAACAAAAGAAAGATTGAGGAAAAGCTTAAAACCCCAAGTCAGCAGGTAACTTTTGTAGATTCATCAAAAGTGATTAAAAACCTGAATCAATTCATTAACAATGCCAACCAAAAAGTTTGCAAGCACAACCAACGAATTGATAATAAGGAAGAGGTTTTAAATCAAATAAAAAAAACATTTTGGAATATTTTGCGTTGGGACTATGACCAGACGCTTTCTGCCTATAAAAAAGAAACAGATGAGGCTCATAAAAAATCTAATAATATCACAAAAATTATAGAGAATCTTGAGAAACGAATTGTAACACAAAAGCAGATTATATGTGAGCAACAAGAAACTACAGTCAATATTGAAGAGGCAATTGTTTCAATTAATAGCGGTTTAACAGAATTAGGTATAGATGATTTTAAAATAAAAAAGCATTCCGATAATCTGTATGCAATAGTTAGAGACGAACAGGATTCCGATACTTTTCAAACTCTTAGTGAGGGTGAAAAGATGATAATCAGTTTTTTGTATTTTCTTGAACTATGCAAAGGAAAGAAAAATGCTTCTGATGTAGGCCAAAAGAAAATAATTGTGATTGATGACCCAATTTCGAGCTTGTCACATATCTATATATTCAATATCGGACTGTTGATAAAAAATGAGTTCCTATACTCAGATAAATACGAACAGGTATTTGTGCTAACACACAGTCTATATTTTTTCTATGAGTTGACTGATATAAATCATGAACGCCGAAAAAAAGACCAAAAGCTATTTAGACTGCTAAAAAATTTTAATGGCAGTCAAATTCTAAATATGAAATATGAGGAGATTCAGAATGACTATCATTCTTATTGGCAGATAGTAAAGGATGATAAACAGCCCCCAGCAGTTGTCGCAAATTGTATGAGAAATATTATTGAATATTTTTTCAACTTTATTGAAAAAAAAGACTTAAACAATGTTTTTCAAAAGCCTGAATTGCAGAATAATAAGTATCAAGCATTTTACAGATATATAAACCGTGAGTCCCATTCGCTTGGACAGAATATTTTTGATTATAAAGAATTCAATTACGATCACTTTAAGGAAGCTCTCGGTTTGGTATTTAAGGAAAGTGGATATAAAGAACATTATGAAGAGATGATGAAAAACCCATAACTAAACACCGCACTGGATATTTTGGAAAATTTAATAAACCTTTTAAATAATACAAAAAATCTTTGGAAAAATAACGATACTAACTTTGAAAACAAGTTAGATGCATGGCTTGATGCTCTTAATTGTGGTGCACAGCATTACCGTGTAGCGAAGAAGCAATTTTACAGGTGGGGGTCTCTGAAGGCTTACGTTTCTGTGCTGTTCATCGCAGAATATCGATAGACTTGTGTTGGCATACAAGGCATGTTTGCGTGTCGATGCTGTCCTTGTGATCGATATTTACACTGCGTATGTTCTTGATAGGGTGCGAAAAGTATCTAAACATATTCCTGCTTTTAACTGGCGCAATATCAGAGTGAAATTTCACAAACACCAAGCTGACATACTTGCCGAAAAGGTGTCACAAGAACTCCTTTATTTTTACAACAAGAAAAAGATCGATTACTTGGAAATGAACGTGAGTAGATCTAAATATCTCATGCTCTCCAGGGATAGTTCTTTATTTCCGAGCATTGTTAAGAACCTGGACGATACAAACGGTGCAAAATTGATCTACTCGATGTGGAAAGGGTATCTAACCGAAAAGTTCAAGGGATATTGCGACAAGGAGAAAATAGAGATCGAAGATGTCCATACGAGCGGACACGCCTCCGTGGAAGATCTACAGGCTTTTGCGAAGGCCATTAACCCTTTGATGCTTGTACCTATACATACTTTCTCTCCGGAGAAATACAGTGAGCTTTTTAATAATGTAAAGTTGCTCAATGATGAGGAAGAACTGGCTATTTAGTCGGTAAAATGGTGAGAGCCATACGGGAGTAATAGAATGTCTTATGCAGTTGAGGCGTAAATTTGAATACTCTACGGTTAGAAAGTCATTAAATAATTCATAAACTATATTTATTGTTAAGATATGGTGAATCGTAATCTTTACTGGTAATTTCTAATCTTTTGTTGTATAATACTTTATACGCTATCTCATTAGTAATAGTATAAATAGCTTAATTTTTGGTTATAGGTATTAACAGTGAATTCGATAATGCAAGAAAAACAGTTTGTATCGAAAAAAAGGGTTGCCGACCATGGTGAGGTCTACACTGGAAATCGGGAAGTTGATTCCATGCTTGATTTGGTGAGGCAGGAGACAGAGAGGATAGATTCTCGGTTCCTAGAGCCTGCTTGTGGCAACGGAAACTTTCTGGTAGAAGTCCTGCAGCGTAAACTTGGAGTGGTTGAAAAGCGCTACCGTAAAAGTCAGTTGGAATATGAACGCAAGTCATTCATTGCCATCTCTAGTATTTATGGAATAGAAATTTTGGAAGACAATGTTATTCAATGCCGCAAAAGGCTTTTTGACATCTTTAACGAGAGATACGTTCGTCTTTTTAAAAAAGCATCAAGGGAGCAGTTTCGGAATGTGGTTAAATTTGTTCTTGGGCGAAATATCATCTGGGGCAATGCCCTTAACCTGAAGACGGCAGGCGATATGTCTCAACCGATTGTGTTTTCTGAATGGTCGGCACCTTTTAATAACAGTATGATTAAACGCCGAGATTTTACATTTTCAGATTTAATACAAAGTGACAGATCAAGCCAGCAAGACTTATTTTCCGAGCCACAGTTGGTTTCAGATTTAGGAGAGAAAGCGTTTATTCCCAGAGAAAAACCGAGTTTTTCTCCTATTCATTTCTTGAAGATCGGAGAAGTCTATGAATAGTAATTACAATCCGGATGTATTGGCCTGCCTTGCGAACTTAAGTAACGATGAAGTCTTTACTCCGCCAAAACTGGTTAATGAAATCCTTGATTTACTTCCACAGAAAATCTGGAGTGACAAGAATGTCACATTTCTAGAGCCAGTTTGCAAATCAGGAGTATTCTTAAGAGAAATTGCTAAGAGGTTAATGATTGGCTTGGTATTGGTAATTCCTGACAAACAAAAAAGGATTAACCACATTTTAAAGAATCAGCTCTTTGGCATCGCCATAACGGAGCTGACTTCATTGCTTTCTAGAAGATCTGTCTACTGTACAAAATCGGCAAATGGAAAATATTCCGTCACCGATGCTTTTGACAATCCAAAAGGTAATATTCTTTTTGGGCGGATTGAACATACATGGGTAAACGGCAAATGTAAGTTATGTGGGGCAAGTCAAGAGGTCTATGAACGTAGCAATGATCTAGAAACCCATGCCTATCAGTTTATTCATACCGAAAAACCAGAGGAGATATTTAATATGAAATTCGATGTTATTCTTGGAAATCCACCTTATCAGTTGAATGATAAAGGTGGGACAGGTTCAAGTGCAATTCCTCTATACAATCTATTCATCCAGCAAGCAAAAAAACTTGAGCCAAGATACTTGTCAATGATTATACCGGCTCGGTGGTACGCGGGCGGGAAAGGTTTGGATAATTTTAGGAATGAGATGTTACTTGATAATAAAATTCGAAAAATATTCGATTATCCCATTTCGTCAGATTGTTTTCCTGGAGTTTCGATTAAAGGCGGAGTCTGTTATTTTCTATGGGATAAAGATATGCCTGGTTTATGTGAAGTAACGACAATTAGAGGTAATTCAATTTCCAAAATGAAAAGACCCTTAAGAGAAAAAGGGTGTGAAATATTTATCAGGTATAACGAAGCAATAGCTATTTACCGTAAAGTAAAATCTCAGAAAGAAGATTCAATTATTGGTCAAATAAGCCCAAGAAAACCTTTTGGATTTGCATCTACTTTTAAAAGTTATAAATCAGAGCCTTTCGCTGCATGCATAAAGATTTATGCAAATAAGGAGGTTGGTTACCTTAAGAGAAAAAGTGTTCCTCAAAATCAACATCGGATTGATCAATACAAAATATATATTTCAACAGCGTATGGGGCAGGAGAAGATTTTCCCCATCAAATAATTAACAAGCCATTTATAGGAAAGCCAGGAACATGCTGTACCGAGACATATATTGTATTTGGACCTTATCCTTCCAAAATAATTGCTAAAAATGTAATTTCATATATACAGACAAAATTTTTTAGATTCTTTGTTCTTTTTAAGAAAAATACACAAAATGCAGCAAGAGGCGTTTATTCTTTAGTTCCAACTCAAAACTTTCACGAACCTTGGACAGATAAGAAACTCTACAAAAAGTATGGCCTTACTAAAAATGAAATTGATTTTATCGAGTCTATGATTCGTCCAATGGAGTTAGAAAATGAGTAATAAGCTCTTTCCTCAAAAACCTGATTCTAATCCAACTATATATGCATACGAGGATACTAATCCTCAATATAAAGGATTGCTTAAGGTGGGTTATACAAGCGTTGATGTCCGGTTGAGGGTGGCGCAGCAATACCCTACGCTTCGACCTGGTAAACTTCCATACAAAATTGTTCTTGAAGAATCCGCTATGCGGAATGATGGTACAGTTTTTACAGATCGAGAGGTCCATCTGTATTTGAGGCAAAGGAGGATTAAAAATCCCAATGGAGAATGGTTTAGGTGTAAGGTTGGGGATATAAAATCTGCCATCATAGCTCTTAAAACCGGTGAGATGAATGAAGATAATCGTTCCCTTGATTTTAAAATGCGACCTGAACAGGCGGAGGCAGTAGAAAAAACATGCACTTATTTTGAGAAATCTAATAAGGAAAATCCCAATCAGATACCCCATTTTCTTTGGAATGCTAAGATGCGGTTTGGTAAAACATTTGCAACTTATAAACTCGCAAAAAAAATGAAGTGGGCAAAAATTTTGGTGCTTACTTTTAAACCTGCTGTTCAAAGTGCATGGGAGGAAGATTTAAAACTTCACATTGATTTCAAAGGTTGGCAATTCATATCTCGCAATGGATTATCATTTGAAGCAGCTGATAAAAATAAACCGTTTGTTTGCTTTGGCTCGTTTCAGAATTATCTTGGGAAAAACAGGAGTACAGGCGGGATAAAGACAAAAAATGAGTGGGTTCATACTATCAATTGGGATTGTGTGATTTTTGATGAATATCACTACGGAGCCTGGCGTGAAAATGCAAAAGAGCTATTTGAAGCCGAAGATAAGAAGGAAATTGAGTTCGGAGAAGGCCAAGGTATTGAAAACTTCGACGAAGACATTCTTCCTATAACTACAAATGCGTACTTGTATCTTTCGGGAACGCCGTTTCGGGCCATTGCAACGGGCGAATTTATTGAGGAGCAGATTTATAATTGGACGTATTCCGACGAGCAGCGTGCAAAACAGGAATGGGAGGGTGCTAACAACCCATACTTTGCGTTGCCAAGAATGGTGCTGCTTACATATCAACTTCCTGATACAATCCGTGAAATTGCAATGCAGGGTGAGTTTAATGAATTTGATATGAACGTTTTTTTTAACGCTGAGGGTATAGGGAATAAAGCAAAGTTTAAGTATCAGAATGAGGTTCAAAAATGGCTGGATTTGCTTCGTGGCGCATTTTCAGAAACGACAATTGATAATCTGAAATTGGGAGCAAAAAAACCTCCCTTGCCTTTTTCTGATGCTCGTCTATTAAATCTATTGTCTCATACCTTCTGGTTTCTGCCCAGCGTCTCCTCTTGCTACGCTATGAGAAACCTATTGGAACAACGACATAATAAGTTTTTTCATGATTATGCAATAATAGTCGCGGCTGGTTCGTGTGCTGGCATTGGTGTCGAGGCATTGCCCCCAGTATTTGAAGCGATGGATAATCCGCTGAAGACGAAAACGATTACCTTATCTTGTGGCAAGCTGACCACTGGTGTTACTGTGAAACCATGGACGGGTATTTTTATGCTTCGGAATTCGTCAACCCCTGAAACGTATTTTCAAGCCGCCTTTCGAGTCCAATCGCCATGGACAATCAGTAATCCTGACAGTGACTCTCCAAACAAAGAACAAATTAATAAACAGGAATGCTATGTGTTTGACTTCGCGCCGGACAGAGCTTTGCGACAGATTGCCGATTACAGTTGCCGGCTGAATGTGAATGAGTCAAATCCAGAGAAAAAAGTAGAAGAGTTCATCAGCTTTCTCCCTGTACTTGCCTATGACGGCAGTTCCATGAAGCAGATAGATGCTGCAGGTATTCTTGATATGGCTATGAGCGGAACAACAGCAACATTGCTGGCACGGCGATGGGAAAGTGCCTTGCTAGTTAATGTGGATAACAATACTCTGCATCGTTTGATGGCCAATAAAGATGCTATGGATGCGCTCATGAGCATTGAAGGGTTTCGCAATCTGAATCAGGATATCGAAATCATTATTAATAAGTCTGAAGCAGTTAAGAAAGTCCAGAAAGAAGCAAACGACAGAAATTTGTCCCCCAAAGAGAAAAGAAAACTGACTGAAGAAGAAAAAGAATACAAGAGCCGAAGAAAGCAAATTCAGGAGAAACTCATTAAATTTGCTACTCGGGTCCCGATTTTCATGTATTTGACAGATATACGGGAGCGGAGCCTGAAAGATGTGATTACGAAACTGGAGCCGGGACTCTTTAAAAAAGTTACCGGTTTAACCGTGAAAGATTTTGAATTACTTGTAAGTCTCGGTGTTTTTAATAGCGAATTGATGAACGATGCTGTTTATAAATTTAAAAGGTATGAAGATACCAGCCTTGCGTATATTGGCATTAACAAGCATGAAGGCGAAGATGTTGGTCTTTTTGATACTGTTTTGAGTCCTGATGACTATAATAATTCATTTGAAAATGTTACATAACAAAAATAAATAAAATATTCCACAGCGCTGTATTTGTTGTATGTGCCGGTGTTGTACAGGTGGTGAATAATCAAGTACCAGGAGTAAGCTATGCAAAAATATGGGAGGTTCTATATGAAAACGCTAATAGCAACGCTGGTTTTCGTGCTTGTTTGTGGTATAGCCTTTGCTTGCGAGAAATGTAAAGAAAACGACTGTTCAAGGCAACAGCAGTACAGAGAAGAACGAATGAGAGAAACAGATATAAAAGGATTTCAAAGGTCTGGAAACATGAGGAGAGGAGAAGCAGAAAGATTTCATAAAACTCTTGAGAATATTTATGGTAGTGAAGCCATGAAAATACCAGCACGAGATGGTGATTAACGGACATACAATAATGGAAAGGAAAGGGTTTTCGGGAAATCAACAAGAGAGTCTGCTTTAATTTATGGAATGTTGCTAATGTTAACAGCAAATTAAATGGTCTATCACCACACCTAATATTGCCACAGAAAAGAAGTGGCGAAATACGTATAAGCGAACAAGAAGCCAGAGTGTTATATTGCAGTGTGCTAAATTATTTCTATTCGATAGAGACCCCAACGAAGAATGTGGAGAAAAGGGGTCACACCTATTTAGGTATCCTTTAAACCACTTTCGGCTTACCAAATATGTTTGTTTATCTTTTTGATGAATTTCTTGAATATGACGTGGGGATGTGGGCACATGTCCTAAATGCGGGGAAAAGATCCCGTGCAGTGTCCTTATAGATGATACCCTAGAATGCCCGAAATGCGGAAATCATATTTGTCTTGAGGAAAACGGTATTGATAACAATGATGATATAGAATAGTTCTTAAGACGGTTTCATAATCATCTGAGAGTAATAACGGAAGGATTATATCTGAAAATACTATATTTATTTTTATGTACGATATTTTTATTCTCACATACTGCATTTGCAGATATCGATGTGCATTTTTCGCCTAAAGGCGGCTGTCAGGAAGCCATAGTTGGTCAGATAGATAATGCGCAAAAGACGATAGATATAGCCATGTATTACCTCACTTCACGTGAGATTGCTCAAGCGTTGGTGAGGGCAAAAGACCGTGGTGTGCAGATAAGGATTTTGTTGGATAAAAGTCAGGAAACACAGAAGTATTCGAAGAGTAGATATTTGATCAAAAGAGGTTTTGCTGTCAAATACCATACCGGCTATGGATTGATGCACAATAAGTATGCAGTGATCGATAATGCCGTTCTAATCACTGGATCTTTTAATTGGACACCCACCGCGGACCAGAAGAATGAAGAGAACCTGATCGTTATTACCGATCCAGGCGTTGTTAAGAAATTTGCTGAAAGATTTGAGTATCTCTGGAAGAACGGGAGAGTAGGAGAAGTAAAAGCGAAACAAAGCGAGAAAGAAAACGGAACGATTTCTTCCTCGGCCGCCGGTACTAACGCCGCTCGAGAATCTACAGTATATGTAGGGAGTAAGAATTCAAATAAATATCATAATCCATCGTGTGTTTGGGCGCAGAAGATAAAGCCCAAGAATAAAGTCGAATTCACGTCAAGACAGGAAGCGGAAACCGCCGGATATGTTCCCTGCAAGGTGTGTAATCGGGTAGCGGAGGATGAATAATAATATGTGCTTTTTGGATAAGACCATAGAAAACAGTTTTTAGTGGGAAGGTTATTTACAGAAAGAAAGCACAAAGAAGTTCATCGACTACTTATTAAATAAGCAATTTAAAGTTCATAAAATCCATACAAGTGGACATGCTGATATTGAAACATTAAATCAAATGGTAAGTGCTATTAAGCCAAAAAATATTGTTCCAATCCATACATTCAGAGGGCATGAGTATAAACAATATTTCAATTATCCAGTATTAAAACTCAAAGATGGTGAAGAGGTTAAAATATAAAAATACACACAACAACGCACTATCCCTGACTGTTACACGCCGTTTTTGGCGTTGGCCAGCAGTAGGTGTGTTTGAATGTCATGTGTAAAAACAAAAGGAGAAACCAATGTTGTATAAACTAAATTCAGTGAATGGCAAATTCGACAAATTTGAACCGGTTACCTACAAAGACTTTGCGAGCTTCGGTAATATCGAGAAGGATTTAGAAAATTTAATAGCGAGCAGCATTCTTGATGTCCTGTTCGAGGAATCAAGCCTAATGCCGATTTTTCAAGAGCGCCAAAGGCAAGCTGAAGCGGATATTTATGCGCTGGATGAGAATGGCGAACTAATCATATTTGAGTTAAAAAGGAGTTCCGCCGGAGAAGGGGCAGTACATCAAGTTTTACGCTATGCTCAGGATGCAGGACAGTGGAGCTATTCTAAATTACAAGACAAGTATAGAAAATACTCAAACGTAGAAACAGAGTTAACTGAAGCACACCGAGAGGCGTTTAATCTTGAGCATGCACTACATGCCAAGGAAATTAACAACAAGCAACGCCTTATCGTAATAGGTAGTGCGGCAGATGACAATCTTATAAACGCTGTTGATTATTGGAAAAAGCAAGGTATATCTATCGAATTTTTGCCATATAGAATTTATGAAATTGGACAGGAAAAATATTTTGAGTTCTTCGCCCTGCCGTATGATAAGCACAAAAATCCAGGCGATATAAAAGGAGTTTTGTTTGATACAAACAGAAGTTGGGATGAAGAATCCATTTGGGATATGATGGAAAACAGTCGTGTTGCAGCTTTCGGGGATGCTAAGAGATTTGTTGAGTATATTTATCCTGGCGATATTGTGTTTTTCTCTCACAAGTGGTCAGGGTTGGTAGCTGCAGCAAAAGTTAAAAATGGAGATATAAAGGCTCCAGATGGTGACACTTTATATAGAGATGTAGAGTTTATAACGCCTGTTCCTAAGAAGGGCACCGCACCAAAGGCTATGCCATTCAAAAAGGTATCTGAAATAACAGGTAAAAGTTTTTTCTGGGCGAGAACAATCAAAGTGCCGTACCTTTCAAGGGAGGAGGCAATGAATTTGGCGGAGGCGCTAAAGCAGTATCTTGAAATTAACACATAAGGCGCTACACCTGACCGCTATTCCGCTGCGCTTCATAGCGGCAGGTGAGCTTGGTCGTTATGTGTAACAAGAAATAGGAGGCACAACATTATGAAACGAGGATTAGAAAAAACGATAGAGAGCAATCTAAGGAAAAGTAATCTCTGGACTCATAAGATTAAGAACGATTGCAAAGCCCAAAATGTTTTTCTTGCAATAAGAAACAACCAGGTTGACCTTTATCATAAAGGCGGACGCCTTTTTTGCTTTGACGGGAACGGTTTTAAAACCCATTTAAAATATGCTTCTGTAATTATAGCAAACGGAAAGGATTATCTGACTGAATCTGAATTATCAGGTTACAGATTGGCTTCTGATTTTGAAACAAATTATCAGCGAATAAAAGAAAACTGCTCTAACTATTCAAGAATAGAGGCTTCAGGAGTATCAGATTTGTATCACAAGCATTCATACTTATCGGATCGCAATGATGTTGTTGTTTTGGATATTGAAGTTTCGTTTGAATCGCTGAATGAAAAAAACAAACAGGACAGAATTGATATTTTACTATATAACAAGGATTCCAAAACTCTTCAATTTATTGAAGCAAAACATTACTCAAACAAGGAGATTTGGTCAAAGACAACTCCAGAAGTAATAAGTCAAATCAAAAGATATGAATCGCAAATAGCAAAACGAAAACCAAAAATACTTTTGGAATATTCTGAATATGTGAGAATTCTTAACAGAATTTTCAATATAACACTTCCTGAACCAAAAGATATTGAAGATAAGGTTGCTTTATTGATTTTTGGATTTGATAACGACCAAAGAGATGGCAGATTAAAAAAACTGATTACTAAAAAAACTGAATATTCAGGGATAAAGAATTACTCTATCGGAAACATTAAGCAAGTTGTAACTGAAAACCTTTGGAAAGCAAAGGTATTGTAAATATGAACTTTAAAATTCACAGAGGAGCAAAAGAAATCGGCGGGAGCTGTGTTGAGATCCAAACTGACAAGACTAGGATCATTGTCGATTTTGGAATGCCGCTGGTTGACACTAATAAAGAGCGGTTTGATGCCAAGAAACTTACCGGTAAATCCGTTAATGAGCTTATAGAGGAGAAAATCCTTCCTGATGTTGAGGGTCTATACAATGATCAGGAACGGAAGATAGACGCCCTTA
>Ga0208648_1002519_pt1 | contig 12676 bp, 11 predicted proteins | sample AntAceMetag02UKL_FD_184772 | JGI IMG/M metagenome (GOLD analysis project Ga0208648, IMG submission 184772) | Saline lake microbial communities from Ace Lake, Antarctica - Antarctic Ace Lake Metagenome 02UKL (SPAdes) (version 2) | ecosystem: Environmental > Aquatic > Non-marine Saline and...
AAGGTCTAAGGTCTAAGGTCTAAGGTCTAAGGTCTAAGGTCTAAGGTCTAAGGTCTAAGGTCTAAGGTCTAAGGTCTAAGGTCTAAGGTCTAAGGTCTAAGGTCTAAGGTCTAAGGTTCAATGTTTCGTACGCAGTTCGGAGTTAAGAGTTGGGAGTTAGGAGAAAAAATCCATAGTGAGACCGGCGCATAGCATGGTTTTTGTATACGGTAATGCTTTTAATGGTTGTTTCGGGTTTTAACTTTGAACCTTGAACCTTTAACTTTGAACTATCCTTCTTCTCTGCTTTTAGGTTCAATGGTTGTTTCGGGTTTTAACTTTGAACCTTGAACCTTTAACTATTCTTCTTCCCTGCTTTTAGGGTGCAATGGTTGTGCTTGGTCTTAACTTTGAACCTTAAACCTTGAACCTTGAACACGGTACTCGGAACCTTAAACTTTGAACGTTCTTTTCTCCACTCCTTACTCTATCCTTTCGCCTGCTGCGCTGCGGCGATGAGCATTTCGGCCACTGCTTCCTTGTGGTCAAGTAGCAGTACTTTTACATGAGTATCCGGTCCATACAGCAGGCTGCCGAGTGTGGCGCTGTCGGCCAGAAGTCCCAGAGCCAGTACGCGGGGCGTATTGCGCTCCAGAGCGAGTGCAATCTCGCGGAGCAGACGTTCTGAAGCATCGCTGCTTGCCAGAATGAGGCGCGATACTCGCGCTTTTTGGGCCTGACCGGTTTTGTTTTGCAGTTTTGCAAGGCCGCGGTGTTCGTTGGCCAGAATCTCAAGCGTGGTTTCAAATCCGCGTTTGAGCCGTGCTGTACGCAGGGCACGCTGCAGCACGGTTGTAATCGCTGCATCCAGTTTTATTTGCGGCAGTCCATGCCCGGTGTCGGTATGTGCCGCATGAAACATATCATGCGCGGCTTGAGCGCAGGGGTCGTCCTCGACGGCGCGTGGAAATTTACAGTGTTGTAGGTCAAGCATCGGCATACGCCTCCTTTGAGACATGGCAAGCTGTTGAAAAACGCTCATTTGTGGCGTTGCGCTCATTGTTCGTCACTGCAGCGTACGAAAAGTACGCTTCATTCCTCACAATTTTGCGCGCCTTGCATCTGCGCATTTTTGAACAGCTTGAAAAACAAGTAGTTTAAGCTCATTATTCAAGCTGTATTATATCCGATAAGGAGCGATTTGACCAATAATGCCTTCAGTCGTCAAGAAATATGTTTGAAAAAATGTTTTCTTTCGCTATAGTTTCCTCGGATCATAATAATTCCGGCAACTGCAGGGGAGCGAGGAGGATGATAGCGCTTGGCAGATGCCCGGATTAATCCGTTAGCAGCAGTCGGCAGCACAGTCATGAATGATTTTCTCCAGGAACTCAATTCCTCCCAGCGCGTTGCGGTCAGCACCGTTGACGGAGCTGTACTGATCATTGCTGGTGCCGGAACCGGAAAAACCAGAACGCTTGTGTACCGTTTGGCCTATCTTGTTGAACAGGCCCGCATTGCGCCCCGCAATCTGCTGGCGCTTACGTTTACCGTGAAGGCGGCCGAGGAAATGCGTGAGCGGGCGCAGGCTTTGTGCAGCACGGGCATTGATCTTACCTCTGTTACGGTTGGTACGTTTCATTCGCTGTGTTTCGACATACTTAAGCAACACGGCGGTTTAATCGGCCTGCCGGATGATTTTTCAATTATTTCTCCGCCTGAGCAGCAAAGCCTCATAGCAGATCTTGCAGGTTCATTTTTTAACGACAGCCCAGCGCCGGTTGTCCGGTGTCTGTGCCGTCAGCTCACCCTTGAAAAAAGCATGCCGCAGCCGCTTGACAAGCTTACCCCTTTTTGTCGGGCTTATCAATCTGAGCTTGCCCGCCGGGCCCTTGTTGATTTTGACGATTTAATTTTAAAAACAGTGGAGCTGCTGCAGTACCACCCGTCTGCGGCCGGGGCCGTGCGCGAAAGCTTCACGCATGTTTCGGTTGATGAATACCAGGATGTTAGCCGGGCCCAGTATCTTCTGCTGCGCCTGTTGTGCGGCCGGCATCCAAACCTGTGTGCCGTAGGAGATTCTGATCAGGCCATGTATGCTTTCCGGGGTGCCCAGGTTAAAAACTTCCTTAATTTCCAAATTGATTTTCCCGGTACGACTGTATGTTATTTGGCTAACAATTACCGCAGTTCGGCAACTATTCTTAATGCAGCGCAACATGTTATTCAGCACAACAAAAAGCGCATTGAAAAACAGCTGTATGCTACGCGGCCTGAGGGGGCCAAAATTCATCTGGTTGAGCTTGATGATGACCACATGGAAGCCGACTGGATTGCCGAAGAAATTGCATCGCTGCTGGGTGGTCTCGGCTTTGAAGGCATGTGCAGCGGCGATGAATCCGTCAGAAGTTTTAGTGATATCGCTATTCTTTACCGTTTGCGCCAGCAGAGCCGCGCATTGCTTAAGGCTCTTAACCGGCGCGGTATCCCCGTGGCTGAGCACACCGGCAACTGGCTTTTTGAAAATCGGCAGGTTCAGATACTGCTGGATTTGCTGGAGATCCTGGTCAACCCCGCTAATGACGGGGCAGCTGCCGACCTTTTACGCTCAGGCCACTTTTGCCCGGGCGAGCGCAGCGCCGAGCGCCTGATCGCTGAAGCCCTTCGGCAGGGCGTGCCGCTTGTGCAGCTATGCCGCAATCCTGAGACCGTGCCGGGTCTGCAGCAGCGTGCCCGCGAGCGTGTTCGTATTTTGGGCGCGCTGATTGAGGACATTCAGGATCGTAGTTCCTTCATGTCGCTCTATCAACTGATAAACTGGCTGTGGGAGGCATCTTTTGCCGGCGGGTTGGAACCCGATGATGATGTGCTTGCCTTTGCTACATCAGCACTGCCGTTTTCACAGGAAGGAGCCGCGCAATCCGCAGCCGCATTTTTGAAAAAAATGTACCTGATGCGCGAGGGAGAATCCATTGTTCCGGTGCAGGAGTGCGTGAGGTTGATGACAGCGCACGGTGCCAAGGGGCTTGAATTTCCGGTCGTGTTTATTGCAGGTGCCGAAGAGGATCTGTTCCCCTGCCGTCTTGCCGGATGCGAAGAGGGAGATGATGCACAGGTTGAGGAAGAGCGCCGGCTTTTTTACGTGGCTATGACCCGGGCGCGCGAACGTCTGTATATAACAAGTGCCCGCAGTCGGTATATTTTCGGACAAAGCCTGCCTGCCGGACCCTCTCGCTTTAGCACTGAAATTCCAGAGGACTGCCTGCGGCGGATTGTGGTTTCATCAAGTCGCACAACCGAAAAGAGAGCATCGCATCAGCCGTCACTGTTCGATTTTTGATCAGGCTGTTCTGAAACGCCCTGTTCTTGTTATTCCGGTGTATGCCGGAATCCATTTCTTCAGGTTTTTAACATTGAACATTAAACTTTGAATGTTAAAAGTTCACAGACCATCCTGCCTGACATCTCGACCAACAGGAGAGATCCTGGAGGGCCACGCTTTGTCGTGGCCGCAACGGACGCGCGGAAGCGCGTCCCTCCAAAAACTCGCTTCGCTCAGACATTTTGCAGCCTCCATTCGCACTCAAATGCTTCGCTCGACTGCGCTGCAACGGGATTATAATCTAAAAACTGAGATTCTGAAACGCGAAGGCTATTTGACTTTCCGGGTTATGGTTTGTATAGTGAATAGATAGCGTTTACCCTATGGATATAAAAAAATCATGCGAAGTCGCAGTTCACGCCGTACGTTTTTAAAACAGGCTTCTTTTGCCGCGGCCGCCGCGCTGCTTACGCCGACGGAATGCCTGCGTGCGGCCTCAAATGCTGTTGGGCCCACCCCTGCCAGATTGGCTATTATTATTGACGATGTCGGCTATCATCGCAGGAATGCCCGGGCTTTTTTGCAACTGGGGGTTCCGCTTACGTTTTCTATTCTGCCGCAGGTTCTGTATTCGGCTTCACTGGCTGACGACATCCATCGAGCCGGGCATGAAATTATGCTGCACCAGCCCATGCAGCCGCACAGTACCGTGGTTGATCCGGGTCCCGGCGCGCTGTATGTTCAGCACACCCGCACAGACATGGAGGCAATTATTCAGCAGAACCTGGCTGAGCTGCCTTTTGCCTGCGGTGTGAACAATCATATGGGTTCCCTGTTTACCGAATCCCGGCCCCTGGTGTCTGAAATGCTTGATATTTTCCGGCAGCGTTCATTTTTCTTTGTTGACAGCTTTACATCAAGCAATTCCGTCGCCTTTCGCACTGCCCGCGAACTCAACATGGTAGCGGCTTACAGGAATGTCTTTATTGATAATGACCTGGATGCAGATTCTATTTACCGGCAGCTGCTTAAGGCAAAACGCCGCGCACTGAAGTCAGGTACCGCGATTGCCATCGGACATCCCCGTCCGGAAACAGTGCGGGTGCTAGACAGGTTTTTGAAGGATAGTCAGCTGAGCGGTATTGAGCTTGTATATGCTTCTGCTATTGCGCATGAAAAAACAGGCGTGTCCTAAGGCCGGACTATTCCGAATTCCCTGCTGTGCTCCGGTATCCCTTTGCAACTAAGTCATAAGCGTGTCATGCTTCTGGCTTGAGTGCGCCGGTTTCAAAATCAATTTGCAGTCCTGAGCGGCCTTCTAGAGAGAGGACTCACTATTATGCGACTCATGAACAAAAACGCTTTGATTACCGGTGTTGCCGGTGATATTGGCCGCACAACGGCCCTGCGCTTTGCCGCTGAGGGTGCCACCCTTATTCTCACCGATATTGATTCGCAGGGGGGGCAGCAAACCCTCGATGCGCTGGGCGAACAGGCTGGAAATAGTATTTTTCTGCAGGCGGATCTTACCAGCGAAGCTGAAATCGTAGCCCTGTTTGAACAGGTCAGGCAGCACGTTGATAGTCTTGATATCCTGGTTAATATTGCCGGTGGTGATTATGAGGCCATGATAGGGTTTGACGAAATGTCAGCAGAGGGCATTTCCCGCAACTTAAGTATCAACCTGACCTCGTGCATGCTGTGCTGCCGTGAAGCGTCAAAAATAATGATGGATCAGGAGAGCGGTAAAATAGTCAACATGTGCTCGGTGAATTACCGGGGTGCACCGACCCCGATGCAGCAAAGCTATGCCGCATCCAAGGGCGGTATTTTTTCATTTACCCGCGGCATGGCAATAAATCTGGGGATGTATAACATCAATGTCAACGCAATCGCTCCCGCTCTGGTTGAGATCTCCGCAATCAAGGATCAGGTCGGCCAGGAAATGTGGGAGGCCATCAGTACGGACGCGGCTGGACGTTACCCACTGGGCCGTGTTGCGCAGCCCGTGGATGTTGCAAATTGTGTTTTGTTTCTTGCGTCTGAGGAGTCCGATTTTATTACTGGACAAATCATTGAGGTTTCGGGCGGCGCCCGCCTCTAAGGGTGGTCGGTTGCCCAAAAACGTCCATCTGCTGCGTTGCGCTCGCCGCTCGTCTCTGCGGCGTACGCAAAGTACGCCTCATTCCACCAAGCTTCCCGCGCCTTGCATCTGAGCATTTTTGAACAGCCGGCAAAGATCTGGTCTGTTTATAAAAGATTGATGCGCCAAGGCGCAACCTGCGGACTCAGTCACTCTGCTCATTCGAAAGAACAACGCGGCTACGATATCGCGAAAACCTTAACGCACACAAAACCATGCTATGCGCCGGGCTCACTATGGATTTTTTCTCCTAACTCCTAACTCCCAACTCCGAACTGCGTACGAAACCTTGAACTTTCAACCTTGAACACATTCTTTCAAAATTTTGCGGGCGTGTTCAGGCGTGAGACCTTCAAATCTGATGGTCTTCTTTCGGTTGCTGTGTCCTCGTACAACCGTGACTTTTGAAGCGGGAATGTTAAAGAGTTTGGCCAGTAGTCGGCAACATGCGGCATTGGCCTGACCGTCAACCGGGGGACGGCTGATTTTTATTTTTAGACGGTTATCCTGAAGCCCCACAACAGTGTTGCGCGATGAGCGCGGCAGTACGGTGATAGGCAGCTCAACGCTGTTTCCGATCACCCGTACAAGCTGCTCAGTCTGACTGCTTGTCTCCGTCATTGCTTTCCATTAGATTCAAGTGGGTTTCGAGCAGGGCGTGAAACGATGCTTCGAATTGGATTTTCTCCTGCTTGAGTATTGTCAGGTTATCTCTCAGTTTTTCCTGCTCGCTCTGCATGTTCTCACGAATACGATCAGCTTCTTGACGGGCATCGTTGACAAGGCCCCTGGACTCCTCTTCTGCGTGCTCGCGCATACGGGGAATTTCGTCCTTCTGGGTTTGCATATGTTCCTGTGCGTTTGTAACGATTTCCCGGGCTTTCTCCCTGGCCTCTTCAAGCAACTGTTCGGATTCCGCCTGTGCCTTCTGCTGAACCTCTCCGGCTAGCTTTTGTACTGTTATCAGGGCCGCGTTGACGTTCTCCTCTTTTTTGCGCAGTAGCAATAATTCCTGTCGGGTTGCTCTCAGCTCGTTAAGCAACTTCATGTTTTGACCACTCAGGCGCTCCATTTCATGGGCGACAATTTCAAGAAAGGAATAAACATCCCGCGTGTCATACCCACGGAAACTTTTCGCAAATGTCTGTTGCCGCACATCATCCGCCTGGAGTGAAACTCCGCGCGGCTCGCTCGTTTCCTGCGTCATGGTGCTTTTTGGATCCGACATACTGTAATCTCCGTTTTAATGCAGAATGGATGTCAGTAGGTTGCTGATTGCATAGATCAGGATAATAACAATAATTGGCGAAAAATCAAAACCGCCCCCGGCAATCGGCAATAGCCTGCGAACCCGGTACAGGACCGGTTCGGTAATATCGTAAATAGCACGGACCAGAAAATTATAGGGGTCAGGGTTTACCCATGAAATGAGCGCCCGTATTATGATTATAAACATATATATTCTCAGAATTGACAGGAGCGCAATCACTACTGCATATAGCATGTTGCGGGCAACATTGACCGGCAGATGCAGCCGGAGGTTTTGCAGTGTGAGCTCAATAAAGGTGTCAACCAGCATCAGGCCTATCAGCAGTATGAGTGGTGAAACATCGACGGCGGTGCGCGGCAACGGTATGTTCCTGCGGATAAAGTACAGGGCCGGATCGGTTGCGCGCCGCAGAAAGATCACAACCGGGTTGGAGGGGTCGGGATTTACCCAGGAGAGCAGCGCTCTCACAATCACGACCATCATGTATAGCCAGATGGCATAGTGGAGCAGGGTAAGCAGGCTGAGCATGGAATTCCCTTGGCCGATCATGGGTTTACCTCTCTGTGGTTCAAGGTTGAAAGAGTTTGGAGTTTGGAGTTCGGAAAAAAACGTTCATACGTTCGGATGAGTTGCTTTGGTTCTCCTAACGCTGAACTCCGGGCTCCATGCTCACTGGTTAAGCTCGTATGCCAGTTTTAAACCCTGCAGCAGCAGATGTTCATCGATTTCACCAATGACGTCCATGTGGCGCTGCGCGAGCGGGGCAAGGCCGCCGGTGGCAATTATCCGGGGCGTGCCCTGCACCTGTTCTTTGATGCGCGCTATCATGGCCTCAACCATCAGGCAATAGCCGCCCAGAATGCCGATTTGCAGGCACGCAATTGTGTTGGTTCCAAGCATACCGTCGGGCAGGTCATAGTCGATGCGCGGAAGTTTGCTGGTCTTTTCGAACAGGGATTCTGCAGCGGTTTTTATGCCGGGCATGATCGCGCCTCCCATAAAGATACCATCTGAACTGACGTAGTCAATGGTTGTGGCCGTGCCGAAGTCGAGCACGATCAGGTCGGTTTTGAAGCGGTGGTAGGCGGCTGCTGCCGCAAGCGCGCGGTCAATGCCCAGTTCAAGCGGGTTGTCGTAGCGCAGGGTTATGCCGAGCTGTGCATCGGGCTCGACAATCAGTGTCTGTGTATTAACACTGCGGTTGCATACCTGTTGCCATGCGTTGGTGAGTTGCGGCACCACGCTGGCAATACATGCGCCCCGGACCTGTTCCGGACACAGGACCGCATCTTTGAGCAGTGCTTCGAGTACAAAGCGGTATTCATCGGCGGTTCGATGCTCATCGCTGCCGACGCGCCAGGTACCCGCGAGCTTTTCGTCTTTGAAAAGTCCGATAACCGTGTTGGTATTGCCGATATCAATTGCGATAAGCATAACAGTCACCATTCTTAAGGTGTTGGGCAACCTGAAAAATCTAATTTTTTTTGTACCCTGTTGGCGCGATCCTACAATTGAGAGTATCGGTGCATTATGCCGGATTGATAAGCATGCTCACATCGGCTGCCGGGGCCGAATGCGTCAGCGCGCCCACTGAAATAAAGTCGACACCGGTCTCGGCAATTGCAGTGATGGTTTCCCGGCTGACATTACCGGAAGCTTCAAGCAGAACCCGGCCCTTGTTCCGGTCAACGGCACGTTGCATGTCGTCGCACGACATGTTGTCAAGCAGGATCATGTCGGGATCGCAGTCAATCGCCTGTTGAAATTCATCCAGTGAGCGAACCTCAATTTCAATTTTTAAATCCGCCGGTCTGCCTGCCTGTGTTTTTTCAAGAGCGAGTTGTATGCCGCCGCAGGCTGCAATGTGATTTTCCTTGATCAGGATTGCGTCAAAAAGACCCATGCGGTGATTGGCACCGCCGCCGCAGCGCACAGCTGTTTTTTCGAGGATGCGCCAGCCCGGTGTGGTTTTTCGAGTATCAAGTAATTTCGCTCGGGTGTGTGCGATGGCATCGGAGAAAGTCCGCGTATACGTTGCAATGCCAGATAAGCGCTGCAGGAAATTGAGTGCAACGCGCTCGCCGGTTAGAAGTACGTGGAAGGGCCCCTGCAGTTCTGCCAGTTTTACACCAGAGAGCACACTTTCACCCTCATCCGCGAGTCTGCGCACGCGGACCTCAGCATTGATGCGCGCGAACACGTGCTCAACCACGTCCAGTCCGCAGCACACCAGATTCTGGCGGGCAATAATCACAGCACGGCCGGGCTGCTGCGAATCGATCAGCAGTTCAGTGGTTTTGTCACCACTGCCGATGTCCTCGGCCAGGGCCATGGCGATCAAGTCCATTGGTGCGAGTTGTGATTGTTCGTTCATTTCTTGTGCACTCACGATGAGAGGTCTCAGGATGCGCGCAGCGAAGCGATGCGATCTATGTTTTCCTGAAGCTTTGCCAGTTTTCCTTCGAGGACTGTGAGCTTATCACGCTCTTTTTGCACAATCTCGGCCGGGGCTTTGTCCACGAATTTGGGGTTGCCAAGCTTGCCGTTGATAAATTTGATATCTTTTTTCAGTTTGGCGGCATCGCGCTCTAAGCGCTTGGTTTCTTCTTCAAAGTCAATGATACCTTCCAGTTCAATAAACACCTCGCCGGCGTCAACAACACCAGCCGCGGCTGTATTGGAGCTTGTGAAAGTGCTGTGTACTTCGGCTTGCGAGAGGCCTGCCAGGCTGCAGATCAAGTCGGTATGCTGTTGCAGCAGCCCTTTAACGGCACTGTCGCGGCACAGCAGGTCAGCGCGCGGGCGGGCTGATGGCGGCATATTCTGTTCCGCGCGTATGGTGCGTATGGCCGTTACAAACTGGATGAGGTGCTCCATGCTGGCTTCAACCTCGGGCAGCATGCGCGCCTGGTCGGCCTTCGGAAACGCGGTCACAACAATGCTTTCTCCTGAACCGGGCAGTTTTTGCCAGATTTCCTCGGTGACAAAGGGCATGATTGGATGCAAAAGCTCAACAATCGTGCGCAGCACATGAAAGAGCACCTGCTGGGTGTCAGCGTGCTGTTGAGCGTTGTCGAGATCATACAGAGACGGCTTTGCCATTTCAACATACCAGTCGCAAAATTCTCGCCATACAAACTGGTACAGGGTATTGGCAACCTCGTTAAAACGATAGGCTTCCAGAGATTCGCTCACTTGGGCGATAACGCTGTTGAGACGGCTTAAAATCCAACGGTCCTTTAGCGCAAGTCCTTCTGTTGGCAGGCCCGGCTCATAGCCTTCGACATGCATGAGCGCGAAACGCGAAGCGTTCCAAAGCTTGTTAACAAAATGGCGATAGCCTTCAATTCGTTCTTCCGACAGGCTGATGTCGCGGCCCTGCGCGGCCATGGCCGTCAGGGTGAAGCGGAAACTGTCGGTGCCAAATTTTTCAATAATTTCAAGGGGATCAATCACGTTGCCCTTTGATTTGCTCATTTTGTGGCCATGCGAGTCGCGCACAAGGGCGTGGATGTACACGTCCCGGAAGGGAACATCGCCCATGAACTTGAGGCCCATCATCATCATGCGGGCCACCCAGAAAAAGAGAATGTCAAACCCGGTTACCAGGCAGGACGTGGGATACAGGGCCGTAAGCTCCGGGGTCTTGTCCGGCCAGCCCAGTGTAGAAAAAGGCCACAGGGCCGAGCTGAACCAGGTGTCCAGCACGTCGCTTTCCTGCCTGATGTCGCTGCTGCCGCAGGCGGCGCAGACGTCGGGGTCATCCTTGGCAACCGTGATGTGATCACACTGGCTGCAAAACCAGGCCGGGATGCGGTGGCCCCACCATATCTGGCGCGAGATGCACCAGTCGTGGATATTGTTCATCCATTCAAAATAGGTTTTTTCCCAGTTGGACGGGATGATGCGCGTGCGGCCGTCCTTGACGGCTTGAATGGCTTCTTTGGCCAGGGGCTTGACGTCCACGAACCACTGCATTGACAGATTGGGCTCCACGATGCTCTTGCAGCGGTAGCAATGGCCGACCGCGTGCGTGTGCGGCTCGATTTTTTCAAGCAGCCCAAGGGCCTCAAGGTCGGCAACAATTTGTTTGCGGGCTTCAAAGCGATCAAGGCCCGCGTAGGGACCGGCCTCGGCACTCATGCAGCCGTGATCGTCGATGACCTTGATAGTCGGCAGGTCATGTTTGCGCCCGATTTCAAAATCGTTGGGATCATGTGCCGGGGTTATTTTTAGGGCCCCGGTTCCAAATTCGAGGTCAACGTAGCTGTCGGCAATAACGGGAATTTCACGGTTCATGAGCGGCAGTAGTACGTGGCCGCCTTGCCAGCTGCTGTGGCGTTTGTCTTCGGGGTTAACAGCAACAGCCGTATCGCCCAGCATGGTCTCGGGCCGTGTGGTTGCGACAGTCAGGTGCCCTGAACCGTCGGGGGCAGGGTAGCGGATATAGTACAGGTTGCCCTGAATGTCTTCATGCTCGGCTTCCAGATCGGACAGGGCCGTGTGACAGCGCGGGCACCAGTTGATCAGTTTTTTACCGCGGTAAATCAGACCTTCTTTATGCAGCGTGACAAACACCTCGCGCACAGCTCGTGAGCAGCCCTCATCCATGGTGAAGCGCTCGCGCGACCAGTCACACGATGCCCCCAGTTTCTTGAGCTGATTGACGATAATGCCGCCGTACTCGGAGCGCCACTTCCAGACACGGTCAATAAAGGCTTCACGGCCCAGGTCAAAGCGTGATGTGTTTTCCTTTGCAAGTTCGCGCTCCACCACATTCTGGGTCGCGATACCTGCGTGGTCTGTGCCGCACTGCCATAGGGTGTTGCAGCCCTGCATGCGCTTGAAGCGGATCAGGATGTCCTGCAGGGTATTATTGAGTGCATGGCCCATGTGCAGGGAGCCGGTGACGTTTGGAGGCGGGATGACGATGCAATAGGGCTGGGCCTCATCATCGCCGGAGGCTTTAAAAAAACCTTTATCCGTCCAGATCTTGTACCATTTTTGTTCGACCGCATGCGGATCGTAGCTTTTGTCCAGTTCAGTGCCGCTCATATAATTGTGCCTTCAAAAAATGTTGCTGTTTATTGCAGGTGTGCTCGTTTCCTGTCATCTCAGACCCCTTCGACTGCGCTCAGGGCAGGCTCCGGGAGAGATCTTGGAGGGCCACGCTTTGCCGTGGCCGCATATCATTGTCGAGTGGACGCACACAAGCGCGTCCCTCCAGAAAAACTGTTCGTTCGAAATGATTCGCCAAGTCTTTTCTGGCCCCGCGGATGGTACCAGAACCGACATATCTTATAAAAAAAACTTAATAAAATCAATTCCTTATTGACAAGCCTGTCTTTGTCGTGAAATCATGTTTAGCAATTTCAGGCCTTGTTTAGACAGGAAAACGTCCGCATGATTCCCGAAAATTCCCAGCTTCTTTTTTCACGCGAGCAGATTGAGCTGCGCACCCGAGAGATCGCTTCCCGGATCAGCGCTGATTATCAGGGAAGGCAGCTTGTGATTATCGGCGTTTTAAAGGGCTGCTTTGTTTTTCTGGCCGATATTATCCGCAATCTTGACCTTGATATTACGATTGATTTTGTTCAAATCGCTTCCTACGGCGCTGGCCGGGAATCATCCGGCGACTGTGTTGTGCTCAAGGATCTGGGCATTGACATACGGGGCCGTGATGTTTTGATTGTCGAGGACATTGTTGATACCGGTGAAACGCTGGCGCACTTGATCGGCGATTTGCAGCAGCGCTCTCCGGCTTCTTTTCGCGTGTGCACACTGTTAAACAAACAGTATCGCCGTCGCGTAGAGGTAACGGTTGATTATATTGGCTTTGAGGTTGATGATGTTTTCGTAGTCGGGTACGGGCTTGATTTTGATGAGCGTTACCGCGCTTTGCCGGATATCTATGCTCTGCCGCCAGAAGTGCAGGCCTGAGCCTATAACGCTTGCTGACAGG
>Ga0208648_1002521_pt1 | contig 12673 bp, 9 predicted proteins | sample AntAceMetag02UKL_FD_184772 | JGI IMG/M metagenome (GOLD analysis project Ga0208648, IMG submission 184772) | Saline lake microbial communities from Ace Lake, Antarctica - Antarctic Ace Lake Metagenome 02UKL (SPAdes) (version 2) | ecosystem: Environmental > Aquatic > Non-marine Saline and Alkaline...
AAATTGTATTAACAATTCTCTTGAAATTATCGCAGAAGCTTTTGATCAGGTTGGTATTTCACATCTTTTATGTTACGAAATTTCCGATCGTGATGGAGAAGAAATTGCTGAAAAAGGATTAGCCGAAGCAAAATCTTACCTTGAGAACAATCAGGGTTTAGTTGGCTTGCATGCTTCATTCACAGTTAATAACAGCACTATGAAAAAAGCTGCTGACCTGATGTGTGAATTCAATTCGGGTATCCATATCCATGTAGCCGAAGATTTAATTGACGAAATTGAATGTGAAAAACTATATGGAAAACGAATAATTGAAAGATTAAACGATTTTTCTTTGCTTGATTCATCGAAATCAATTCTTGCTCATTGCATTCACTTAAATGATAATGAAAGAAAAATTGTGGAACAATCAAAAGCATACATAGTTCAAAATACTGAAAGCAACCTGAATAATAAAGTCGGGTTTTTTAATTCCCGCGGGCTTGGTAATAATATTATGATAGGAACCGACGGTATGCACAGCGATATCTTAAGAAGCTCAAAAGCTGCATTTTTTGTCGGGCAGGAATTTGATAACATCTCTTATCTTTCGGCTTATGAAAGACTAAGAAAAGTACACAAATATTTAGAATTAAACAATTTCAAAGGTGATGAAGAAAATAATCTTGTTGTGATTGATTATGACACACCAACTGAATTTAATTCAGGTAATTTTCTCGGACATTTTATCTTCGGATTAGAATCCAAGCAATTTCGACATGTTATTTCCTCAGGTGAACTTATTGTAAAAGACTTCAAAATTCAAACTGTTGACGAAAATGAAATCCTTGCTTTTTCAAAAATTCAGGGAAACAGATTGTTTAAAAGCCTTCTTTAGAAATATTGGTGTGGTGGAATATTGTAGTAATATGCCTTTAATATTTTTTTAAAAAAAATCACTACTGATTCCATAATTATGTTGCCAAATACGGAACTTTACATCTGTTGTATATCCAAAATTAAAAGGTTGATCCGTTATGCTTTGAATAATATAAACAAAAAACATTATATCCAGAAATAAAAAAAAGCCCTTCAACAACTTGAAGAGCTTTAGGTTTTGCGGTCTGGACGAGACTCGAACTCGCGACCTCCTGCGTGACAGGCAGGCATTCTAACCGACTGAACTACCAGACCAAAAATTTAAGAACGTTTCCCTTTAAAAAAGGAGTGCAAAAATAACTATTATTATTATTCTACCAAATAAATAAACGCTTTTTTATATTTTTTTTTATTTAGATTTTTTTTTCGCTTTTAAGCATTAAATAAGTATTGGAAATAAGGAAAATATGAAATTTAGAGCAAGGTCATCAAACCTGTATTTCCTTTATACCTTTATATCCATTTTTCATCCATGCTATTTTTTAAAACATCCCTCTATAATATCATCATCAGCAATATTTGCAAGAGTTACTTTAAGTTTTGGTTCTGATTTCATTGCACGTTTTATTGAAAAAACAGCTTCTTTGTTTCGTGCCCAACTTCGGCGTGCAATACCGTTATTTACATCCCAATAGAGCATTGACTTTAACCTACGGTCGGAATCATCCGAGCCGTCAAGAACCATTCCAAATCCACCATTAATTACTTCTCCCCAGCCGACTCCGCCACCATTATGTATTGATACCCAAGTTGCACCCCTAAAAGAATCACCAATAACATTTTGAATTGCCATATCAGCAGTAAAGCTTGAGCCGTCATATATATTTGCTGTTTCGCGATAAGGAGAATCAGTACCTGAAACATCATGATGATCGCGGCCCAAAACAACCGGAGCAGAAATTCTTTCTTCTTTAACAGCTTTATTAAAAGCTTCTGCGATTCGGGTACGGCCTTCGCAATCAGCATAAAGTATTCTTGCCTGTGAACCGACAACCAATTTATTGTCGGCTGCAGATTTTACCCATAATAAATTATCGTTTAGCTGCTGCTTTATTTCTTTAGGCGAATCTTTCAACATATTTTCGATTACTTCTGCTGCAATTTCATCGGTTGTTGCAAGGTCTTCGGGTTTTGAACTTGTGCAAACCCATCGGAAAGGGCCAAATCCGAAATCAAAACACATTGGGCCCATAATATCCTCTACATAAGATGGATATTTGAATGTTCCGTCTTCTTTCATAACATCGGCTCCTGCACGGCTTGATTCTAATAAAAATGCGTTTCCATAATCCCAAAAATACATTCCATTTTTAGTAAGGCGATTAATTGCATTAACCTGGCGGATTAAAGACTTTTGAACTTCTAATTTAAACCGGTCTGGATCATCAACCATCATTTTGTTTGCTTCTTCAAAACTTAATCCAACAGGATAATATCCTCCCGACCAGGGATTATGAAGTGAGGTTTGATCTGAACCAAGCTCTATCTTAATATTTTTATCTGCAAATTTTTCCCAAAGCTCAACTATATTCCCCTTATAAGCAATTGAAACTGCTTCTTTATTCTTTCTTGCTTTTTCAAGTCTTATTCTCAACTCATCTAAATCCGTGTAAACTTCATCAACCCAACCTTGTGCGTGCCTTTTTTCAACAGCTTTGGAGTTAACGTCGGCAATAACACAAATTGCTCCTGCTATAACACATGCTTTTGGTTGTGCACCCGACATTCCTCCAAGCCCGGAGGTTACAAATACCTTCCCACCAAGACCGTTTTCACCATCCGGCAATTTTCTTCCGGCATTTAAAATCGTAATAGTAGTTCCATGAACAATTCCCTGGGGTCCGATGTACATAAATGAGCCGGCAGTCATTTGCCCGTATTGTGAAACTCCAAGTGCATTAAATTTTTCCCAATCATCGGATTTTGAATAGTTTGGAATAACCAAGCCATTAGTAATTACAACACGAGGTGCATCTTTATGCGATGGAAATAAACCCATCGGATGCCCCGAATACATTGCTAAAGTCTGATCATCTGCCATCTCGGCAAGATATTTCATGGTCAATAAATATTGTGCCCAGTTTTGAAAAACTGCGCCATTTCCACCATAAGTAATTAATTCATGTGGATGTTGTGCCACAGCATCATCAAGATTATTACTTAACATCAACATTATAGCTGCAGCTTGTACCGATTTGTGAGGGTAATCATCAATTTTTCTTGCCGAGATTTTATAATCCGGCCTAAAACGATACATATAAATTCTACCGTACTTTTTTAATTCTTCGGCAAATTCCGGCGCTAATACTTTATGATGCTTAGGATCGAAATATCTGAGTGCATTTCTTAATGCTAATTTTTTTTCTCTTTCGTTTAAACTATCTTTTCTTACAGGGGCGTGACTAATAGTGGTGTCAAAAGGTTTTGGTTTTGGCAAATCAAGCGGAATGCCCTGTAAAACTGCTTTTTTGAAATTATTTATATTCATTTGACTTATTTGTAAAATTTGCTATCTGTTAATTTTGTAATAATTCTTATTTTGATGGCTGTTCGCTTATTGCCTTAAATTGGGATTTTAGAATCTATGCTTTATGCAAAAGAACTTAATGTCTGATATTAAAAACTTAAATTATAATTACAACACTCCTGTCTTTTTTAATATTTCACCCAAATCGTTATGGTTTCTTGAATATTCAATTAATGCTTTAATAAGTTTTTCCTGCTCTCTTTGTACCGGTTTTATTGCAGTACGCCTGTCCCAAATCACAAAACCAATTAATGAAAAAACTGCCCCAAGAATAAAAATCAATAATATGTATATGTTATCAAGCTGTTTCTGTTGAGAATCAAATCTTGTTTCTATGCTTTCAAACCTTGTTTCCATGCTTTCAAACTTTGTTCCCATGCCTTCAAACCTTGTTTCCATGCTTTCGAATTTAACATTCATCTCGTTACGCAGGGATTTTACTTCAATTTCTGTTTGAATAATTCGGTCGCGATCTTCCAAAGTAAAAGGTACAGCTCTACTTTGTGTGAAACTTGTTAAATAGTAAAATACAAACAATATTACTAACAAATATTTTTTCATATTTCAGTAATTTTTACAAAATTAATAAATTTATTGATTAAGGGCTAAATTTTTTCCTTAATATTTTTCATTATATTGTAAAGAAATTCCCTGGCTCTAAAAAGTTGAGCTTTAACAGTTCCAAGTGGAAGGCTCAGCTCTTTTGAAATTTCATCGTACGACAATTCTTTGAAATACCTTAATTCAATTAAATTTCGATAATGAGGCTTAAGTTTTTCAACAATTTCTCTCATCATCTTTATTTTTTGTTTTAGAATAATTTTTTCTTCAGGATCGGGTAATTTTGAAGGAATATTTTTAGTTCGCATCAAATCATAATCATTATCTTTATGATCATCATTTTGAAAGGAATTTCTTTTTTTTCTTCGTAAAAAATCTATGCAATTATTTGAGGCAATTGAAAACAACCAAGTACTAAAAGCATACTCAGCTGTATATTGATGAAGATTTTTAAATGCTTTTCCAAAAGCTTCAATAGTAAGGTCTTCGGCATCGAGTGGGTTGCTTGTTTTTTTTAGCAGCATAAAATAAATGGGGTCTCTGTAATAATTCAGTAGCTCGGCAAAAGCTTTCTGATCGCCTTTCGTTAATGCTAACTGAACTAATTGATAATCTCTTTGTGCTTTAGGGGAAAGATGTGAAACTATTTCCATTTTTTTTGCTTAATAAAGATATTTGTAAAACTTAAAAAAGGTATAATTAACATAAAAAATATCTCGAAAATCGGGCTAAACCATATTAATCCTTTTTCTTCTAATTGATTAAAACTTTTTTTCATGATAAATAATTGACTCAATAATCTAACTAAATAAACTGATAAAACGATAATAATATTATACAAATTCGCAAGAAGAAAAATAAAAGTCAAATAGAAAATCCCTTGCGAAAGTGAAAAACCACCTAATAGGATTTTAAATTTCATTTTATAATATTTCCCTGTTAACAGATGCCTTCTTTTCTGTTTCATCCATCTCGAAAAAGATGTTTCTGGAACTGAAGTTGTGTGACTTTCCGGCCTGAATTCAACAGAAGTATTTTGTTTATCAGCAACACTATTAATAAAAAGATCATCGTCACCGGAATTTATTTTATAATGCGAAATAAATCCTTTGTTTTTGTAAAACAATGATTTGCTATAGGCAAGATTTCTACCTACTCCCATATATGGTTTTCCTATTAATGCAAAAGAAAAATACTGAATAGCTATTTGAATGGTATCGAATCTTATTATTTTATTTAATAAGCCCTTTCTTTTTTCATATCCACCATAAGCAAGAATAATTTTCTTATTATTTGAAAAATTTTCTTCTATTAGACTGATCCATTGGGAACTTCTTGGCCTACAATCGGCATCGGTTAATATAATTAATTCATTTTTTGCAGACTTAATTCCAAGTGAAAGCGGGAATTTTTTCCCAGAAAAAAAATTCAGATTTTCTTTTAATTTAACAACTTTAAGATTATTATATTTTTTACTAAAATCTTCCAACAAATCGTTACTATCATCAGTTGAAGAATCATTTACCACAACTACTTCAAAATCGGGATAATCTTGTTCAAGAATTATTGGGAGGTTTTTTTTAAGATTTATATATTCGTTGCGTGCTGAAATAACTACCGAAACACCTTGGCCCGAACCGGATATTGGTTTTTTATTATAAAAAGCAAAACTTCCATAAACCTTCCAATAATAAATCAGTTGAATTAAAGCACTAATAGAAAATATTATAAATATTATAAAAACAAATATATTGTCGTTCATTCAATATAATTATTACAGTAAATTTGAAACTACAAAGTTATTCAATCTTCGCTATTAAAACCTATCTTTGAAAAAATTTTTTAATAAAAAACAAATAAAATAGAAATTTATAACTTTCGTAAATAAAATAATTAGCACTTTTTAAAGTTTGCAAAACTTAAACATTTAGAAAATAATAATGGATTTTAAAATAATTTCCACGGACACAAGATCGAAAGCGCGGGCCGGTATAGTCAAAACTGATCATGGAGAAATAAGAACGCCCATTTTTATGCCTGTTGGTACGGCAGGAACCGTTAAGGCTGTCCATGCACGAGATTTGAAAAATGAAGTTAATGCACAAATTATTCTCGGCAATACTTATCATTTATACTTACGCCCCGGGATAAAGATAATTGAAGAAGCCGGAGGATTACATAATTTTATTAATTGGGACAGGCCTATTCTGACCGATAGTGGTGGCTACCAGGTTTATTCATTATCAGGAACACGAAAACTGACAAAAGATGGAGTGATTTTTCAATCACATATCGACGGTTCCCGACATTTTTTCTCTCCCGAAAATGTTATAGATATTGAGCGTAGTATAGGCGCCGACATTATGATGGCTTTCGATGAATGTACTCCATATCCTTGCGAATATGAGTATGCAAAAAACTCAATGAATATTACGCATGAGTGGTTAAAGCGCTGTTTTGAACGATATAATGAAACAAATGATAAATACGGTTTTCATCAGTCATTATTTCCAATTGTTCAGGGAAGTACATTCCGTGATTTACGAATTCAATCGGCTGAAGCAATTTCGTCGTATGAAGCTGAAGGAAATGCAATCGGAGGCTTGTCGGTTGGTGAGCCTCATGAAATTATGTATGAAATAACCGATTTGGTTTGCAATATTCTTCCGTCTGAAAAACCTCGTTATTTGATGGGAGTCGGGACTCCGGCAAATATTCTGGAAAGCATTGCTTTAGGTGTTGATATGTTTGATTGTGTGATGCCGACACGAAACGGCAGAAACGGAATGTTGTTTACGAAAAACGGAATAATTAACATTAAAAACGAAAAGTGGAAAAATGATTTCTCCCCCATCGAAGAAAATGGCGAAACCTTTGTTGATACTGCTTACTCAAAAGCTTACTTAAGGCATTTGTTTGCTTCAGGCGAAATGCTTGCTGCGATGATAGCAAGTGTTCATAATTTGGGTTTTTATTTGTGGATGGTTGAAGAAGCCAGACGGAAAATTATTGACGACACTTTTTCGGAATGGAAATCCAAATCCGTTAAAACTTTTTCGCAAAGGATATAAATCATCAAATTATTTGTTTTTAAAAAATGTTAATTTAGCGGCAATACTTATTCGATGTAAGGAAAATGATAAAAAAAATAGATATCTACATTATCAAAAAGTTTCTTGGTACATTTTTCTATGCCATTGCCTTGCTTTCGATTATTATAGTAATATTTGATATTTCGGAAAAAGTTGATGATTTTATCGAAAGAAAAGCACCCGTTAGTGAAATAATTTTTTCCTATTATGCGAATTTCCTACCATTTTTTATCAATCTATTTAGCCCCCTTTTCACTTTTATAGCAGTCATTTTCTTTACATCAAAACTTGCTCGAAATACTGAGATTATTGCCATTCTAAGTAATGGAATTAGTTTTTGGCGTTTTTTACGGCCTTATATGATTTCAGCGGTTATAATTGCTTTTTTATCTTTTTATTTAACAAATTTTCTTATTCCGAAAACAAACGTAAACTTAAGAGATTTCGAAATTAAGTATCTGAAAAGCAATCAGCGTCTAAAGGATCAGAATATTCATATGCAAGTGCGTCCGGGAATGTTTTATTATGTCGAAAATTTTAATAATTTGACTAATGTAGGAAGGAAGTTTTCAATTGAAAATTTTAAAGATGGTGTTTTGGATTATAAACTTATAGCTGATAAAATTGTTTGGGATAGCCTTTCAAATCGCTGGAAAATTGTCAATTATTATATTAGAACTATTGATGGGAAAAACGAAACCATAACAAAGGGAAAAGAAATTGACACATGTTTGAGTTTGGTTCCAAAAGATTTTACTATTGATGTTGACGATATTAAAACAATGGATTATTTTCAATTACGAAACTTTTTTGATAAGGAAAAATTGAGGGGTGCAGAAAATATAAAATTTTATGAAGTTGAAAAATACAAAAGGGTATCATTTCCCTTTGCGACAATTATTTTAACAATAATCGGGGTTTCCCTTTCGAGCCGGAAAACCAGAGGAGGAGTTGGGATGCACTTAGGTTTGGGAATTGCAATAAGTTTTGCTTTTATTTTATTTATGCAAATATCTACGGTCTTTGCAACTGCCGGGAGTTTATCTCCCCTTATCGCTGTCTGGATACCCAATATCTTGTTTTTTATTCTCGGCCTTTTTCTTCTTAAAATGGCGCCGAAATAGGACTTTGGTGTGTAGTACACAGGGTCTAAGACCCCGAAGTTAACTTATAAAATAAGTACCTTCAGGATTATGAAATTTATAATTTCGGCTCATACCGACAAAGATCCATCCATGCGGACTTGTTTCACTTCGTATGGACTAACTTTGTGTCGTAATGTTTTTTTAAATTGCTCTACTTGCAAACCACGCAGCAGCAGGTTTTTTTATATTGCTACTTATAGAAAACCACGTATCATGATTTTGAAGAATATAAATAACGAGGTAGGTTATCAAACATTATCGCGTTTTTTTGGGGCTCAACTGAGCCTTTAATCCTATAATGTTATGCGCTTTTTTTAATAATTCAATGTGTAGATGCCTTCCGTAAGAATGTTTGAATATTCAAAAACCTCCTTACAGTCCTTTTCTTTCAGAACAAACATTATTTTTTCATTCTCAATGTATTCTGGGACAATATTAATTTTTAATTCACCTGTATCATTAAAATCTCTTGATAAAATCTTCCAATTTAGAATTAATGTTTCCTCTTTGTCTTTATTTGGAGTTAGAATTATTTCTTTGCTCAAAAATGAATCTTGTTGAACAATGAAATTTTCATTGGGTTCAACTAATCCAAAATTCTCATTAATCCATGTTGTTGCAACATATTTATTTGATTCACTCAAGCGAGGTGTTTTTACTGAAACCTTTTCGTAATTACCTAATACTGTGAAATCTAATTTATAATCATCAATAACAGAATCTCCATTGTTAAAAATATTTATCTGGAATGACAATTCTTGATTGTCTGGAATTAAACTCATAGTCGTAAAGGTTGCCCTTGAATTATAATCATTTTTAGGTCTTGGATAAGTACTTTCGATATTTTCAGGACTATTTATAACCTTTCCATTAATTGAGACTTTAACCAAATTATCTAAACTAAGAGGTTGCTTTCTGAAAAATGATAGTAATCTGTCAACAAAACTTTCTTTTTTTTCATCAAATATTTCTTCAATTGCTTTTCGATAATGACTTAATTCTTCTTCTTTCTCAGTTTTTGTTTGTAAACGATAAATTACTTTAGTTTTAATAAATTTTGGTTTATGTATTATTTCTTTTTCATTATTTTCAAAGGTTACCAGAATCGATTTTGTTTTATTAAAGTTCTCATTTTTTAAATACCAATTATATACATTTTCATATTCAAATATTTTACGAGAAATGAAATTCCAAAAACATATTTGGACTGAAAATAAATTGTTTTCCAAATGTTTTAAATTAATCTTGCGAACATATTCTTCAAGTTCCTTATCTTTTCCGATACTTGTTGCTATTATTAATCCATTAAGAGATGGTTTGAAGTTCTTTGCCTTATTAATTTCTTCATCTATTGTAGATTTTGTTAATTTGTTTAACATACCGCTTTTACGAAAAAGTTTTTTATTTTTACATTGAATTCCGTAATAACCTTTTTTATTATGTGGGATGCAATAAATATCAACGCCATCTTGTCCTGAAGAATTATCAGAATTGAATTCAATTTCACCTTGAACACTCCATATTTCTCCCCAAAGTTTTAAACACAAAAATTCAAAATCTTGCCAATTTTCCGGAGGATATATGTTTTGTTGTGAAATCATTATCTTTATTTAGTCTGCACAAATTGCGCATAACGGTGGCAATATTAAAAGTTGGGCATTTTGAAACACCAATCCTTCAATTTACTACACTATTTATTTGATGTTAATTCGTTCATATTTACGACTTTCTGTTCAATTTTTCATATTGCGTGTAAGGCAAAGTAGTTTATCACTTTCTAATCCTAGGATAATGCTTAAAATATTCAAATGATCCGTTATAACAATTTTCATACCCATTTAATAATTTTTCAATGTTATCAAAATAGTATGAAACATATTTTTTAAAATTTACCTTTTCTGGGTGGTAGTAAAAGTCACCTAATACACTAATGTAATAATGAAAAAATATTTTAATGTCACTGTAATCCATTATTCCTTTATCAATTGAATAATAAAGGTTTTCAAACGTTTCTAAGTATTGATCTAATTCCTTAATACTTGTAATAGAGTCTTCATCAATTAAAACTTCTTTTGACAACTTAAAAACTCTTCTGTCATATTCAATAGCAATACTACAAAGTGATAAATACTTGTCGAATTTATGAGGCCATTCAAAAGCAGAAATTAGTTTCTCATTCTCATTTTTAAAATCTTTGAAAATGGAGTTCAAAGTATTAAATTTTAACCAATTATTTTCTTCTTGCTTTTTTGAAACAGACTCCCAATATTTCAGTAAAGCAAGTGAGCCAAAAGAGGTACTGAAAATTACAATTACAATATTAATACTGCTTGACATTTCTTGTAATTCAAGATGTTCAAATTTTACGAATAGTAAGTATCCTGTTATTATTGAAATACTTGCCACTATCGCGATTATCAAAACTGAAGCAGCAATATTTTTAAAACTTTTTTTCATCTCTATTTAGTTGTGTGTTCAGTACTATTTTGCCTAACTTCTTATATGTACACCTTGTGTGTCCACCCCCAACAACCATGCTTAAAAATAAACACCTTATGCTATTTATATTTACACTAATCCTCATTCCCCAATCTCCCCAACTTCATACTCCCCTTCATATTCAGTATCTATATTATAAACCATCAAAAACAGGTTTTCTTCGGAGCCGAGTGCCGAGGCTAAGGCTGTTGTTTGTTCGCCGGCTGCTATTTCCAATACTGTGCCGGGTACGGGGTCGTCGGGCAGGTTGGCTGTATAAAACCGTAGTGTGGTTTGGCCGGTGTTTTTAAAATTAAATTCGGTGTCGCCGCTAAAACCGCCATGTAATATCTCCGATTTTTCGCCTGCTGCCACTGTTCCTGTTATGTATTCTTCGGGTGCTAATGGTTCGCCTTGTGATCTTCCGCTTCTTTCAATATAATGCTGTGTGAAATAAACTCTCATAACATCCGTATTCCCGATGTTGTTGTTGGCAATTACCAAAACATTGCTCATAAGTTGTGTTTCCAATATATCGCGGTTTTGGGCAGTTTCTAACTTATCGCCAGCTACATCACCCATTTTGCCAAGCTGTAAATCACGGCTTGTTTTATAGTTGTTGATTATGGAAGTAAATAAGTCAATAAAATTTGCAGGCAATTCGGCGGCATATTTTGTTGCTGCTTGTAAATACCTATCCATTAACTCATTCATCGAGGCACGTATTGCTTTTGTATATTCTGTAATACCATGTGGGTAAAATTCCTGATATTGAGCCGATTCTTTACCCCAGGTTCCTCGTATTATTCCTTCTTTCATGCTTATTAGATCGGCAAACTCTTTAGCATATTTTTCAACGTTTATGGTAGCAGCTTCCTTTTGTGCCGCCGATACACTTTCGCTTGTTTTGGAACTGAAATAATCATCATAAGCCCTTTTGGTCTTTGTAATTACTGGGTCGTAAATATTTTCCGGATTGTTTGCTTTCAGTCGGGCAATGTGGTCTTGTGCAAACAAATCCATCTTATCATCACTTATTTTTTCTGTATCGAAGTGATTGCGGAAAAAAGTTTCAAGATTAATCATAGCGTTATTTTTTAATGTGGGAAAATTAAATTCTATGCATTAGTAATTTTTTGAATATGATAAAAAAGTTTTCGGATAGCCTTGCCATTTTTGGCAATATAATAAAATACCTTTCAGATAGCATTGCCAGTTTTGGCAACCTAATATAAATTGTTTCGGATAGTGCTGCCAATTTTGGTAATGCAATAAAAATCGTTTCGGATGGTATTGCCAATTTTGATAATGCGATAAAAAATGTCTCGGATGATTTTCGCAATTTTGCGAATAGTTTAATTTATCCTGATTATACCGGATTAATAACCGATTTAGTAGATATATTATTCCTTGATTACACAAAATTTTAATAAAATATAGGTCAAACGAGAATGTAAATATATTGAATTAATTTTAAACTCATGTACATACCGACAAAAAACTATTAATTTATTTTGATTCTAAATAAGAAATCTTCATTATATCATGCAATAAAAATGTTTGTTACCCGCATAAAGTTGGAGATTCTTGTTTTTCTTGAACCATATAAGACTTGTCGCAGATTCGTTGCAAAAAAACAAAAACCATATCCATACGGACTTCCTTTGGTCGTAAGGCATAAAAGGAAATATAAGAAAGAGGCTTTAGATTTAAGGTTTCCAACCCTTGCAGGGATTTGAAACCTGGCAAACGATACAATCGTGCGGTAGCGGGGTTTTTTCATAATTTATTATTTTTAATGTTTATAATATGTAAATAATTGGGCTAAAATTTATTTTGAGGTGCTGGAGGTATGGGAAATAATTTCTACTTTAGTGGTTTTTACGATCAAATTAAATCACATGAAATAAAAAAACCTTATTTTTGTTTTTAAACCTTAGTAGCTTTATGGT
>Ga0208648_1002523_pt1 | contig 12670 bp, 8 predicted proteins | sample AntAceMetag02UKL_FD_184772 | JGI IMG/M metagenome (GOLD analysis project Ga0208648, IMG submission 184772) | Saline lake microbial communities from Ace Lake, Antarctica - Antarctic Ace Lake Metagenome 02UKL (SPAdes) (version 2) | ecosystem: Environmental > Aquatic > Non-marine Saline and Alkaline...
ATTGTATAATTTAAGCAATCAACAAATAATTCTCGTAAGAAACCTTCTTGATATTGTTCTTCTTTTAGAACTCTGATTCTTTCAGCTCTCCCAAAATCATCAAAATACCTCATATATTTTTTATAGTTTTCTTCTATTAATTCGGAGGATAAATTCTTCAGATATTTTTTAACGATTACTTTTTGAAATAAGGACAATTACTCCTCCTCCTCCGTTGCCGCTAATAATTTTATCCGTGCTCATCCGTGTTATCCGTGAGCTTTTCTTCATAACCTTTTTCTTTCTCCCAATAGAATAATATCCCGCAACGCTTCTTTGCTTTTTGCTTTTAACCATTTTTTCTCAAAGTTCACATTCTGTACGATTTGAGCAATTGCAGCTAATGTTTGCAAATGGAAAGTTCGTTCATCTCTTGTACCGGCAATAACAAAAACGATTTGAATTTTCGGTGCTTGTTCCGAGAAAAAAATACCCTCTTTACATCTAATCAGAAGAATATCGAATTCTTTTTCACCTTCAATGATTATATGTGGAATTGCCAGGTTATCAGTTAGCACTGTTGTGCTATCCTCTTCCCGTTCTATAAGTTTTTTGAGTATAATTTTTGGAGTTTTTTCTAATGATGAAGAAATGTTTTCAGCAACTAATTTGAAGAGTTCTTCTTTATTCATTGATTTTTCAATATCTAAAATCGAGCATTTTTCTATGATATGATCGAACCTGTCTTTAAGAATCTCATCTCTTTCCCGGATTATCTCTCTCAGCTCTGTTTCCAAAGAAGTTGTTGGCAGCTCTTTTGCTTTGATTCTTTGCACAATATGGAAAAGAGCAGATTCTCTATTAGAACGGATTCTTCCATAAAACCAATACCAGAGAAGACCTCCAATCATAAATAAACCGGCAATTAGAATGGGAGTTGTTCCCATTTCGATAATCAGGAATCCATAAGCTATAACCGCAAATATCTGTATCCAGGGATAGAGTGGAGATTTAAATTTCGGTCGATAGTTTTGGATGCCGCTTTCCCTCATAATAATAACTGCAATATTAACGAAGGCGAAAAGTAATATTTTAATGGTTGAAGCTGTTTTTACAAGTGTTTCCAAATCTAAGAATAAAATAACTGAAATCATGAAAAAGGTAGTGAAAATAATGGATATATACGGAGTATGAAATCTTTTACTAACTTTTTCAAACATAGATGGTAGTAATCTATCCCTGCTCATTGCAAGCGGATTTCTGGACGAAGCGAGAATACCGGCATTTGCAGTGGATATAAAAGCCAGAAGTGCTGCAATTGCCAGGATAATTTTGCCGAAACTTCCCAAAAATACATTTGCGCAATCAGAAATAGGAGTTAAGGAATAGTTTGCAGGTTCAGGTCTTAGAAGTCCATTTCCCAGTACTCCAACCGTAACAAAAACAACTAAAACATAAATGATTGTTACGATCACAAAAGACAGGATCATTCCTAAAGGAATATTCTTGGAAGGATTTTTAATCTCCTCTGCTACACTGGCAATTTTCGTTAAACCACCATAAGAAATAAAAATCAAACCGGCAGTCATAAACAGTGTTTTCATATTTCCGGGCATAAAATTCTGGAAATGTTGAATCTTAACCTGGGGAATTCCACGAAAAATAAAAAAAGCTAAAATACTTATCAGTATGATAACGAGATAAGTTTGAAGTTTACCTGTGTGTTTCACTCCAATTATGTTGATAATTGAAAACACTATACAGAAAAATACAGCAATAAGTTTAATTTGCCAGAGCGATATGGAAGGATAGAGAATTATGGAAAAAGCTCCGATTCCCAGAAGAGCAAAAGCACTCTTAAAGGCAAGCGAAAACCAGGCTGATATTCCTGCGAGAGTTCCGAAACCTGCTCCCATACTTCTACCAATAAAAAAATATGTTCCACCAGCTTTTGGCATTGCTGTGGCAAGTTCTGCTTTACTCAGCATACTTGGAAGTACCAGAATTCCTGCTAAGAGATAAGCTAAAATTACTGCTGGACCGGATTTGTAAAAAGCAAGCCCCGGAAGTATGAATAAACCAGAACTTATCATTGCTCCGGCTGCAATACAAAATACACTTAAAAGTCCTAACTCACGTTTAAGCTTTGGCATAACAATTCCTTTTTTATAGAACGCGGATGACGCTGATTTGACAGATTAGCACGGATTTTTATTACTATTTTTTTCTGTGATCACCCATTGAATCATTTTTATCCATTTTTTGATCTATCATTTGTAAATATTACTCTTTTGAATTCAGGTTTCTTACCGAAATTCAACAGTAAACCAACTTCTTTATTTGTTGCTTTCAGATAATTTATTAATTGATAGTAATGTTCATCACATAAATGTTCTGCAACTTTAATCTCTACAATTACTTTATCATTTATAATCAAATCAGCAAAATAATCACCGACCACTTTTCCTTCAAAAAAGACTTTAATATTTTCTTGCTGAACAACTTGTAATCTCAATTGTTTTAGTTTAATTATTAAAGAATTTTCGTAGATTTTTTCCAAAAATCCATAACCTAAAGTATTATAAACTTTATAAAAAGCTTCAATAATTTTCTCAGTAATATCTGAATGTAACATCATATCTCCTTTTTATAGAACGAGAATTAGACGAATTTCCACGGATTTTTATTGATAATTATTTTTTATCTGTGAACATCCATTCCATCCGTGTTATCCGTGTTCTATTCACGAGATTTCACTTCCTTCTTTCACATCTCTTTGCGGAATGATAATTGAATATTTCCCATCATCTTCGGCAGCTAAAATCATTCCCTGAGATTCGATTCCCATCAGTTTTCTGGGTTTAAGGTTCAACAGCATTGCCACCTTTTTCCCGATCAATTCTTCAGGTTCATATGATTCTTTAATTCCTGCCACAATGGTTCGTTCTTCGTTTCCAAGTTTGATGCGAAGTTTTATAAGCTTATTAGATTTTGGAATATTTTCAGCTTCGATTATTTTAACTACTCGTATTTCCAGTTTGTCAAAATCTTCGAACTCAATTTCTTTTTTATGTTGCATTGTTTTTTCCTCCACAGTTTGAGTTGCTTTCAGCAGTTCAAGCTGTTTTTCAATTTCCGCATCTTCGATTTTCTTGAACAAAGGAGAGACTTCTCCAATCTCGAAATTCTTTGGAGTTTTTTCAATATTCCCCCATTTAAAATCATCAGATAAATTCATCATCTTTCGTAATTTTTTCATTGCTTTAGGAACGATTGGTGAAAATGAAATTGAGATCAATCTAAGAATCTCAGTGCAGACAAAAAGAGTTTCCTCTGCTTTTTCTTTATTTGTTTTGATTTCTTTCCAGGGTTTGGTTTCATCAAAATATTTATTTCCAATTCTGGCAATATTCATTACCAGTTTTGTAGCTTTTCGGACCTGATAACTATTGAAACTTTTTCCAATATATCCGGTTAATTTGTAAGATTCATTCAGTATTTTATCAGATAATTCAGAAAACTTTCCAGGTTTTCGGATCTTTCCATCAAAATACTTCTTAGCGAAAATGAAAGTCCTGTTAGCAAGATTTCCCAAAACATTATTCAAATCGTTGTTTATCTTATTCTGAAAATCTTTCCAGGTAAAATCGCTGTCTTTAGTTTCCGGTGCATTTGCTGCAAGAACATATCGCAAAAGTTCACCATCAAAATATTTCAGATAGTCCTCAACCCAAACTGTCCAGTTCCTGCTCGTGGACATCTTCTGTCCTTCGAGATTTAGAAACTCATTGGCTGGAACATCATACGGGAGAATAAATGGCTCTTTCTGTTTGGAAAGCACAGCAGGCCAGATGATGGTATGAAATGGAATATTATCTTTTCCAAGGAAATGAATCAGTTTTGTTTCTGGTTTCAGCCAATATTCTTTCCATTTTTCCGGTTCTCCCATTTTTTCTGCCCACTCCATTGTGGAAGAAATATAACCGATTGGAGCATCAAACCAAACATAGAGAACTTTCCCTTCAGTATTTTCCAAAGGTATCGGCACTCCCCAATCAAGATCACGAGTAATTGCGCGCTCGATAAGTCCTTCATTCAGCCAGCTCATAATGAAATTGAGAACATTATCTTTCCAATATTTTTTAGTCTTCAGCCATTCTCTGAGTTGGTTTTCAAATTTCGGAAGATTTATATACCAATGTGTGGTTTCTTTAATAATAGGTTTTTCACCGGATAACTTACTTTTAGGTTCAATCAAATCAATCGCATCAATAAGTTTCCCGCATTTGTCACATTGATCACCACGCGCACCTTCAGATTTGCAATGCGGACATATTCCTTCAATATATCGATCTGCCAGGAAGCGTTTGTGTTTTTCATCATAAAACTGGTTTAATGTCTTTTTTGTTACATATCCAGCATCCAGCAGATTAGTGAAGAAATCCTGAGATACTTTTATATGTCTTGCTCTGGAAGTTCCGGAAAAATTATCTAATTGAATATTTAAACCATCCAGATCTTTTTTCATACTCTTATTATATCGTTCCGCAATAATTATCGGCTCAACTCCTTCTTCTTCGGCTTTTATAGAAATAGGAGTTCCATAATCGTCTGTTCCGCCGATGTAAATAACATCATTTCCCAGAAGTTTATTGTATCTGACAAAAATATCTGCATTCAGATATGAACCTGCCACATGTCCAATATGAAGAGGACCGTTTGCATAAGTTAATGCACTTGTAACTAAAATCTTTTCCAAATTATTACTCCTTGTATTTTCATTCAAAAGGATTCTGCAAAATTAAAAAAGCCTGTCTTTCTGAGGGAATCTTCGAAGTAGCTTCCAACGAAGAATCTCACTATAAGCAGAGATCCTTCGATAGAAAAGCAAGAAGAATTTCTCAGGATGACAAAAACACTCTATTTTGCAGAACTCATTTTCATCTAAAACAATTGATTTATCAAATCAATAGTGAGGATTTGATGTCAAGAAATATGAAATGAATTTAATTAGAAAAGAATAAAAAAATAAATAAAACTTGAAATTTAATTCGACTTTTTATAATCTACTATCAAATTTAATGGAGTTCTAAATGGAAAAAATAAGTTATTACTATAATAAATTCAAATTCGGAGAAGACAGTTTTCATAATTTAATGAAGAATAGAGTTCGTGAAATACTTCTTGTTTCAACATTCTATGATGCCTTTATCTTTGAACAGGATGGAAGACTATCCGAACAAATTATTGGAGAGTATCGTCAGTTAAATTTAAGTACAGCTCCCCGCATTACAAGTGTTCCCACAGGAGAACAAGCATTAAAAAAGATGGAGAAACGTTCCTTTGATCTGATTATAACTATGATGCGAATAGGTAATATTACGCCTTTTGAGTTGGGCAAAAGAATCAAAGAAAAGAATCCGGATTTACCTATTCTCCTTCTTCTTAATATTCAAGCTGATATCTCTCTTATTAAGCAAAATGAAAATAAAATGAAATACATTGATGATGTGTTCCTCTGGAACGGAGACACAAAACTTTTTCTTGCTATGATTAAGCAAGCAGAAGATAAAAGAAATATTGAGTATGATACAAAAAACGGTTTTGTGCGAGCTATTCTGCTTATCGAGGATTCAATTATTTATTACTCAATGTTCCTACCAATTTTGTATGCTGAGATATTACAGCAAACACAACTTCTCATTTCAGAAGAATTAAGTGATGTTAATAAACGTCTGCGAATGAGAGCTCGACCTAAAGTAATTTTAGTTCATAATTATGAAGATGCTGTTAAATATCTAGAAAAATATAGAGAATATCTGGTTGGTGTGATATCTGATGTAAGTTTTTCCAATAAAGGAATAATTGATCCTCAAGCAGGAATTAAAATAATTAATAAAATTAAAATGGGAAACTATGATATCCCTATTATTCTTCAGTCGTCAGAAATCGAAAATGAAAAAAAGGTTAAAAAATTAGGAGCTGTTTTTTTACATAAACAATCTAAAACACTTTTGCACGATTTAAAGCAAATTATAAAAAAACATTTAGGTTATGGTGATTTTATTTTTCGTAACAGGCAGGAGAAAGAGATTGGTAGAGCAAAAACTATCTGGGAATTTGAGAAAAAACTTCATACTGTTCCCGGTGAATCACTTTTATATCACGGTGAAAGACACCACTTTTCCAGTTGGCTGGTTGCTCATGGTGAAATCCTGGTTGCAAGGAAAATACGCCCGATTCAAATAAATGATTTTAAAAATACTAAGGAATTAAGGAAGCATTTATTAGATACTTTCAGGATTGTTCGACAGAGCAGAACCAGGGGTAAAATCATTAATTTTGAACCTTCGGCTTTAAAGGAAGTTGATCAGGTTATCAGGTTGGCAGAGGGCTCATTGGGAGGTAAGGGAAGAGGATTAGCTTTCCTGAATGCTCTGTTGGTTACAATGGAATTTGAAAAGCAATTTCCAGAAGTAAATATTTCACTTCCAAGCACAGCTATTATTGGCACAAGTGAATTTGATTCATTTATCGCTCATAATAAAATCGGAGAAGGAATTATCAAAAAAAGCGATAAAGAAATTCAGAAGATATTTATAAATGGAAAACTCTATTCTGAACTTACCAAAAAACTAAAAATATACATAAAAAAAGTAACCTCACCAATTGCAGTTCGTTCTTCCGGATTATTGGAAGATTCCCAATCCCAACCATTTGCCGGAATCTATAATACATTTATGTTGCCCAATAATCACCCTGACAAAAATGTTCGTTTAAAACAATTAACAGATGCGATCAAACTTGTATTTTCTTCAATCTTTCTGAAAGGAGCACGAAATTATATTGAAAGTATTAACTACAAAATTGAAGAAGAAAAGATGGCTGTTATCATCCAGGAGATTGTTGGTAATGATTTTGATGGATACTATTATCCTCATATTTCCGGTGTTGCTGAATCATACAACTTTTATCCTACTTCCAATCTGAAAATAAGTGATGGTGTAGCTTTATTAGCAGTAGGATTAGGAAAAACTGTGGTTGAAAGTGAACAGAATTACAGGTTCTGTCCAAAATATCCTAAAATTGAGACTGTTTCACCTGAAGAAATGGTGCGTGATTCACAAAAATATCTTTTTGCGATTAATATGAAATATAACAATTTCAATTTATTGGAAGGAGATGAATGCACATTAACCAGAATGAGTATCAAAGAAGCAGAAAGACATGGTTCATTACAGCATCTTGTTTCTGTCTGGGATTATCAAAATAACAAAATGGTTTACGGATTATCAGCAAAAGGTTTAAAAGTAATTACATTTGCAGATATATTAAAGTACAATTATTTTCCCTTAGCAAAAATCATAGAACAGATTCTTGAAATCGGAGAAAAAGCAATGGGAATTCCTGTTGAAATCGAATTCGCCATCAATCTTAATAAGGATATTGAGAGTAATATTTATCCTACTTTCTATGTTCTTCAAATCAGACCTTTAACGATTAATCTGGAAGAAATCTCGATTAATCCTGATTCAATCAATAGAGACGCATTGCTACTATATACACAAAACGGGTTGGGAAATGGTGTGATCAATGATTTGCATGATATTATTTATATTGATCCGGAGAAATTCGATAAAACTAAAACTATTTTAATGAGAGAAGAAATTTCTTATCTTAATGAAAAAATGAAGAAAGAAGACCGTGATTATGTTTTGATTGGTCCGGGAAGATGGGGTTCAAGAGATCGATTTCTGGGTATTCCAATTAAATGGGCAGATATTTTTAAAGCAAAAATCATTATTGAAACAAGTTTTGATGGATTCATAGTCGATGCTTCTCAGGGAACTCATTTCTTTCATAATCTTGTAGCAATGAATGTTGGCTATTTTCATATTCCCTATCATTCAGAAACGGATTTTATCTCATGGGATTGGCTTGAAAAGCAAAATATTGTTGAAAGAACTAATTATTTTATTCATGTAAAAATGGAACATCCAATGGTTGTTAAGATGGATGGAAGAAAAGGTATTGCGACTATTTCCAAATAAAAAAAATTGAGTGCAATTGCAGATAACAATAATATTCATAATAAAAAATATAACTACCTAAAGAAATGTTTGACAAATAAAATTGGAAATAAATCTTCTCTCAAAATTTTGGAAAACAAAAAAAAATAGATGGAGGAATTTTTCATGAAAATGAATGATTTTCTTAAACAAGTTGAAGCAAGAGATTCGGGGCAGAAAGAATTCTTACAAGCAGTAAAAGAAGTGGTTGAATCTGTCTGGTCAATTTATGAATCCAATCCCCGCTATCAAGAAGCTAAGATCTTAGATAGAATGGTTGAACCTGAACGAGTAATTACGTTTCGTGTTCCCTGGGTTCGTGATAATGGTGAAATTATTGTAAATCGTGGATTCCGTATTGAGTTCAATAGTGCAATCGGTCCATATAAAGGTGGGCTTCGTTTTCATCCGAGTGTTAACCTGAGTATTCTTAAGTTTTTAGGATTCGAACAGACATTCAAAAACAGTCTTACAACACTCCCAATGGGTGGAGGAAAAGGTGGTTCGGATTTTGATCCCAAAGGAAAATCTGATAACGAAATTATGAGATTCTGCCAGTCATTTATGGCTGAACTTTTCCGTCATATCGGACCGAACACAGATGTGCCGGCAGGTGATATCGGCGTTGGTGGAAGGGAAATTGGTTATCTGTTTGGAATGTATAAGAAATTGAAGAATGAGTTTACAGGCGTTCTTACCGGCAAAGGTTTGAATTGGGGTGGCAGCTTGATTCGTCCGGAAGCAACAGGATTTGGCGTTGTATATTTTGCAGAAGAAATGCTTAAAACAAAAGGAGAATCTGTTAAAGGTAAAACTGTAGCAGTTTCCGGTTTTGGTAATGTTACCTGGGGTGCTGTTCAAAAAGTAAATGATCTAGGAGGAAAGGTCGTAACTCTCTCCGGACCTGATGGATACATTTATGATGAAGATGGAATTAAAGGTAATAAGGTTGATTTCTTACTTGAAATGAGAGCAAGCAATAGGGATATGGTTAAAGATTATGCTGACGAATTTAATGTTCCTTTCCATGCAGGTAAAAGACCATGGGAAATAAAATGCGATATTGCTCTTCCATGTGCCACTCAGAATGAGCTCGATGAAAAAGATGCTAAACAACTAGTTAAGAATGGATGTATTTGCTTAACTGAGGGAGCTAATATGCCTTGCACTCCGGAAGCTACTGCAATTTTCCTGGATAACAAGCTTTTATATGCACCGGGCAAAGCTGCTAATGCAGGCGGTGTTGCCACAAGTGGTCTGGAAATGTCTCAAAACAGTCTTCGTCTTAGCTGGACAAGAGAAGAAGTTGATGAAAAACTTCATAATATCATGATCGCAATTCATGAACAATGTGTTCAGTATGGTAAAGAAGGAGATTGCATTAATTACGTGAAAGGTGCCAACATTGCAGGATTTATCAAGTTAGCAGATACAATGATTGATCACGGTGTTGTTTAAACAAATTAATCATAACAAAATAAAGCCCTCGAAAATACGAGGGCTTTTTTTTTCAATTGCAATACGAGTCAAGTCCATTCCAATCTAAGCTTTTGGTTCCCTTCTGATCATTGCTTCCAAAAGATCAGCTACAAGAGCAGGTATGGCATAATACAATATTATTCGAGGATCATTGTAAGCTAAATAAAGCCCGATTGGTATAACACCGTAAAATCCAGGTGCAAATCCCTGTATAGCTGATATTAATACCCAGAGAATTATACCAAATAAACCCCAGCCAATTACAGTGCTGAAAAGCCAGTAAGCAAAAGTACCAACGATTGTGTAGGATATGCCAATTCCTATGACAATGGATATAATACAGATTAATAGGCTCTTTTTGCCGGTTTTGATTGCTCGAAGTATTAGATTAATAACTACTATTAAAATAATGGCATACAACAAATAATCGAATAGTACGCCTGCTGACATTTCTGTAACAAAACTTTTTTCTACACCAAAAATTGACCAACTTCCCATTAGCAAAGATGAAACTGCAAATAATAATAAAATACATGCTTTTCTCATCATTTCCTCCTATACGTTTTTTGTAGAACAACTTACAAGGCTATTCAAATAAGCAAACCAGCAGCTTGTTCTACTTTTTTACTTTTATATATTTTTACTAATTGAACTAATTCTTTCTTCAATTAAATTCCTAATCTCATTTAATCGTTCTTCTGTTTCTGCTTCAAATCTTAAAACCAAAACCGGTGTTGTATTCGATGCTCGACAAAGTCCCCAGCCATCATCAAAAGTTATTCTCATTCCATCGATGTCATTTACATTGTAACCTTCTTTGATGAATGAATCCCGCACTTTTTCCACAAGTATAAATTTATCTTCATCCGTACTTTGAATGTGAAGTTCCGGAGTGTTATACATTTTGGGCTGGTCAGAAAGAAATTCGCTAACAGGTTTATCAGTTTTGCTCATAATTTCCACAAAACGGCAACAAACATAAATGGCATCATCAAATCCTAAAAACCTATCCTTCAAAAAAACATGACCAGACATTTCACCACTGACTTTGATGCCTTCTTCAAACATTTTATTTTTGATATTTGCATGACCGGTCTTATACATAATAGGAATTCCATTATACTTTTTTATATCATCAAATAGATTTTTAGAACATTTTACATCAGCAATAATTTTCTCACCCGGATTATCTTTCAGAAAATCACGCACGATTATGTTGAGGATTTGGTCACCAAAAAGCATTTTTCCCTTTTCGTCCACCACACCGATCCTATCACCATCACCATCCAAACCAAGCCCAACTTCTGCTCCGGTTTCTTTGACGGTTTCAATTAATTTCGTAAGATATTTTTCCACTGTCGGGTCAGGATGATGATTGGGAAAATTTCCATCTGGTTCACAAAATAGTTCAGTAACTTCGCAATTCAAGTTGCGGAGAATGTCCGGAAGATAAATTCCACCAACTCCGTTTCCAGCGTCAACTACGACTTTAACCGGTCTTTCCAATTTGATATTTTGTACTATGTAATCCTTATATTTTTGATCCATTTCAGTATTTGAGGACAACTTTCCTTTTCCTTGTTCAAAATCTCCGGATTGGATAATTTTTAGAATATCCTGAATTTGTTTGCCAAAAACACTTAGTAAACCTAAATTCAATTTTATACCATTATATTCGGAGGGATTATGGCTTGCAGTGATCATCACACCACCGTCAGTTTTCAATTCCCAGATGGAAAAATAAAGAACAGGTGTTGCCATTAATCCAACATCGATCACATCGATCCCGGTTTCCACAAGACCTTGCATAATTTTATCTTTGAAACGAGGAGTGCTGAGCCGTGCATCTCCGCCAATAACAGCATTTTTCAATTGTTTTCTTTTAAGAAAAGTTCCGTATCCTTTTCCAATAAGATACACGGTTTCGTCTGTCATGTCTTTATCTACAATTCCTCGAATATCATATTGCCTGAAGATTTGAGGATTTACCATATTTACTCCTTTTTTTTATCCACGAATTACACGAATATTCACGAATTTCTTTTTATAAAATGAGAAATTACATTTTTACTTTTTTATCCGTGCCAATCCGTAAAATCCGTGTCATCTGTGTTCCCATTTTTTCAAAACCGGAATAATATTCCTGATAGCTTTACCTCGATGACTGATTTTGTGTTTTTCTTTTTTTGACATTTCTCCAAATGTTTTTCCGGTTTCATCTGCCCGAAAAATTGGGTCATAACCAAAACCAAAATTACCGATTTCTTTTTCCGTTACTTGCCCTTGAACTATACCTTCAGAAGTTCCAATCAAACCATCTGGAGATGCAAAAGCTACAACTGTGCGAAATTCTGCTTTACGGTTGGTTTTTCCCTTCATAGCTTTTAGCATCTTTTGGCGATTATCAGCATAAGTACAATTTTTTCCAGCGTAACGAGCAGCATAAACTCCGGGCTTACCATTTAGTTGCTCAACAAAAAAACCTGTATCATCTGCTATTGTTAACAAACCGGAAAATTCAGAACATTGAACAGCTTTCTTAATTGCGTTCCCTGCAATTGTGTCTTTATCTTCAACAACATCCGGCAGGTCCGGAAAATCCAGAGCTGAAACAATTTGAAGATTTAATCCTTTGAGATTCTCTTTAATCTCTTCAACTTTATCTTTATTTCTGGAGGCAATGAGTATTTTCATATTTTATTTTTTTTAGCCACGAAGAACGCTAAGAAACACTAAGAAAATCTTTCCACAAACAGAATTTTTTATCTTAGTATATCGAGCTTATTTCATTCCTTTCTTTGAACTATTTTGCAATTTTGCCTATCCACTTTTTGATTTTGTTCAGTATGTTTTTTTCCAGGAATTTTTCGGCTGTTAAGGTTATCTTCTGAAGCAGTTCCAGAACGTCCTCTTCCCCACTCCAATTATCGATTATAATTTGTTTATCAAGTTCGTTCAAAATCAAATTCAATCCATAAACCACCAACACCAGATCATCAACATAACCGATTATTGGAATGAAATCCGGAATAATATCAATCGGCATAATCACGTAGGCAATGATACCTCCAACAATTGCTTTCTGAGATTTTTTGACTCTATCATCAATTGCCAATCTGCACAATAGAACAAAAAAATCCGGA
>Ga0208648_1002524_pt1 | contig 12669 bp, 11 predicted proteins | sample AntAceMetag02UKL_FD_184772 | JGI IMG/M metagenome (GOLD analysis project Ga0208648, IMG submission 184772) | Saline lake microbial communities from Ace Lake, Antarctica - Antarctic Ace Lake Metagenome 02UKL (SPAdes) (version 2) | ecosystem: Environmental > Aquatic > Non-marine Saline and...
CGTAGTGAGCATTAATTTGATTCAATACTAACAAGATCAAAGTCCTCCTTGCCCAGGTAGGTTTCAATAACCTCGGGGTTTTCCTGAATTTCCTCCGGAGACCCCTCAGATATCTTCTCACCATAATTCAAAACAAAGATTCTCTCACAAACATCCATGATGACGTTCATATCATGCTCGATGATAAGAATGGCAATCCCCTTAGACTGAATCCGCTTGATCAATTCCACGAGACGGGATGTCTCTTCAGGGTTCATGCCTGCTGCAGGTTCATCCAGAAGCAGCAAAGAAGGCTCCGTGGCCAGGGCAATCCCGATGTCCAGATGTCTTTGCATTGCCTGTGGAATATTCTTGGCCAAATCCGTCTGGTAGGATTCCAATCCCAACAGATCCATAACCTCCGATGCCTTCTCTTTGTTCTTCTTCTCCTCGTTTCTGGCCAGAGATGTCCTTAATATAGCGTGCCAAAGTCCCGCGCGAGTACGGCAATGGCGACCGACAACAAGATTATCGAAAATCGTAGCATTGGAAAAATGCCGGAGGCTTTGAAAGGTCCGCGCAATTCCTAATTTGGTAATTTCGTAGGGCGGTTTACCCGTAATCCTGTGCTCCCCAAAAAAAATGGCCCCGCTCGATGGCGGCAGTACGCCTGTCACCAGATTGAACAGCGTCGTCTTTCCAGCACCATTGGGACCGATCAAGCCCAGGATCTCTTCCTGCCCGATACGAAAGCTAAGATCGCTGATCGCTACAAGACCTCCAAAAGATTTCGTTAGATTCTTAACTTCCAGCAGGGCCATGGTTCACTCCCAGTTTTTTTCCATCTCTAAAACAGCGATCTTTCAAATCTTTTAAAATACCCGCAATCCCATGGGGGAAATAAATAATGATCAACATGAGCATCAAGCCATAAATGAGCAAACGATAATCTTTGATGGCATGAAGCAGTTCAGGTATCAATGTCAGAATCACTGCCCCAATGATAGGCCCAATGATAGTCCCCATCCCCCCCACAATGACCATAATCACGAGATCGAAAGACTGCCCAATCGTAAAGGAATAGGGGCTGATGAAATGCATATAGTGGGCAAAAATGCAGCCCGCTAAACCCGCAAAAAAGGTACTGATGCTGAAAACCATCCGCTTATATTTCATAGTATTGATGCCCATGCATTCCGCATAATCCTGATCTTCTCGAATGGCCATTATGGCCTTCCCCATTCGAGAATTGACGATTCGATAAATGACAAATATGGTCAAACAAACCAGCGCATAAATAAGGAAATACCCTGCTTCCTTGGAGGAAAAGGAAAGGGTTTCGCCAAAAGGCAGAGGTATAGGGCTGGGCGACGGAATCCCGGTAATCCCGTCCGGTCCCTGTGTCAGTTCTCGCCAATTAATAAATATCAAGCGAATAATTTCTCCGAATGCCAAGGTGCAGATGGCAAAGTAAGGTCCCCTCAGCCGCAGAGAGACCAGCCCGATGGCATAGCCCAGGATCATGGTGACCAGGCCGGCAGCCGGTAAGGCCAGCCAGAAAGACACACCGGTATTCATGGTCAACAGAACGGATGAGTAAGCACCGATTCCAAAGAATGCGGCATGCCCCATGGAAATCTCGCCAATATAGCCCTGGATCAGACCAAGGCTCAGGGCCAATATAATCCAGATCCCGGAGATATTTACCAGATGCAGAGGATACCCCTCTATAAGAAAGGGCAGAGCCACGAGAAGGGCCAAAGCGCCAAGATACGCAATGAATCGTTTGAAACCCATAATTCCCTGAACCTCACCGTTTGCCGAAAAGCCCTCTGGGCTTGAATAAGAGAACCAGTATCAAAATGATGAACGCGTAGACTTCCTGGTAAGCAGAGGAGATGTAAACGGCACCCAGAACTTCCGTCATGCCCAGGATGAGGCCACCCACAATGGCCCCCAGAATACTCCCAAGGCCGCCCAACACCACAATCACAAATGCCTTAATGAGGGGGGAGAAGCCCATCATCGGTTGGATTATAAAGAGCGAGCCCATAAGCGCGCCGGCCGCGCCGGCCAAAGCGGAACTGAGGGCAAAGGTAAACGAAGATATCTCATTGATCCCTATGCCGACCGTCATGGCGCCTTCCCGATCCTGCTCCGTCGCCCGCATGGCCCTTCCCATCTTTGAATACTGGATAAAGAAATGCAGTCCAAGGATGATCAAAATGGCAATGCCGACCGTGTAAAGCCTTTGAGCGGTAACGATGACTTCCCCGAATCTGACAATCTGGGAAGCATAGGGAAGGGCCATACTTCTTGGTTCCGTGCCCCAGAGAAGGAGGGCACCGTTCTCAATGAAGATGAGCAGACCGACCGATACAATAAAATAGTTAATCTCTTCCTTCCCCTGCAAAGGGCGGAACACCAAACGCTCAATAATGATTCCCAGGATGCCCATGGAAATAGCCGCAATCACCAAAGCAATGAAAAAATTTACCTCCCAGAGGGTCACCAGAAAAAAGGCGACAAAGGCCCCCAGCATGTAGATTTCTCCATGGGCCAGGTTGATGATGTTAAGAATTCCGAAAATAATCGTCAAACCGATGGCAATCAGTGCGTAGTTACACCCTAAAATGAAACCATTGGTCAATTGCTGGAGGAGCATTTCATTCCTTTCATGAAGTCTGCGCTATCCTTACTTTACGCCTAAAATAGAGTGAGGGGTAAACAAACAGTGTAATCATATAGTCCCATTTTTCCCTTAAAAAAGCCAATAATTCCTGGTTAAGTTATTGTATGTAAGGCAAAAAGCGGTTATCTCTAAGGTACCGCTTCCTTCAAGCAAAAAATGACTTTAAGCCATTGTTGCTTTTCACATTTTTTTTGTATGAATCATATGCAATTTTTTAATCGGACTTGCTGATTTCTATCAGCCTTGCAGTGATTCCCACACAACCTCAGGCATCATTTTTACCTGGTATCCGGACCCTAATGTTTCTCTTAGCTGATTATAGCACCCTGTGCATATGGTAATTACATTATGGGTGACCAAACTATCGGTGAGTTTTTCGAGGTGCGGCGGTATGTAACAGCACAGACTGCTATTCGGGTAATTCACTTTCAACCCTTCTATCTTTTTGAGCACTTGCACTGCAGGTTCAATATTCAATGGCTCCGTCGTAAGCCGCCGCCGGAAACGGAAACATCCTGGGTAATAGTCTACCTCAGAATCCAGTTTGGCAGACTTTAAGTGGCGACCCAGAAGTTCTTCACAAGTGATCAATTCCAATTTGGTGGCATTCCTATAATTGCTATAGCTAGGCTCACAGGCAGCACAAAAGAGCGCGATGGACTTCGCCCCTAATGTCTCAGCCTGCCTGAAATTCTCAAGTATGAAGCCCTCGGCAAGCTCCTTTGCTCTGGCGATGTCCTCCTCATTTTTTGCCATTACCGCCGGTTGCCCTAAGGGTACCCAACCGCAACAGTATTCTTTGGAAAGCATCGTGTAATCCACCTGAAGACGGTCCAAAGAATTTTTTAGCGCACCGAAGACATGGGGCATATCCTCCGGCGGGCGGCATCCACCGATGATGACATACTCTGCATTCTCATCCATTCTGAACCCTAAATCATCAACCAGAACCTTTAGTCTTCCTTCGCCTGAATCTTTGTAAGCGCCGTAAACCTTGATATTTTCCACTAGCTTATTGTCTATCATAATTCATTCTTTCCTTGGTAATCACCCAAAAAATTTTAATGCCCTCCCTTGAAAAAAAATATCCAGAAGAAGGGACTTTCAAGGCTAAGACTGTCCTTGAAGCCCCTTCTGTTTTTTCATGCCTCCTGTTTATAAGGGGGCGGAAGGATTTTTATAGACGTCCATGGGTTTGACAAACTTGACTTTCTTGTTTTTGACCTTCACAAGCCACATCTCGATTCTTGCCTGCCCGTTATCCTCGAAACGGAATCTTTGTCGGATTCCCTGATAGTCCGTTTTAGTCAGTGCGACCCGGATCTTCTCGCCATCCGTCACCGTGCCGGCTCTCTGAATAGCATCGGCAACAAGGCCCATGGTATCGTAACCCCCTTTGTCAATGGAAATGGATTTGATCCCGCATTTTTCCTTGTAACGATTTTCATATTCGGCGGAGGCCGCTGATTTCGGACCTTGGGTCCAGTAGAGGTAAGCACCCTCTATGGCCCCTCCGGCTATGCGGAAGATTTGCTCGTTTCCCATTTCATCAGTACCCATGAGGGGGCAGGTAATGCCGATCTCTCGTGCCTGTTTTACCGCCATGCCCCCATCTTCCGCCAATGAACAGAAGTAGAGGAAATCCGGCTTGGCGATTTTGATTTTGGTCAGCTGAGGATAGAAGTCCGTTGTTCCATGTTCATAAAACTCCATTGCCACAACCTCTCCGCCTTGGAGTTTCATGCGCTTTTTGAACTCATCGGCAGCCGATCTGGACCAGGCATCGTTTCTTCCAATGTAAGCGCATTTCTTGAGCTGTAAATCCTGAATAGCGAATCTGGTTATGGTTTCGGCCTGGATTGCAGCCTGAGACCACGTTCGAAAAATGTATTTGTATCCCATAGAAGTGATCTTGACACTTGATGAAATGGGCGTCACCTGTGGAATCTTTGTCTTTTCCGTGATCTCCATGGCCGCAAGCGTACAATGGCTGCAAATTGCGCCTACAATCAAGGGCACCTTGTCATTCTGAATTAGCCTCTCCGTAGCGGAAACGGCATCCTTGGCAGAGCATTTGTCATCGTAGTTGATAAACTCAATTTTATACTGCTTTCCATCGACCATTAAGCCTCCCTTGGCATTGATTTCATCCACCTTCAACATAATTCCATTGAGGCAAATCTTGCCAAGGTGTGCCGCAGGGCCGGAGGTCGTCATCAGCCCTCCTATTTTCAACACCTCCTGAGCCTGCACCTGTGGTATAAACGCCAAAAACAAAAAAAAGACCATGCCTGAAATAGATAAAACCGATTTTTTCTTCATCCTAAAATTCCTCCTTTTTTGGGGTTAGCCTTAGCTTACCTAAGCTTAAAGCTCGTTGAAAGTTGATCTGCCTTCAGTATATATAGCTAACAGGTGCCTGATTCGACTCAGTAACTAAGAGTATGATATTATGAAAAAGGCATCCTGATACATCCTTATTGGCTACAACATTGGCTACAACCAAATTTTCGTTCTTTTCTTACGCCTAATGCAGAAAAAAGGAAATCTACCAATGTCTCTGCAAAAATATCCGAAGAGTATCTTGTTTTAGTATTCGATCCTTTTAGGCCCGTAGGGCCTCCTAACTGACAACATGTTATAAAACAAACGAACTGACTTTTTGACTGCCCAGAGGGGCCTCTTTTCCTGGGCGAAGTCTCGGAAAAAGCATAGACAGTTGCCAATTAAATCTTGTGAAAAAGGCACAAAAAAGTTTTTAGACCTGTTTGGTTCCCGCTTGCCCAAGTTAGGATTCGATCATCACTAAGATCAATTTGTTGATTCGCATTAATTTACGCCCCCACCCACTTCTAATACCTGGCCGGTCATATATTTCGAGGCATCGGATAGAAAGAAATAGATCGCCTCCAGTACATCTGGAATTTCCCCAAAATGCCCGAAGGGAACCAGGCTGATCGACTCGGATAAATTTTCTTTTTCAATGGGTAAAGGCTTATAATCAGCAATAAGTCCAGGTACGACGCAATTTACATTGATCCGCGCCTCTCCCCCGCTCAAGGTTCCGGCAAGCTGCCCTTTCCTTTTTTGCAGAATGGGGAAGTGCTCAAATACCTCCTCCAGGTTTCTGCTGATTTCTTCCCTGTCTTTTCGGGGAAAACTCCTATGGAGACATTCCGGGAGAATCTTCCCTTGGCAAAGGAGAAAATTTTAGATATGGAGAATGAAGACCGTCTGGCAATTGCAGCTTAGCCGGACACCACCCTCAGAAGGGGTAGTTGTCAGAGCAGATCTTAGCTTTCACACATTGGACATTAATGGTCGTTTTCTTTAGGATTCGCGAACTAAAAGTAACCATAGGCAAGCCAGCCTCCATCTATCGCTACTATTGCCCCTGTCATAAAGGAAGCTTCGTCAGTGGCCAGATACACAGCTAACCTAGAAACATCTTCAACTTTCCCCATTCTTTTTTGTGGTGTACGCCCTTCAATCCCTTCTACATTGATTAAACCTTAGTGAAGAAGATTTCGTCCAGGCCGAACCATCGCGCGCCTCAAAAAATTGTCGAACTCTTGTAATGTTCGTGGATAATCGATTCCAGCGACAAGTTTATTGGCATCTCTCATACCTCTACTTTATCACATTCAGGCTACTTGCGCTAAGTGGATACCCCCTTTCCTTATTTGACCAAGAGCAGTCCAAGGATGTAACTTTAACCTGCTTTTTAGCAAATATTCTTGATTATTTAGTACTGCTTTCTATACTTAGATTTTATAATAGGTTTGTCAAGCTTTTTTTTGATAAAAAATCGAGTTTTTCTTATTGTGTTCTTTTCGTCAATCATTATAGGTAGTTATTTATTGGCCATATTTCCATAAAAACATTCTTGACAATTCATAAAAAGTGTGTAATTAATATTTACATGTTTCGGATTTTTTAGTGTATAATTTGAATAAGAGAAGGATTGAAAGAGTTTCTATGGATTCCGTGTCGTTTCCGGGCCTCCAACAGAAACCGTTACTGATTTTTAGAACAAAATATAGCAAGGTTCCTTTTCAAACTAGCGAAGCAGAGCCAGGTGGAGAAATTTTTCAAGCTTCATAGCCCTTAAAAAGTAGGGCGACTTACCCGCCTTTCTTTGGTTGGTTTTAGACTATAGGCGAAATATTTTGAACAGAACCCAGTTTTTCCCGTGGCTGGACCCACAAATTCTTGTGACGAGACGTTTAATTACTGTCTATTAGGTATAGATCTTATGAATGCCCAATCTAAGAAAAGTAAGAATTCCCAATATGCCATAACACCTTCTACTCCTCGAGGGAAGATAAGACTCGCCATGGCCCTTGAAAAACTCCTCGAAAAACGCGATTTCAATTCCATAACAATAGCCGAAATATCACGGGTATCAGGCGTGAATGAATCCCTCGTATATAGATATTTCAACGGCAAGAGAGGGCTGCTTCACTATGTTTTGGCAGAACATCAGAGAAAGTCTCTTTACCAGCTTTATGCAGATTTGGTAGCAATAACGGGGGCGGTAAACAAGATCAAGAGGCTCATCTGGCGAACTATCGACAACTGGAATAAGAATAGGGTCGTTGCCAAAGTTCTCTTAATAGAGGTAAGAAACTATCCTGGATATTATAAGTCTGAAACCTATCATATTATTAGGGAGTACTGTAAACTGATCCTTTCGCTCATCAAAGAAGGTATTAACAATGGAGAGATACGCGATGATGTGTCTCCATGGTATCTTATGCAGGTTCTACTAGGGGGCATTGAGCACATCGTTCTTCCTATCCTTATTTTTGATAGAGAATTTGATGTCGATTCCTGCGCTGAGAACCTGTTTCAAATCTTATTTGAACGTGTGTTAACCCCAGAAAAGAAGAAGGCTCTGGACGGTTGATAATTTTGGAAGCTCTGTGGATATGGACGCTCTTTATAAGCCACTAACCTGCCACGCTACAGGACTTAAGACCGGGGGACATGTGGGACCCGCGTCCCCCGCGGCTCCGGAGGAGCAAAGCTAAACATACTGAAGGAGTACATAGATGAGCTATAAAACCATCCAATTCGAACGGCGTGAGCACATCGGAATCTTGAGTCTAAACCGACCTGAGCAATTGAATACTTTCACCTTGGAGATGATCGACGAACTAAGGGAATTCTTCGCCAGCCTGTGTTCGGATCTGCACACGCGCGTGGTGATCCTGCGAGCCAACGGTAGGCTATTCTGTGCTGGAACAGATTTGAATACTCTTGCCCGGGGTGCTGAAGATCAGCAACTGGGTGACGTGCAGTTTGTTTATCACAAAACTCAGCAGCCTGTCGGAGACATATCGATTCGCATGAGAAAGACTCCGCAGCCAATCATTGCAGCAGTACATGGTGCAGCTGCAGGCGGGGGGTTTTGCAATGGCCCTGGCAAGCGATATCCGCCTTGCGGCAGAATCTGCTCGCTTCAATACCGCTTTTATTCATGTCGGGCTTTCTGCCTGTGACGTTGGGGTTTCCTATTTCCTGCCGAGAATGATTGGGCTTTCCCGAGCCGCGGAGTACATGTTCACAGGCCGTTTTATAGACGCACGTACAGCCGAGCGTTTAGGCCTTGTCTCCCGAGTGGTGCCCGACGATAAACTCGACGCTACCGCACTCGAGTTAGCTGAGGAAATTCTTAGAAATTCGCCGTTAGGCGTACGCATGACAAAGGAAGTACTAAGCATGAATGTTGACGCAACTTGTCTGGAAAGCGCCGTCCATATGGAGAACCGCACGCAGGTGCTCTGTACATTTACCGAAGATTGCAAAGAAGCGGCAAGTGCTTTCCTTGAGAAGCGCAAACCGGGCTTCAAAGACCGATAGAAGACAAGGGGAAAACGAAATGGCCCTTCTCATGTATGAATTGAGAACTGGCATTATCTATCAAAATTCCTTGGTACCAGGTGGAAAGATGATGGAGCCAAGAAAAGCCGCCATGCCAGTACTGAGCGGTTCGACCCTCACTTTCACCGGCCTCAAGGAAGAAATGGAATAAGGAGGGAATTGCGGTGCATTACGAAACCATCATTAAAGAGAAGAAGGAAAGGGTGGCCTTGGTGACTCTGAATCGCCCTGAAAATATGAATGCCATAAACCCTACCCTTAGACGAGAGTTGGCGGCGGCAATTGAGGAGGTGGGGCAGGATCCGGAGATTGACGTGCTTATTCTGACCGGAGCAGGGCGGGCATTCTGCGCAGGTGTGGACCTCAAGGAGTTGGAAAAGAATGCGGGTGACGAGACCCTGAGCACCTTTCCTTCCGTCTGGGATCAATTACGGCTGCTTTCGAAGCCGACTATTGCAGCGGTCAACGGGTTTGCTATCACCGGAGGCCTGGAGTTTGCGCTTTGCTGTGACATCATCATTGCATCCGAAAATGCTAAGTTCGCCGATACCCATGCAAGGGTGGGCGTGCTTCCAGGGGGTGGAATGACCCAAATTCTTCCCCGACTGGTGGGCATGAACAAGGCTAAGGAGATGTCTTTTACGGGGAACTTTGTAACCTCTGTGGAAGCGCTACAGTTCGGGTTGGTGAACAGGGTTGTCCCCGCCGAAGAACTCCTCGACGCAGCTCTGAGTTTGGCCGCAGACATAGTAAACAACGACCAAGTGGCTGTTCGAAAAATAAAAGGGATTATTACACGGGGCGAGGGAAAAACCATTGACGATGCCATCACGATGGAGCAGCATGAGCATCTGTGCCACCGATCCTCGGACACTGCGGCGGAGGTTCAGAAGCGACGAACAGGCATAATGGAAAGAGGCAGGGCACAAGTCCAGCGTGGGGCCTGACGTAAGACTTGACGTAAGACTTGATCCTATTCTTTTTTCAGCGCACAAGTCACATCAACTCCCTGAACGCAAATGAACGAGGTCCATTTATTCACAGGAGAACAAAGGTGTGCTAGCACACCATAAGGAACGTGGACGAAACAATTTCCCCAACCCTGGATTATTTCAATTTTTGTATGTGGTTTTGATTTTGACCACAAAAGAATAAAGTGAATAGACTAATGCCATAAATGATTATGGCAATAACGTCTCGATTTGATGCAAAAAAAATATGTAAAAACATTAATTTCTCTTAGGATATCAAATCGATTTATGAGTACACAAAATAATAATTCTACGCAAGATTAAAACGACAAAAGCTGCTTTATTCAATTCCCATATAACTTAAGAATCGAAGAGCAAATGCTTAATTTCACCAACTGCTTTCAGAAAAAATAAGAGCTTAGATACTGCAAGTGAAGCTTTAAAATTAGGGTATGGTGGCATTAGTCATATTGCAAATGTTTTAATGTAATGGAGGTCAAGAGATGGATTTTCCCTACCTGTTTTCACCAATCAAGATCAATACCATGGAACTGAAAAACCGGATCGTGATGACGGCCATGCATTTGGGGTATACCCCGAAAGGAGAGGTGACCGACCGCCTCGTGGATTTCTACGCCATGAGGGCCGAAGGGGGCGTCGGGCTCATCATTGTGGGCGGATGCCCCATTGATGAGTACGGGGGCATGGTGGACATGATCGGCCTCACTGAGGATCACCATATCCCCGGGCTTGAAAGGCTGACCCGTGCAGTGAAGGATAGGGGGGCAAAGATCGCGGCCCAGCTCTACCAGGCAGGGCGGTATACCCCTTCTTCCATAATAGGAGGCAATAAGCCCTTCTCCGCATCCGCGGTTCGATCCAAGCTGACCGGTGAAACCCCGAGGGCACTTAATGTGGACGAGATTCCAGAGGTCCAAGAAAGGTTTGCACAGGCGGCCGTTCGCGCCAAAACTGCCGGGTTTGATGCGGTTGAAATCCTGGCCTGCGCAGGATATCTGATCAGCCAGTTTCTATCATCCATTACCAACCTGCGGAAGGACCCCTATGGGGGGACACTGGAGAACCGGATGCGGTTCGGCCTGGAGGTGGTCGAGAAGGTGAGAGAGGCGGTGGGTCCCGACTATCCTGTTATTATGCGCATCGCGGGCAATGAATTTATGAAAGGGGGAAACACCAATTGCGAGGCAAGGATCTTTGCTGCGGAAATTGAAAAGGCCGGAGTCGATCTCATTAATGTTACGGGTGGATGGCATGAAACCCGTGTTCCCCAGTTGACCATGTCGGTTCCCCGTCAGGCCTATGTGTATCTTGCCCAGGGGATCAAGTCGGTTGTCCATGTCCCGGTATTGGCCAGCAACCGGATCAATGATCCCCGGCTGGGGGAAGAGATCGTGCGCAATGGACAGGCCGACATGGTGACCATGGCACGGGGGCTTCTGGCTGACCCGGACCTCCCTCGCAAGGCCCTCAATGGAAAACCGGAGCTCGTCTATCATTGCGTAGCCTGTAACCAGGGATGTTTTGACAGCATTTTCAGGACGAAACCGGCCACCTGCATGGTCAACCCGCGCGCGGGCAGAGAAGCCAAAACCAGGGTTGAGCCTGCGAATCAAGTGAAAACGGTCCTGGTGATCGGCGGGGGGCCCGCAGGCATGAAGGTCGCGTGTATTTCCGCTGAAAGGGGTCACAGGGTGACCTTAGTTGAAAAGGAAGATAGATTGGGGGGGCAACTCCTTTTGAATACCCTGATACCGGGGAGAGGGGAACTCCTCACCGCGGTTGAGGACCTGCATAACAATTTAAAGGCCCTGGGTGTGGATATCCGGCTGAGTACGGAGGCTGATATTGGCCTAATCAACGAACTGGGGCCTGATGCGGTGGTATTGGCGTCCGGAGCCAGGCCTGTTGAACTCCAGATCCCGGGCATTGATGGCCCCAATGTCTTTCAGTCGTGGGAGGTGCTGGCCGGACGCGTGGGCGTGGGTAATCGGGTAGTTATCCTGGGCGGAAACGCCGTGGGCCTGGAAATCGCCCTGTATTTGGCCGGTCTGGGGACCCTCTCACCTGAGATCCTCCACTTCCTCATGGTCAACCGGGCGGAGTCCATGGACGCGCTCACAGAATTGTTAAACAGGGGGATTAAAGATGTTACGGTGGTGGAAATGACCCAGGAGGCCGGGAAAGATGTGGGATTGACCACCAAATGGACGGTCATGGCCGAATTAAAACGGCTCGGGGTAAAGATCATGACAAAAACCAAGGCCGTGGGAATCACCCCGGAAGGTCTTGAAATTCAGGGAAAAAACGGGAAAGCACTGCTGGATGCGGACTCCATTGTGGTGGCTGCAGGGTCAAGATCGGAAAATGGCCTTCTAAGCGACATTGAGGCGATAGTCCCCGAAGTTCATCTGATCGGTGATGCCAGAGAACCCCGAAATGCTCTGGAGGCCATGAGGGAAGGATTGGAAATCGGGCTTTCCCTGTGATAAAAAGAAAAGGGGGCAGGCAATAATTGTTTCTTCGTCCGACTTATTCTGGGCCTTTCACCCACAGAACAAAAATAAGTAGGGATAAACAGCAGGGTCAAAAAAGTGCCCACGATGAGGCCACCAATGGCAACCGCGCCAAGAGGGGCCAGCCGGGGTTCCCCAATCGATCATCTTTGTGTTATACCAATTGCCGTCCAAAAACTCGGCAATAAACCAGCGACCCTTGAGCGCGTTGCCATAATTGCCAAGGAGGACGATAGCCGTTATATCCCCCGTTGAATCCGACGGCGCGGTAAATTGCGTGTTGTAGAAAGCCGAATTAAGGTATGCTCTTGATAATGAAAGCCAGTTTTGGTATTTGTCAGCGCCCCCCGATTCCACAATTCTTACTTGCACGCCACACAGGCCAAATCCATGCAACAATACATAGAATAGCGTTTTATCAATCGTTGCAGTCAAAATATAGTCCGTTATTCTGTTTCATGCAAGGCTTAGAATTCAACGTATTGCAATGATTGATAAAATGTTGAACTGTACCAGCTATAGATGAGAGGACCTATCTTTGTTGGAGCCTATGGGGATTGTATAGATTTGAAAGAGGCAACCCTATGGAAGGAAGCTACCAATACAG
>Ga0208648_1002528_pt1 | contig 12657 bp, 9 predicted proteins | sample AntAceMetag02UKL_FD_184772 | JGI IMG/M metagenome (GOLD analysis project Ga0208648, IMG submission 184772) | Saline lake microbial communities from Ace Lake, Antarctica - Antarctic Ace Lake Metagenome 02UKL (SPAdes) (version 2) | ecosystem: Environmental > Aquatic > Non-marine Saline and Alkaline...
GTCGGCCTCGGGTGCCTATCCCATCGAACGTCCGCTGGTACGCAAGCAGGTGGCCCAGGCGCAGCCCGCGCCTACCCCGATCCCGGTGCCTGTTTCAAAGCCCATTGTTCCCACAACTGCTTCCGCCAAAAGCATTGACGCCTCCATCATCGAAGAAATTCTCCGTTCCGATTACTGGCTCGAAGAGGAACCCGCCAGCCCCGAGCAGGACGCTGGCCCGGCTGTTGTTGATGGGCGCAAGGGGGCGGGGGCGATCATGCCGGAGGTTGCGGCCGTACCCGAACTTTCCCTTCCCACCGTAACCGCCGAGGATCAGTTGCTGCTGCTCGAACGGGAACTCCTGCAGGACCTATCCAAGCCTGCTTCGCAGCCCGCCCTGGCCGATGCGGAGCCGCCCACGGAACCAATCGCTGAACTGACGCAGGAATCCGCCACCCAAGAGCAGCCCGCCGCAGGGGCTGAGCCCTCGATGGCGCAACTCGAAGAGGAACTTCTGGCCGAACTCGATGACTTTGGCGTGACAGAAGCTAAGACCACCCCAGCGGAACCACCCGCAGCATCGATGGTTGAACAGGACGTGGCACCCGCGCTTGCCCGCGAGGACGAGCAGGCTGATTTGCTGTTTGAGCAGTTGGCTCTCGAGGCTTCCATCGCCTCGACACCGGCTTCTCCGGAAACCGAAACGCAGGAAGAACCGCCGTATGCAGCGGAAGTGGATGCCGCGCTGGCCCGTGCTGAATCCCGCGACGAAACCATCGAAGAGGCCCCGCCGCAGGATGAGATGCTGTTCTCCCGGGTCGAACTGCTTCAAGTGCGTATGGAAGAGGCTGTTCGTCGGGGCGATCGTGACGCATTGGCCGTGCTGAGTGCGGAGCTGGCCGACCTCCTGCAGCAGGAACGGCGGGAACCCGCCACTGAAAAGAAGAAACCTGAACGAACCGTAATGGCCTCGGTGGACGTGCGCCCCGAAACCGTGTCTCAGCCGCAGACCACGCTGCAGGAGACTCCCCGGGAAATCACCCCAGCCATGCGGCATCCCGCAAAGGCGGGCCTGGTTGCAAAATCTGAACCCCAGCACGAACCCCGGTCTTCCGCCTCCATTCTCGCGTCGCCGGATCGGCATACCAAACGCTTTGTGAAGGACGTTACGGATGAGCAGACCTCGACAAGTGTCGTATCCGAGCCCTCCGTGGAGTTGGTGGATGGCTCCCGCACCTCGGAGCAGCCCGCATCGCCCCGCGCCGTGGAGCGCACCATTATCGTGATGGATGCCGAACACCAGAAGACCCCGTTGAAACAAAAAGAAGCGCCGATGGAGCCAAGTCCGGTCCGTGTAGCCGCCAAGCCGCCCGTGCAAGAGCAGCAGGTGGTGCGCATTGAACCGCGTGCGGTTCAGCAGGCCGCCCTACCGGAAACAGACCCCGCCCCAGTCGAACCCGCCCGCAAGTATGCCGTGGGAGCACCCATCCCCGAACCTGCAAAGTTGGGCCGAGCCGACCCGGTCGTCTTTTTGAGAACCCCCCCCAGCAGCGAGGCCCGTTCAACCTCTGGTCCGATAGATGGCCATGCCACCGCAAAGGCCCGGCACACCGCCGTGGCCATACCCACTCCGCCTCCGGTGGACGATTGGGACGCGCCCGTACCCTTCTAGCAGGCTGTCGGGCTCTGGCCCGACATCCTACCAGAACTGATACGCACCTGTTTGCAGAACGTAGAGACCGAGCAGGAAATTCGTTACACCGTGCGCAATGCAGGTCGCCCAGATATCGCGTGTCCGTATGTACAGCCAGCCGTAGACTATTCCCGCAAGAATGCCCACCAACCAGCGGTCGTGCTCCAGGCCAAAAAGAATCGCCACGGAAAAAAAGGCGAAGCAATTCCATTGCCCCGGGTCCACCCGCAGAAAATTCGATTTGAAAAGCCAGCGGTACATCCAGCCCCGCCAGAAAAATTCTTCGAGCAGTGCCACCACGATGGATGAGCCGAGGAGACGAATCATCACCAGGGTCCAGCCGCACGTTTCCGGCGCATACGGAAAGTCCGTCAGTGCCTCCGGCCGACTCCAGGGAGGCATGATGCCGAGCAGTTGATACGCTCCATCAAAGCCGGGCAGCTTCTTCATGAAGGAAAGTTCCGGGAAAATCCAAATGACAAACACCACCACGCCCGCTGCAACCGCCAACGGAATGTGACGCTGGTTTAATTTCTCATACCATCGCCAGGGAGCAAACCAGAAGAGAAGAGCAATGCACACCGCCGAACGTACCGCGTAGCTCCAGCCTGCGGGCGGGAGCAACGTCATAACCGCCAGCCAGGCCGCGAACGGGACGACATGCGTCCACATGGTGTTTTGAATCACCACCGTTTCCTCGTCCGACGGGGGTGGCAGGGGGTAAGTCCTCTTCATTTTGTCTTCTTTCATGCCCGTGAATATAACCGGACTTAAAAAAAAAGAACATCCAATCATGTGGGAAAATGGAAATCGCGGGTTGAATGGGACGGGGAGTCGCCTTATACAAGGGAAGGTTAAGCATGAGGGATGTATCATGGGTAAGCGGCTGAAAATTCTTTTTGTGTTTATCGACGGACTGGGCATCGGCGCCCGGGACCCGGCGGTGAATCCGGTGTATGCGGGAAAGACGCCGACGCTTGTGCACCTGCTGGATGAGCTGTCCGTGCCGATTGATGCGCAATTGGGAGTGCCCGGCCTGCCGCAGAGTGCCACCGGTCAAACTGCGCTACTGACCGGCGTGAATGCCCCCCTGGAAATTGGACGGCATCTGGAGGGCTTCCCGAATGAGGCGCTCCGACAGATTATTGGTGAACATAATATCTACAAGAGTCTCTCGGCAATTGGCTTTCAATCTACGTTTGCGAATGCCTATTATTTTATGGATCGACCGGAGGATATCCAGAAATACCGCAGACGGTCGGTCACCACGGTGGCGGCGCTTTCCGGCATTGGAAAGGTCAGGATGAAGGATGCGCTTCTTTGTAACGAAGCGGTGTATCACGACCTGACACGAAACGCTCTGCGGGAATACGGATTCGAGGGGCCGTTCATCGAGCCCGAAACGGCGGCGGTGCATTTGCTTGAATTGGCAGAAAAAAATGATTTTACGCTATTTGAATATTTCATGACGGATCGTCTGGGACATCGCGGATCGCCGGAGCAGGTGCAGGCCATGTTGGGAGAACTTGATCGTTTCATGCACGTTTTGCTGGAAGCGGAAAAACCCGACGGGATGCTTCTGGTGGTAACGAGTGATCACGGCAATATCGAGGAGGGAGGTCACTCCCGGCATACCGGCCATCCCGTGCCGTTCGTGGCGCAGGGATATGGAGAAGAAGTCTTGCGTTCTTCCGTGCATTCACTCACCGATGTAACGCCTGCCCTCCTCCGCCTCTTCGGCATCGAACAAACGGCAACATAAAAATGACAAATATGATCGCCGAATTCTTTCGCTGTATCAAGCCACAGATGTATACCATCATTTGCGTTGGCCAGAACGTTCGGAATCACCGGTAAAGATTTTGCGGCCTGTGGACTTTGCTTTCACCAAAAAACGTTACTCCGAAAAACTTTATACGGTGAATTTCTTGGTTAGGAATTCTCCAGTGTCTCTGCATCAACTTTGTCTTTTGCTCTGCCGGTTGAGTTTTTGTTTTTAATCATGTGATCTTTTGAAAGAACCGGAATAGACATGGATTCAATTTCAACGATTACTTTGTCATTATATGCATCTTCAAATGTAACACCATCTATAGAATTGATAATATCAATTCTTCTTGGGATAACCCCGATTTGAAAAATTGTGCCGGAGTTTGAGAAATCCTCAACGGCTATGTTTTGCAGAGGTGCGCCAAATTTTAGCAATGCCTTGTAGACTCTTTTGGCATTATCTTCATTTGGCTGTATAAAAATATCCATATCGCCCGTTGCTCTTGGGAAACCAAGCGCAGCAAGTGCATAGGCACCAACCAAAATGAATTTAACATCTCCCTCTAACAATGTTAACAGCCCACATTCGTCACCCTTTCACGCTGATTTCCGGGGTATTATTGGCGTACATTGACAACCGGGGTCGATGAAGGCATTCGAGTCGAGCCCCATGGCCTCGAGAAAGGCGGCAGGTCTTGCTGCGGGCGGACAGAGCAGGGATCTGCGAGCACCAATTCGAGCGACCATGATACCCGCCATGGCGGTGGTCATCATAAAGGATGTTGGTTTCTTGGTGTCTCGACCGGCCCATCCCGGGAGAACGGTCCCCGTGTTCTTGACATAGGTTCGCATGGATCGTTCCATGAGCCGCCAGACCATAAGGGCAATGATCAGCACCATGCCGAGCGCATCGATCCGAGACGGGGTCTTGAGGAAGATATCGTTGACGATGAGAGGATCCTTGAGAAAGGCGAAGTCACTTTCCACGCCGTACTGGCCCTTATATGTTCTCAAAAGACCGACCCCATCCATTGCGCCCTCGCCCTCAATCGGCACGTTGGAGAGCAGAACGAAACAGCCCGCCAACTCTCTCAGTCTTGCCACCTCGGCAACATCCCCACTGACCTCCCATACCAGCCTGTACCGCGTTCGGGTTGGGGCGGGGTCATTCTTGGGCGGACGTCCGCGCTTACGCACTTCCTCCGGGCATATGGAGACGCGGACATTGTGCAAGCGGTCTGAGAGCTTTTCGGCCTGCACCGCCGCTCGCTTGGCATCAGGCTCGCAAGCATAGACATCCGGCATCTTCTTGAGCGCGTCGGTGATGGTCTTTTCAGAACTCGCCACGAGCCTGTCGTACCGCTTCTGTCGGCGTTTGTCATGCGAGCTGGAATGAATCACCACCGCCCTGTAGGTCTTTTCGTAGAGCGTTACCGTCGTTTCGAACGCTTTGTACTGGGCACAAGGTCTATTGCCTCTGGTGACGGTCTCAGAGAGTCTCCCAATATCTGTCCACTCGTCCGCATCAACAGCAACGCAGATGGCCCGTTCGCATTCTTTGTAGTTGGCCGGCAGACGCGAGACAAAGAGGTTCGGCTCGACAGCGTCCAGGTTCGATTCCGTAACCATGGCAGAGTCGGCCACATACACAAAGGCCCCTGGCCCCAAGCCATGCCTGGCCATGATGGAACTGATGCGCGAAAGCACCACGTTGTTTGATGTCTTGTCGGAGGAGTTTCCATCCAGGGTGCGCCCAAAAATCGGAACGCCCCGATCAACACACAACAACTCGGTCATAAACTGCTTCAAGTCGTCCCGGTGATCTTTGCTGTGCCCCCAGGTAATCACGGACCCCGGCGGCGGCATGTCCGCTTCGCAGTCGCGGTAATCGCCCCAGAGACTGGTTGAAGTCGTGTCGTAGCTCGGAACGCTCGTATCCAGTGCGAATGTGCCGGTCGCCCGGACGCCAAGCGCCGTGACGATCTTGCTGGGGCCTGCCTTGAAAATGGCATCCAATGATCGCCCTACGTTGACGTCGCTGAATGCGTTGGCTGGGAGATCCTCGCCCACAAGCAGTTCCACGTCCCGGCCGGTCAGAAAGTGCTTAAGCCTATAGAGTGGCGATCGGCCCGAAAGCGTGTCCAGCACCATGGCTTGAACCACAACGCCGGGCTGAAGCTCCATCTGGGAAGAAACAATATCGTTCACCACTTCCACGACGCCAAGGCGTCGACAATAAGCCGCTGCACTCGGCAGATGGCCATAGTTGAAAATCTCCGCCCCTTCGAGCGCTTCTAATCCTGCCGGTGGTGACTCAATCTTCATAAGCGTCCTCTTTCATAAGTGCCAGGTTGATCTGCGTGATCTGATCGACGATTTCGCGAACTCGGCGATACTCGGCCAGTCCCGTTTGAGCGGCTCCCACTTGCGCGTTCGGTACATATTTCTGCCGTTGCCGTCCGCCTTCGCGGACAACCAGATAGTGCCGTGGGCCGTGGCGCTGCCCCTTGTGGCATCGACAGCCAACCCGTGAGCAGACCGAGAACCGCTCCACCCACGAGCCGTGCAGCATGTGAGATAGTGTCCCCAGCTCGGCAATCAGCCGGGCTCGCTCATCCAGAAGTTTCTTCAGAGTTTTGTTTGACATGCCCGAGGTATAGCGTATATACCCTGCGCTATGCAAGCAGAAAAAGAGAAGAAAACAGCGGTGGCCTGAAAGATGACGGAAATCGGGCGCTTGGCCGACTGAGGCGAAAATATCTCAGAGAGATCAGCGTGTAGGAGTAGGTGTACGAGTACCGGAAAACCGGCTGACGTAATCGGCGACGATAGCGGATTACGAGGGGCCAAATCGTCCACCGTTATCAGCCTGCCCGCCATAGCGCGAAGCGCGACGGAGGGTCGCCGCTATCGTTGTCTGCCCTCTCTCTCAGAGGCCACACTGAAAACGGAAACGGCAGGAGGCAGGAAAGGACAGAAAAAGGCGCACAAAGTTCAGATCAAATTAAATCACGAGAAAGCAGTCTCAAAAGGGTGACGAATGTGGGATACACCCTGTTGTTTCACTAAATTCCAGGAAGAAAAAAAAAGGCCTCCATGAAGGAGGCCTTTTGTATTGATATGGTTTTGGAATACCGATCAGATCAGGTCGGCGACTTCTTCGGCGAGGTCCTGAGCGGATTCGATGGCGTAGGACTTGCGGATGACACCGTCATCAAAGAAGAGGGGGTTCTGTCCGTCGGCCCAGGCGGTGGCGATGTTGTCGATTCCGATGAAGGAGAAGGCTTCGCGAATCTGGGTGGTCAGGCAGTCGCGGGAATCTTCTTCCTTGTAAACGCCTCCGGATGCCGCGAGTACGACGATTTGCTTGATACTGTGTAGGGGCTTAGGCCCATTTTTTTCCATTTTAAAGGTAATGTCAGGCGAGATGACCTGATCCATCCAGGCCTTAAGAATAGCGGGGATGGAGTAATTCCACATGGGGGTGGTCAGGACGAGTACATCCGCCTGGTTGAACAGTTCTCCCTGCTCCTTGGCATAGGCCATGGCGGCAAGTTCTTCATCCGTGGCCTGATAGCCGCCAATGAAGACGGGAAACCAGAAGCCTCGGTATTCATCGTAAGAGACAAACGGGGGGGGCTCTTGGTACAAATCCACATTCATCAATTCGTAGTCCACATTCATCTCGGCCAACTTCGTGAAAAAGGCCGCCGCCATCTGCTTCGATACGGACTCATCCGTAGGCTTTGGATTGGCGCATATATGTAAAATATTCATTCAATACTCCTGTTATTTCCCGTTTTCCCGGTGAAAGCTCCCTCTTTTATACTATTTGGGAATGATGTAAAATAAAAACAACGGTCATTTTGTTTTCGAGGGATTGAGTTTTTCCATGTAAGCCATCACTTCACGGCCATACTCGGCGTCCTGACCGAGTTGTGCAAGTTGTTTGTGGATCACACGCAGCCCGTGTTCTCCGGCTTCGGCATCGCCGGCATCTCCAAAACGACGCTTGGGATCGGGGTCGATGAACTTTTTCAGAATGCTGACAAGGATGTTGTTTTCAAGGACGTGCCGCGGAAGATACTTTTCAATCTGATCAGCAAGACCTAGCTTAAAGTCGAGGAGTTCATGTTCGGATTTGGCGCTGATATCAAGGAGGGGTTCGCCCCGAAGCATTTCCAGAGCGACGAGGCCGAGGCTGAAGATGTCGGACTGGATGGCGTTGGGCTCGCGCTGGTGGGTTTCGGGGGCCATATACATGGGCGTGCCAATAAGAAAAGTGAGTTTTTCGCCGACGCGCGTGGCCCGCCCGAAGTCGACGATTTTTGGATCGCCGAGGCGATTGATCATGATATTGGAGGGCTTAATGTCACTGTGGACGTAGCTCATGTCGTGGAGGATTTCGAGTCCTCGGAGAATGCCGCGCAGGATGTAGATGGCGACGCCGGGCTGAATGGCGATTTTGCCGTCGCTGAGGCGGAAAATAATATCGGTGAAGTGCCCCCATTCGCGGTAGGTGGAGCGGCTTTTGGCGACGGCGAGATGCTCGCCGTCAAGCATGTAGCGCAGGTCTATGCCATCGATGTTTTCCATCTGGACATAGCCGATGCCGTTGGTTTCCTCGTAGACATCGCGCGAGACGAGATACGGGGTGTTGACGGTTTGGAGGCGGGAAACCTGAAGGGCGATGCGGCCCATATCGGTCCAGTAGCGCTGGGTATTGGCGTAGATGCCCGGGTCGTAGAGTTTGATGGCGTGATGGGTTACGCATCCGCGCGCGCCTTGCCGGAGGCCGAGAAAGACGATGCCCTGGCGGCCCTGTCCCAGGACTCGTTCGAGACGGTAGGCCACGGGATAATAGATGGCCCGGTCCTGGAGGATGGCCTGGTAGTTGGAAATCAGCAGTTCTGGGCTGAGTTCCATTTTCCCATCAGAGGCTGCTTCGGGCATTGATTCGACGGCGGTACCCGTCTGAGTGAGGTGCTCGGGAGGGGCCATCATGGTTTTTTGCGCATTCATGGGCGAAAACGTAAACGAGAGTCGAGGCGGAAGGCAACAGCATTTCTTCCTGAAAAGAAATTTAATTTTTGTGCGGAGTAGGTGAATAGTAAAACGTTTATATTGCATTGCAGCGCATGACCTTCATATATTCCGCGTCGTTGTCGTGCTTCTGCGATTAAGAAATGGAGATTTTTACTTATGTGGAAAACCTGGCGAAACAGTGGCGTATTGTTGCATCCAACTTCGTTGCCCGGGGCTTATGGTTTGGGAGAAATCGGTCCGGAGGCGTATCGCTTTGCGGATGTTCTCAATGAGATGGGGCAGGGGTTGTGGCAGATGCTGCCGCTGGGTCCGACCAGCTATGGCGACTCGCCGTATCAATCGCCCTCGACCTTCGCGGGCAATCATCTGTTGATTAGTCTAGATGTGCTGGTGAACGATGGCCTGCTCTCGCCGAATAAACCAGCGCGATTGCCCGAATTCCCTTCGACCCGTGTGGATTACGGCTGGGTGATTCCCGAACGCATGCAGATTCTGCGGTCGGTGTGCCGGACATTCAGCCGCAAGGCGCCCGAGGCGGTTCAGAAGCGTTTTCGGAGTTTTTGCAATCATAATGCGTACTGGCTTGATGATTACGCGCTTTTCATGGCGATCAAAGAGGCGCACGGCAACGGGCCCTTCATCGAGTGGCCCACCGAACTGATTACGCGCGAAGAAAAAGCACTGGAAAAAGCACGAAACGAATACAAGACGGCGATCCGGGATGTGAAGATCATGCAGTTTCTGTTCCATGATCAGTGGGCTAGACTGCGTACATACTGTGCGAAAAAAGGCGTGCAGATTGTCGGAGACATCCCGATTTTCGTGGCGCACGACAGCGCAGATGTCTGGGCGCATCCGGAGTTGTTTTATGTGGATGGGCCTACGGGGCAACTTCAGGTGCAGGCGGGTGTGCCGCCGGATTATTTCAGCTCAACCGGCCAGCTCTGGGGCAATCCGCTGTATCGTTGGGAGGCGCATCAGTCCACGGGCTATGCCTGGTGGATGCAGCGCCTGAGAAAGGTGTTTGAAATGGTCGACATCGTGCGTATTGATCATTTCCGTGGCTTTGAAGCCTACTGGGAAGTGCCCGCCGATGCCGAAAACGCGATTAACGGGCGCTGGGTGAAGGGGCCCAATCATGATCTCTTTACGGTGCTGCGTGACCAAATGGATTATCTTCCGATCATTGCCGAAGATCTCGGCGTGATCACCCCGGAAGTGGAACGCCTGCGCGACGATTTTGAACTTCCAGGCATGAATATCCTGCAGTTCGCTTTCGGCAACGACGAGAAGGCCGAGGCCTTTCGCCCGCACAATTACAAGCCCAATTCCGTGGCCTATAGCGGCACCCATGATAACGATACCACCGTGGGCTGGTTCAACAGTCAACCCGGGCCGAACAGTACCCGTTCCGCCGATGACATCGCACGCGAGCGTGCCACGGTCCTGAATTATCTGCGTACGAGCGGCGAGCAGATTGAGTGGGACATGATTTCACTGGCCTACCGGTCGCAGGCCAATACCGCCATTGCGCCGCTGCAGGATATTATGGGGCTCGGTTCTGAGGCCCGCATGAATACGCCGGGCAAACCCGACGGCAATTGGCAGTGGCGCTTCTCCTGGGACATGTTGCCGGAAGAAACGCGCACACGTCTGCGTGAAATATCGGAGGCCAGCGACCGCATTCGCTGAGCAATCCGTCAGTCTTTAGGTGTTTTAAAACCCGATCACGCAGATCAACACGGATCGTTGCGACCTGCTCTAATCTATTCGATCGTGGCAACAACAGCGTATCCGCTGTTGTTCACTGGCAGGATGTCGGGCCCACAGCCCGACATCCTGCCAGAAAGACATTGATAAGCACCGGGCGTGTTGTTATAACCTTCCGCATAGCAGGACTATCTGCACACGGGGTGTACCGAATATGAAGATTCTTGTAGCCGACGACAACATGGCCATCCGATCGCTGGTGCGAAAGTACCTGACGCATGTGGGCTATGAGGTGCTCGAGGCGTCGGACGGCGAGGAGGCCTGGCGGCTGATGACGGCCCACGGCCCAGAGATTGCGATTCTTGACTGGATGATGCCGGGGGCGGATGGCCTGGAGTTGTGTAGGCGCTATCAAGAACGAAACGACATGCCCTTCATGTATTTTCTGCTCTTGACCTCGAAACACGAAAAAAAGGAACTGCTCTATGCGCTGAGTAATGGCGCACACGATTTTCAGTCGAAGCCGATCGACCGCGAAGAATTGCTGATCCGCATCTCCGTGGGCGAGCGGCTGATCAATGCCTATAAAAAAATCAAGGCGCGCACTACGCAGGCGGAGTATTTTAAAGAGAGCGCCACCCAGATGGAGATTCTCGCTGAGGAGCGCGCCAAGCAGTTGATTCATGCAGACCGGCTTATTTCTCTCGGCACGCTCTCCGCCGGTCTCGCTCATGAAATCAGCAATGCGCTCGGGTACATTTGCGAAGGTGCTTACGAATCGCAGTATCAGCAGGATAAAATTGTCGGTGTATTGCGCGACATGGTAGAGCGGCGCGATTCCCCGCATGTGGAGCTGATTCGGGAATACCTTCAGGAAAGCGGCCCGGCCATCGAGTCCATTCACGAGGGCATCAACAAGGTCATCTCCATCGTGGAAGAATTGCGCATGTTTTCGCGGCAGGGAGAAACGCGCATGGCACCATGCCAAGTGAGCGATTCCGTCGAACGCGCCCTGCGCTTGACTCACAATGCGTTGAAATACCATGTGGCGGTGAAGCATGAATTGCGCGACGACCTGCCTCAGGTGTTCGGCAGCCTTCAACAGTTGGAACAGGTCTTTGTCAATCTGTTTAAGAATGCCTCTGATGCGATGGAGGGGCAACGCGATCCCGCCATACTGCATGTTTCCTATGACGTGATTGATTCCTATGTGCGGGTGATTGTCGAGGATACCGGCCCGGGTATTCCGAAGGACAAGGTGGACACCGTCTGGAATGCCTTCTACACCACCAAGCCCCCTGAAAAAGGCACGGGCCTCGGCCTTTCCATCAGCCGCGACATCATCGAAAAGCACGAGGGGCATATCTCCGCAACCAATGGCGATGGCAAGGGATGTATCTTCAAGGTGGACCTGCCGATTTACACGGAATCCGAAACCTGATGTATCGGAATCCGATTCTCCCCGGTTTTCACCCGGACCCGAGTATCTGTCGCGTCGGGCGCGACTACTATCTCGTGAACAGCTCCTTCGAGTTTTTCCCGGGGGTGCCGGTCTATCACAGTCGGGACCTGGTGCATTGGCGGGCGATAGGCCATTGCCTTTCGCGCCCCGATCAGGTGGACCTTTCCGGCGTTCCCGCCTCTGGCGGAATTTATGCGCCGACCATCCGCTATCATGTCCAGCGTCGGCGTTTCTACATGATCACCACTTGTGTCACGGCGGGCGGGCATTTCTTTGTGCATGCCGAGAATCCCGCCGGCCCCTGGAGCGACGCGGTGTGGATTCCTCATCCGGGCATCGACCCTTCGCTCTATTTCGCGGAAGATGGCACGGCGTATTTTCAGTGTACAATCGGAGATCACGATGGGGTCATTGTGCAGGGTCGGTTGAATCTGGACAGTGGCGCATTGGAAGAGGTCCGTCCGCTTTGGAAAGGGACCGGCGGGCAGTATGCCGAGGCACCGCATCTGTATCGAATCGGTGCGTGGTATTATTTGATGGTCGCGGAAGGCGGCACGGAGTATGGCCACATGGAAACGATCGCCCGCAGTGTCGATTTGTGGGGGCCTTATGAGTCGTGCCCGCACAACCCCATTCTCACGCACCGCAGCACCGCTCATCCTGTGCAGGCCACTGGGCATGCCGACCTCGTGCAGACCGCCGAGGGCGCGTGGTGGATGGTGTTTCTCGGAATACGTCCGCTGTGGGGGCGCTATCATCATCTCGGGCGCGAAACTTTTCTGGCTTCGGTGCGTTGGGATGAGCAGGGCTGGCCGGTCGTGGGGGAAAAGGGAACGGCGCCGCTGAACATTCCGGCGGAAGGTCTTCCGCCTACCGCCCCGATGCCGCCGGAACCGGAGCGGGACGACTTCGATGGCGACACCTTGCCGTTCTGCTGGAATTTTATCCGTCGCCCCGATCCGTCTGGTTGGTCGCTCACCGAGCGCCCCGGCTTTTT
>Ga0208648_1002533_pt1 | contig 12638 bp, 9 predicted proteins | sample AntAceMetag02UKL_FD_184772 | JGI IMG/M metagenome (GOLD analysis project Ga0208648, IMG submission 184772) | Saline lake microbial communities from Ace Lake, Antarctica - Antarctic Ace Lake Metagenome 02UKL (SPAdes) (version 2) | ecosystem: Environmental > Aquatic > Non-marine Saline and Alkaline...
GCAATTCTTGCCTTCAATTCCTTACTATGTTTTTTTCTTGCCACTTGGTGCCTCCTTTTTGTTGGAAACACACCTTAATACATTGTCTCATTTACAGGGTCCACTATAGAAGGCGGTTGAGGAATCGAACGGCATTAAGCACACATGATCGCAGTCGTGGTGTTTCTAACTCCTCAAACATTCGGTGTTTAAACGAGATTACGCAGCGTAGAAAAGCAAAAAGAACGCTCCAATATGTGCCGATCAAGCGACCTGCGAAACGCGATCGCAGATTGGTCAAATTACAGACTTTGCCTTTATATTCTATTTTTACAATACGTCCGATTAAACAGTCAACGGCGAAACTTCCGGGTAAAAATGTGTTATCTCCTTTTTCGCGAAACCACAAAGAACCGTCTTGGTAGAAATATCCTACAATGCGATGGGCAACAAGCATATCTCCACGCTCAAAAAGTACAATATCGCCAACTGTAATTGAGCGGTCTGCGGCACTCGGTACAAAGGTAAGAGTACTGCCCTCAATAATAAACGGGTGCATGCTCAGGCCTGAAGCCGTAATCGTGCGCTGTTTTGTTCCTAAGCGCCACAGCTGAATACACTCTTTCTTCAGTGCCTTTTGTTCGGGCATAACGGGCATAAACCTTCTACTGTTAAAAAATTGATGCTTCGCTCGGCCCCCTATCAATACAGGCAGGGCAATTGTTGGCCCTGCCTGTATTTGAAGGACATTACATGTTTTTTAAATGCCTACCACGAGCTCTGGCGGACATAGTTTTTTAGGTCCGTTGACAATATCCTCATCCAACATTCTTACTGCTATATAATCTCCAATTTCAATTGTTACGGTTATCGGACAACTCAGACCGGTAAGATCAACGTTTTTGGCAGAAAATTTAAATTTGCCTTTGATGGTATCAATTTGCAGGGATGTTACAGGATCACTCTTGTCTGCTGACTTGATTTTCGGGGCTTTGTATTTTTCCTTCTTTAAGTAATCTTCCTCAATTGGGAAGCTAAACGTTGTTGCATTAAGATCAAGTATGCCGTCGGCCTCTATTGTAACAACTACATTACCGCCAATTGCCGCGTTGAAATCAGCTTCAGTTGCATCCAACAACCCGTTAAACTTAATACGATCGCCCTTGCCGTTGTTGCCGGCTTTAACTTTGCACTTGTCGACCTGAACTGCACCCTCTACAACACACACATTGCTTATACAAATACCGCGGTCACAATCATTGTCATCCGCACACTCGACACAGATACTATCTGCGCAAACGCCATCGGGACAGTCGCCATCAACAACACACTCAGGCACAACTTTCAACTCAAGCGCCGGATCACCCAAAAAATTAAATGTCTCAAGCAGGTCGCGGGATACAGTCTGCTGATATGCAGCAATTTTAGAGACCGTTATCAAAGCCCCGCCAACGGTGATGTTGCCATTAAAAAGATAGTCATATATCTTGTTGCCTAATACCTCATGCTCAGAAAGATACCCTGAGGCGCTGGGGGCCACACAAAAAACTGCGCCTTTGCTCTGCTGACGCACAAATTCCTCTGCCATGCAATAATCATCCTTGACCTCAGAGAAAGCTCCGCTTAAACAGTTAAGAATAATTAAAAAGGTATATTGGTCGGTATTGGTCAGCAGCGAAACATCATCTTGGGTTTGACCGGTATTCTGATTGGGAGTCTGGAACCATCTGCTTTTCGACCAGGTATCAGGTGAACCATGTCCAATATAATTAGTAATAAGTGCTCCATTGCTAATAGCTTCAATCAGATCAGCAGTCGCGGTTGTAATAGCCGAACCGTAGTGACTCAGGTAAAGGCTCAAGTTCGTATATGCAGCTGGCAACATATCAATCAAAGTCTCTGCCATATTCTCAAACAGGTTCTGGTCATCTTCATCGACAGCAAAGATCACACGTGATTGCCACTCATCAGGCAGGGCATTTTCATAAGTTTCAATTTTATCAATAATATTCTGCAGGTCCTGATTGTTTTTTACGCATAGACGCCCAATAATCATATCAGGCAAGGGGTCATCCCCATCAACGCATACATACCAGTTATCAGATGCTGTAGCACCGACACTTGATCCCAGAGTGCCGCGATAGCCAAGATAGGTCGGGACAAGGTCAGCCTTACCTGAAGCTGCGAGACCAAGGTTATCCCGGTAGTCATAGGTGGCATCACCGACCAGCACCACATAGGTTGGATGATGGGTGGCATGCCAGTTAAAGTACGCATACTCTAAAAAATCCTTAATAGCTGTTACATCCTTAATACCATATGAAAATTCATCATATATATCCTGCACATCAACTATTTCAACATTCAAACCGGATTGCTCTCGAATCGTCTTAAGCTGTTCAACGGTTGATGCAAACAGAGCATTCGTAATAATGATGTAATCAATGTAAGGTCGCGGAGACATAAGATTGGAGGGAGCATCAACAACAAAATCATCAGGTATTAATGAGGAATCAGGCGTAACAGCACAAAAAGCCGATATAGAATCCACGCTGTATTCATAACGTACGCTAGATGTTCCACTGGATGTTTCAATACTAGTGCCCGTCAATATAAGGGGGGCTGCCGGCTGGGTTACATCAAAGACCCTGATATCGGAATCGGTAAAACCACTAACATCAATTGCCGCATCACCTGATGTATCAGAACCGTAAAATAACCGATTATCAGCAGCAACATAGCGTTGGGCATATGTCAAATCAGCCCAATTAACATAATATGAATCAGGGGTACTGCCCGGATCATTACCAGTGGCTGCAACTGCCTCAACAGTCAATGTATTTGAGCCTTCATTAAACAAAAGAGGTGAGATCCCGGTAAGTGTTCTGCGCTCAATAACTGCTCCCTGCCATTCAAAGTCGTCTATCAAGGTGCCGTTTAAAAGCACTTGAGTGCGGTGATTAAAAACACTTAAACCTCTAAGATACATTTCACCTTCAAACGTACCGTTATCTGTAGCAAAATCATTCAGGGTAAACGTTATGGCCTGTGTTGTTGATCCAAAAATGTTAAACAATTTCCAGAACCACTGATCTTCACCGTCTATATAATCGGTCAGGTTGCGCTTCCAGATTAAATCCTGTTCAAACAACATAGACGTCGTAAATGAATCCGGCTGGGGAAAACCACTGTCTGGAGCGCTGTCAACAGTTTGCATGGTAAGACCTATATCAGACCCCTGATATAGCCAATAGACGTTTGTACTGCTATACTGACTCTGATAATCCTCGGCATAAAAAAGTATGTAATCTCCACTTTCAAACTGATCCGTACCGCTGCGATACACGGCAATTTCCTGCCCCAGATTTTCAACTTTTATATTGCTGTTGGTCAATCCAGACAGATCCACACCCAACATGGAAATATCATCATAGTGAACACGATGGATCCCCGGGTCAGAAGTGACAATTTTGATTGCAAACGGGCTGCTTTGCAGTTCCCCTGACAACGCAGCCTTTGAGATGGAATTGTCCTTGCCAAACCGCAAATCGATAAAATCAGAATCGGGATTAATTATTGAAGCTTTCCGTATCGCATCAAACGCCCTTGTGACCGGGACAGCAGAGTTATCAGGTGACATCCGAGGTACAGTAGCTTCCCCGTCAAGCCCGTCAAAGGAAAGTGTTACGGTCATACTGCGCACAACACGCACAATACGCTGGACAGGATTATATTGGACGGGTGTTATCAGTATCTGGGCGAAGTGCATACCACGCAAGTTACCGGTATAATCAATAACAGCGGGTTGGGCAGGAAAGAATTCATCGCTGCGGTAAACATACTGATCTTTACTATACTGGATACGAGCGTCTGCATCGTTTTCTAAGCTATCAAGAACATATGTCGGAACCGGGGCAAGATCTATGTTTTCAAAATCCTGAGTGGAATTAACACTGATTTGCAGCTCAACACGAGCACCCGGAGGAATGGCTGCCATTACACCCCGCAACACAACTCCAGGCATTCGGCGCTCATTATACAGCCCGAATCCTTCTACAGAACACACTACCCCTTCATCAACATCCGCCGACTCAAACACCGGCTCAGGAACAGAAACCTTAAATATAATCGAACCGCTTGTCTCTTCAATAAGCTGAACTGGTTCAGCAGCATTTAAAGCGAAAGGATATAAAATTAAACTATACAGCAATCCAAGCAGGTATCTTTTTCTCTGCATGTTGTGTTCTCCTGTCCGCATTTGAGTATATAAAACACTCAAAGTATGACGCTATTTTTTTTTAGTACTTAAACGCTTATAACACACAGGTGACACGGCTGGTTTGCGCCCTGCCTCTCGTTTGTCTTTTTATAATAAATTATCTATTAAATCAGCCTTTTTGCAAGCTGTCCGGGGTACAGACTATAAAACGATGTATTTCCCAGCAATCTCCCAAGCAACATTACCAATGAAGAGGTTTTTCCTCCGTGTGCAGCAAGCAGACAGCCGCCTGGCGCACGATTGACAATATTGGACCCAAGAGACGTAAGCGCGTCGAATGCAGGTACTGAGCTCAATTTCGGCATGCGGTCATAGGAGACTATCTCACCCTTGTATGGAAAAACGCTAATGATCTCATTGCTGTTTTCCTGCCATATTTGATTAAACCGACTTACAAATCCTGTACGATCAGATGCTGTGACCCTGCTTACAAAATAACTGCCTTGCATAATCGGTTCTGAAACTGTAACACCTGGTAGTCTCCTGAGAGCATCCGGCACAGTGTTGCAGTCACAGCACATGTGTATATCAAGAACCACCCCTCCGGGCGGACATGTTGCAGTGTCGATCTCACCAACAATTTCAATAAAAATTCCGGGTATGCTAGGCTGTGCCGCTCTGTAAGGAAACATATCAGCACAGTCAAAAAAAAGCTTGCCCTCAATTTCAAGACAAAAAGAGTGCTTAGGGTCTGTTCTGCTATAAAAAGGACTTGATTTTCGTAGACCGACAAGTCTCTCAAAAGGCTCAACCATGCAATCAGATATCCTTAAGGGGCAGAATTCGTCTGACATAAAACCATACCCCCTCCTCATCAATTCAAGGGTAAGTGTCGTCTTGCCAAAACCGGACTGGCCATATAAAACAATTGCCCTGCCCTGGCGTGTTACAACCCCAGCATGCAGCACGATATAATCATCAAGCTGCTCAAGCAGATGACGAAATAATATTGGCTCTGCATATTCTACATATCTATCCATGTCAGGGAGTTCATACAATACAGGCCCCACAAGCAAAAAAGGCCCCGGTCTGAGAGCAGATCGACGCACAATACAACAGGTAATATCAACATTGCACTGGTTAGAATCTATAAACCGAGAATAAACCCTTGTAAACCGTTCAATGATAGCAGACATATCAGCATAAAATCTAACACGTCGCCCCCAAAAAGAGAGCGTACAGCTATAATGGCACCCGTTCATCACTGATTCAATAAATGTATTACTTACAATGGAAGACATAAGCCGACAGATAAAAAAATAGGGTTATACATTTGGCTGTATAACCCCGTGAGTTACTATAATTATTGTATTGTGGATACTTAGCCCAACTCTTCTTCATACCACGAGGTATTTGTTTGAGCCGGACCAACGATAGCCGCAATTTCTTCTTCAGTGTAGGTTATTATTATCGGTTTTTCGTACTTCATTTTTTGACCCTCTACGTATTTACAAAAAATCATCATAAAACCTTTGTAGTTTCTTTCCCTTTTATACTAAGTATATAATGCACAAAATAACTATTGTCAAGCGACTGACAACTTATAATGTATATAATAATCATTGTCAAGTTCCTAATGTTTTTTTCAGCTTGTCCTTTTGTTGCTTCGTTACTTCTATATCTTTATACTATTATCGACATTTTTTTAATAACCTAAATGAATATTAGGTAATTTCACTGTTATTTCTTACTACAATTTTAAACTAAAAGCATCTTTTGCATAAAACCTTGAAGAATTTCCTGAATATCCTCAAAAAGATCAGAACCAGCACCAGTATATTGTGCCGACAATTTTTCAAAGATATCCTCGCTTGTGTTCTCACCGTCACACAATTTCCAAACAGCATAGGCGCTATGGTTCAAAACATGTATCGCCTCACTATCAGCATCATAGAGCATTACCTCATCACCTACCACTTGCACTGTTATATCGCTACGTGCCAAAGGTAGTTTTACTCTATCAATGCTCATATCCGCCTCCTGCATACTCACAAAATTTTAATTGCGTTATAACCACTGTGCTGTATCACTCACTATAGCTCCGATTATATGTACCAAAAAATTCTTTTTCAAGCCGGAATAACCATATCGATACTAAACTACATTAATCTAAATATACACACTATTTAGTACATAGGTCTCATGTCAGGCACTGACCCGATCTCCCACTGTTACATGTATTAAATCGCTAATTTTTTACACAGGTAAAAGCAACAATCGTCTCATGCACCATCGTTTCCGAGAATTTGCCAGACACTTTACACTACCGAGGTGCCTCCATCCATTCTGGATGCCTCCCCTGCAATTATGTGCTTGAATTTTATTTTTAAATAGGTATAATTTAAAACTTTATTAGACGGCGATGTAGCTCAGGTGGTTAGAGCATGCGGCTCATATCCGCAGTGTCCGGGGTTCGAGTCCCTGCATCGCCACTCTTCAACACCCCAACATTAATCAAAACCAATCAAACCCACACGTTTCAATAAAAAATCGCCCCCTCCAACATTTAAAAGACTAACGAAACTCCTGCACAAGAATGACATGTGCGCCTCCACGACTTGCGCAGAGTATGTATGCTCAGCACCACATGCCGTAGGCTGCATAACTACCAGATAAACAATACTCAACCACGGCGAATAGTCTTGGCTTTATCTGAAAAATATCCTGACATGCTGTACTTTATGACATCCCACCCGGCACGGAGAATATTAACCATAATGCTAGGCTTGCAAATCACCTTTATAAGATAGCGGGCGAGCACTGATGGGCGCAAATAAAACTTCCGAAACATGCGCCGATGTCCGGCAACAAGTTCCTCGCTGGTCATCCCATTGGGTATAAAGACAGGATCCCAGAATCCCAGTTTGCGCCAGTCACAGTCAAACTGGCCCCATTGTTGCCAAGTATCAAAAAGTTCTGCCCCCGGCATCGGCGTACAAAAGGTAACATGAAATTCACGCAGACCGCTATCACGCATAAAGTCGATCGTTTTCTCAATAGTGACTGGTGTCTCTCCCGGGCACCCGATCATGAAATATCCCCGCGTGATAATGCCGGCTTTATTAGCCTGATTGATCATCTGCACTACCCGGTCAATTTTAACATTTTTTTTCAAGTTATTTAAAATGTCCTGGTCGCCGCTTTCAATACCATAAGCAATCTGCCAACATCCGGCATTATGTAACGTTTCATAAAAATCCTTCGGGGTCAGATCTGTCCGCGCAAGGCACGACCACGATATGCTGTAATCACGGCTAAGCATATCATCACAAATCTGCACAACACGTCCCCGGTCAAGCAAAAAGTTGTCGTCATAAAACATGATGTCTTTGATGCCATACTGTTTAACAAGATGGTCAACCATACTCATGGTGTATTCAGGACTATTGCTACGATAGTTCTCGCCCATAAACGGACGCGCGCAAAAGGTACATGTCCCGTTACAGCCACGTGATGTCATAAGTGATGACGAAGGCAACTGATAATAACTGTGCGGTGCGGGCTTGTAGTATGTTGCAAGATCGGGAATCAGGTCCCAGGCCGGAAAAGGAAGATCATCAAGATTTTGAATTAAACCTCGCGGCTTGGTCTTGATGATTTCATCTTTGTCACGAAAAACAATACCGCAAATACCATGAAACGAGCTGCCGCTTTTATAGGCTTCGATTATTTCAATCAGAGTGTACTCACCCTCATTAAGAACTCCCAGATCAAATTCAGGAAATTCGATCAACGTCTGCTCGGGCAAAGCAGAGACATGAGGCCCTCCGATCAATATCGGCACTTTTACACCGCTGGCACGAATCCCCTGTGCAAGCTCTGATGCACGAATAATTGAAACAGTGGTTGCAGTAATACCTATCAGGCGAGACTTTGAATTCTCGATTGCATGAACTGTTTTGCGCAGGTCCATGTCCATTGCAGGTGCATCAAGGATACTAACACTGTAGCCTGATTTCCTTACCATTGCCGCCAGGTAACATAACCCCAGAGGCGGGGCCTGACTGCCCACCGACGCAAAAGCACCGTAACGCTCCTGCAGCGTTAAAGGCGGATTAACGAGAAGTATATCAACATCCATAGCAGTTTATCCCAAAAAGGTATTTTTTATCACTGAGAGAGCTTCAGGAGCAGCATGTTCCCCACGAAACCTTTGCATGTGTTGCGATGCCCTTCAAATATTCAAACCATATAAGTATAATTTCCACGGGTGCTAAAAGCAAATCATTTATAAAAAAACAGCAGCTGCGAACATACACAGCTGCTGTTTTGTAAAAAACATAGCAAATCAAATTCAGCTTATTGACGCGGCTACAATTTCGGCAATATCCTTAACCTGAACACGATCAGAAGCCTTTTCATCCTTAACGCCATCCTCAAACATGGTCAGACAATAAGGACAGGCAACCGCGATTGTATCCGGAGCAGCCTTGAGGGCCTCCTGGGTGCGCTCAAGATATATGCGCTTACCATCCAGTTCCTCCATCCACATCCGACCGCCACCAGCTCCGCAACAAAAACTCTTCTCACGGCAGCGTTCCATCTCTACCGGTGCGCGTCCGTTGCTACAAGCTTTAATTACAGCTCGCGGCTGTTCATAAATATTATTGTAGCGTCCCAGATAGCATGAATCATGCACTACAACCCTGCCTGCAGTATCTGCTGTCGGGTTGATCTTGCCGGAAGCAATCAAGTTATTAATAAGCTCGCTGTGATGAATAACTTCAAAATCTGCCCCGAACTGCTTGTAATCATTTTTCAGGGTTGTGAAACAATGCGGACAGAAGGTAATAATTTTCTTGATACCATATTTTTTAAGCTGAGCCACATTTTCCTTGGCCATTTTATCAAACAAATATTCATTACCCAAACGCCGAACTGAATCACCGCAGCATTTTTCCTCATTGCCAAGAATACCCCAAGAGACACCGGCAGCGTTTAAAATCTTAGTTACGGCAGCGGTTACCTTCCGGGCGCGAGAATCAAATGCACCAGCACAGCCCACATAGAAAAGATATTCTGCCTGAACACCCTCGGTAATCAGGGGCACATCAAGATCAGTTGCCCACTTTGCACGATCAGATGGCGCAATACCCCAGGGATTGGATCGCTGCTCGGAATTTTCAAAGAACGTTATCAGCTCTTCCGGGAACTCAGCTTTTTCCATTACAAGGTGCTGACGCATCTGCACGATCTTAGGTGCATGCTCGATAAAAACAGGGCACACCTGCATGCAGGCTCCGCAGGTAGTGCAGTCCCAAATAGCTTTGGTTGCAACACTCTGGTCACTGCCGTTAATCAAGGGAACATTCATTTTTGCATCACGCGGAGCAGGTGCAAGCATATCTGCCGGGCGATTTGCAAAAACAGACTTGCTGTTCGTAAAAAGATTCACCTTGCCCTGATGGATGACTTCTTTTGGATTCAACTTTTTATCGGTACTACTCGCGGGACACACTTCCTGACAGCGTCCGCACTCAGTGCAGGCCATGAAATCAAGCAAATCAGTCCAGCGAAACTGAACCACCTTTGAAATACCGAAATCTTCCCCCTTTTTAAAAGTAAGGCGCGGCACGGTCGACACCAGATCTTTGCTGCGAAAAAAACAATTCGGAATAGCGGTCAATACATGCAGATGCTTGCTGTAAGGAAGATAGTTCATAAAGAACAGCAGTACAATCGCGTGAATCCACCAGAAAACGCGCATGCAGGCATGCAGAGCCTCAGCATCAAGATTATCAAAAAACAGAAAGGCGACACCTTTTGTCACCAACATGTAATTTCCTGCAGTCAGTCCACCCTGTTGATATTCACAGGCCGTCATGCCAAAGAACGCCACCATGAGCGCGGCAACCAGCGACAGTATAAAAAAAGCATCCGCCGTCTGATCGATGTGCGCGGGACGAAAGAAAAGTCGTCGTACAACCGCGTTCACCACACAGACAATCACGACTAACGACATGATATCGGCTGCAAACATCAACAACCCATGGGGGACGACCCCAAGGAAGCTAAGCCGAAAAGCCGGGAACACGCCGTTAAGTAAAAATTCAAAATTCACTAACGCCAAGGTGAGAAAACCCCAAAACAGAAAAAAGTGGTTGAAACCAAACTTTTTCTGGACAACACGCAACTGTCCAAACCCGTAGGCAAGCATGCTTCCACAGCGTGACCAGAGGTTATCAAACCGGTTATCTGCACGTCCCAGGCAAATCGTAGCTACGAGCCTAAAAATATTCTTAAAGAAAAAGGCAAAAGCGCCCAAACATATTATGGTAAATATTAAACGTTCCAAGGCAAAACTCCTTTCATGACTAAGTATAAATAACGCACATTATTCAACAATTTTCGCGCCGGACTCTTTGATTTTCGCTATCAGGTCAGGGAGAATCTCAAACACATCTCCGACAATACCAAGATGAGCGACCTCGAAAATCGGGGCAGTTTTATCCTTGTTGATCGCAATAATATATTCTGAATCCTGCATGCCAACCAGATGCTGGATGGCACCGGAAATTGCGCAGGCTATGTAGAGCTTGGGATGTACGGTTTTACCGGTCTGCCCGACCTGGCGCGGATGTTCAATCCAGCCCTCATCAAAAGCACAACGCGAACCAGCAACAACACCGCCGATCTGATCAGCGAATTCCTGCAGTTTATCAAAGTTTTCCTTGTTGTTCATACCGCGCCCGCCGGAAACAAGAATATTAGCGGCATTTATATTGACCGAGGTTTCCTGCGAGGCTTTAATGATCTCAATCACCTTGGCGGCGATATCCTCTTCCTGCATTGTAAACGCTTCTTCAATCAGTTCACCTGTGCGACCCTGCTGAAACTCAGATTTGGGCATAACATGCGGCCGAACCGATGCCATTTGCGGACGGCGGGTCTCGGTCAGAATGGTTGCCATGATATTGCCGCCAAAAGCAGGACGGGTCTGCTCAAGAATGCGCATTTTTTTATCAATTTCAAGCTGCGTGCAGTCGGCTGTCAGACCGGTTTTAAGATCGGTTGCAACTGCACCGGCTAAATCGCGTCCCAGACCGGTTGCGCCCATGAGCACAATTTCGGGCTTGTATTTATTCACAAGCTCAACCGTACCGCGCAAATAACTTTGCGTACGGTACTGCTTGAGAACAGGACTTTCCATGCAATAAGCCTTGTCAGCACCGTAACCAAAAGACTCCTGCGCAAGCTGTTTAACATTGTCGCCAAGCACAAACGCGGCCAGTTCAACGCCAAGATCATCAGCAAGGATGCGGCCCTTACCTAAAAGTTCCCAGGAAACCTCATGCACATGTCCTTCAAACTGCTCGATAAATACCCAAACACCCTTCCAGAGTGCGATATTTGATTCTGCTCCGCCGGCAGGCTCCTCGATCTCGGCTTCAGGCTCATCAGCTTCAGCAGCAGCGCCCTGTGCCTCAATCTCTCTTAAAAGAGCTTCTTCCTCCGGGGTAAAAAACATTTCAAGGGCTTCAGCCGGACAGATCTTAACGCATTTCCTGCAGCCTATGCACGTACCAGATTCGATTATCGGCTCTTCCTTGTCATTCATCTCAATGGCATCAGCAGGGCATGACATTTGACACCGCGCACCGCAGGCAATACATTTGCCTTCTATGAGGCGTGCTTTACCACGCGGTTTTTTTATTTTTTTAGGTTTTTGCTCCATTTATCCTCCAGGCCGTTTCAGGTTAATCAAATATATATATTGTTGTGCCCGATCCTTGTCTAAACGCTTATGATGTCATGATCAAGCAATTTTTTAAAACAGGTTTCAACAGCCTTGGGGCGATCTTCACCCTCACCCATAATCATTTCTCCCTGTTCGCGTTCAGGGGCGAAAATACGACGAACCTGAGTTGGAGATCCGAGCAGCCCGATTGTGGCAGGATCGAGTTTAAGCTGAGCATTGGTCCAGACGTCTACTTTGAGCTCATCAGCATCAAGACGACCGGGAACAGTGGGATAGCGCGGGGTGTTAATTTCACGCTCAACTGTCATCATCACCGGCAATTTTGTTTCAATAATTTCATGATGATTCTCAAGTTTACGTTTAACCTTGATGGTTTTATTTTCGCTGCTGATAGAAAGCACTTCATCAACAAGCGTAAGCTGCGTAATATCCATCCGGCGCGCAATACCCGGACCAACCTGCGCGGTATCACCATCAATCGTCTGCTTGCCACATAACACAATATCTACAGGCTGCTCATCATTAAGTTTTTTAATGGCCAGACCCAGCACCGTGCTGGTAGCCAGCGTATCGGCACCACCGAAGGCCCGATCACTCAGCAGAATCGCACGATCCGCACCAATTGAGACTGCCTTGCGCAGTACGCCTTCCGCATTTGGCGGTCCCATTGAAACAGCTGTT
>Ga0208648_1002537_pt1 | contig 12605 bp, 9 predicted proteins | sample AntAceMetag02UKL_FD_184772 | JGI IMG/M metagenome (GOLD analysis project Ga0208648, IMG submission 184772) | Saline lake microbial communities from Ace Lake, Antarctica - Antarctic Ace Lake Metagenome 02UKL (SPAdes) (version 2) | ecosystem: Environmental > Aquatic > Non-marine Saline and Alkaline...
ATATCAGGGAACTGCGCTTCTTTGCGCGACTCAATCCGTTCCCGATGGGGGATCAGGTCCCTGAACATGATTTCCAGTTCCCTTTCCATCTCATGCGTTGGCTTGTACCCGAGATCGAGGAGGTGCTGGTGGTCAGGATTATAATAATGTTCCTCCTGTTCTATCCTTGGGTTTTCAAGGGGCACAATGTCAACATCCAGTCCAAATTTGTTCCCCGCAGCCTGTACCTTGCGGGTCAGTTCGGTAATATTGTACACCTCTTCAAATTGATTGAATGTCCTGTATTCTCCGGCTTCGGGCGGATTCTCAATAGCGAGGGTCAGGCACTGCATGCTGTCCCGAAGGGGGAGAAATCCCCGTCTTTGCTGTCCCTTTCCATAAGGCGTCAAGGGTAAACCGATGACTGCCTGGGCGCAGAATCGATTGATGGCCGTCCCAAAGCATTGATCAAAATCGAACCGTGTTTTCAGATCAGCATCTTCTCCCATCTCATCGATTCGGGTCCCGTAAACAACGCCCTGCATAATATCCGTTGAACAGAGCCCCCACAATCGGCACGCCATCTCCACATTGTTTGTGTCGTGAACCTTGGACTGATGATACCAGCTTCCTGCTTTGCGGGGGAACATCATTCGATCCTTTCGCCCCCGATACTCGATCTCGAAAAACCCCTCCGGGATGTCCACATTGGGGGTGCCGTACTCACCCATGGTCCCGAGCTTGACCAACTGGCTCTCGGGAACAGCCTCCCGCATGGCATAAAGAGTCATCAGCGTGCCGACAAGGTTATTGGTCTGGGTAAAGACAGCGTGATGCACGTCAATCATGCTATAAGGCGCTGACGGCATTTCACCAAGATAGACGATCGCCTCCGGCCGAAAAGATTTGTACGCATTCAAGACAAAATTATAATCTGTAAGGTCGCCCTTATAAAATCGAAGGTTCTGCCCTACATGTTTCCGATAAGCCAGAAGCCGTTCAGCCATCTTTGCAATGGGAATTGCCGACTGTGAGCCCATTTCACCGACCCAGGCCCGACGCATATAATTGTCAATCCCGCCGACTTCATGGCCCCTTTTAGCGAGGTAGATAGACAAGGCCCACCCCAGATACCCATCAACACCACATATCATTACTCTCATCGCATTTCTCCTTTAAAAACCAACCCGGATAAACCGGTCTTAGTGAAACGGTGATCCCGCATGTATGAAACCAGAAGCGGGGAACAGAAAAGGTCTCACGCAAAGCCGCAGCAGGGACACCGGCGAAGACGCAAAGGAAACCCATAGTCTATTGGCAACACACCTGGTCCCAACCCTACCTTATGTGAATGTGATACGCCACATCAACAGCGATCTTCGCAATTTCGTTTTCAGTCATAATTTTTATCTGCGGCTTCGCCGGTGTCCCTGCTGCGGCTTTGCGTGAGTAAAAAGTTGAATCACCAGATGCTCTGTTGTGACAGTTCCGTTACTAAGCCTCATGGAATTTATGGTTGAGGTTGATAATCGGGACGTAAATGAGGAATCCCATCCACCCTGAAGAGATAGCTCTTTTGGTTCATCCAAAATAATATCTTCGTCGTAAGCTCCTTGAGCAATTCTTATGGTAGCAGGAACAGCCACCTGAGAAATGGCCTCCCTTAGTGAGCGATAGCAGGGAGTCTTATCTCCGCAGGCACCTGCAGGCTCGACGTAGATGATTGGGAAAAGATCATTCCTCGAATCTTGATCTACCAGTCTTAACCAATCAAAAGCCATGGCCCGTTTCCTGCCACCCCTTTCTCCCGACTTGGAAGCGGCTTCTGGATATCTAAAATTAAAGGTCAGTGTGTTTTTCCCTATTTTGAGATCATTGGCATCGATAGGGATCTCGTATTCGTTCCAGCCTGGCTGAACATCAATGGCAAGAACGTTTTTTCCATTAATGACCACATTCACACACTGACCGGGAATGGTTGATTTCGCCCTGAAGGACAGAAACTTATTGGATGTAAGAGACCCCGTGTACATGTCCAGTTCAGCTTGCGGACCGACGGCCCACACAAAGGTTGGCCATCCCCCTGGATAAGGTCCCTCATTACCCCACCACCCTTCCTTCAAGAATTGCCGCGTATAGCCAGTACCAAAGTCCAAAAAAAAGCCTGTCAGCGCAATTTCTTCAGAATTGTTCTTTCTGTATATCTCCAGACCATATCGGCTATCTACAAAGTTGACGCCCGAATATCGAAAACCCGGCGAAATAACGTAAGTGGGGGTTTTTTCATTCAGCACCTGCTTAACCTTCAGGAAATCCTCAAATCGGAACCCAGAAGGCTTTTCCAGCCGTTCCCGGGCTTGCCACAGCATTTTGCTGTAGCTGTCCCTGTTCCATATGATGTAGTCCGTAGCAATACGGCGTGGCACACTCATCAAAACGATATTTGCAGGAGAAACAATTGAGTCGCTTAACCATTCGACGATAGGCCACCTGCTTTTTTTCAAGCGCTTAAGATACCGACTTGACCCATAATAAGTCGAAACCGTGATAGTGGTCATAAATAGGAAAACGACTGCAACGGTGATTCGAATCATCCATCTATTGGAAACAAAACGGCTGAATAAAACCAAAAACGAGCATATGCTGAGAACAGTTATTCTTGCTCCAAAATCGGAAATGCCATGGGCTCTTGCAGATTGAATTGAATCAAACAGCGCTGAATCGCAAGCATACCAAGCAGTCTTTGATTGAAGAAAAAGAGCCGCCCAGCTCGCGACAATTGCCGTAAAGCATATGAAAGCCCACCAAATTACCCCGATTCGTTTTTTCGGGCCAAGACACCATAAAACTGCTAAGATAAAGACTAAGGGGGTGAGCACAAAAAAATGTCTTTCCGTCAGCCGCTCTAAATTGTAGCCACTCTGGAGAACGGCCAACGACAAGACACAGACCATAACGACAACGCTAAGATACCCAAGTACTTTCTCTTCTTTCCGATCGCTTTTGCCCAGCCATACCACCATAAACGATGCAACAGGCAGCAAAAATAATCCGGTCGACAGATTGAGTTGGCCAAGATATATAAGAAACCATTTCAAGTATTTTGCGATATCCAGATCCGTAACATTGCGAATAAATTTATGCCACAAGTAGTCATATGGAACAGAACCAGGACTCTCCGCTTCTGTTGCCCTGTAAAAGATGTACGGCAAAACAGTGGCCACAAAGGCAATAAATACGTACCTGTATCTTAATAGCGCACGAAAACAGATGATTGGGAACCTTTTTAAGCGACCAACTCTGCCTGGCTCACTGGAGCTAATAACGATTAGAACGAAATAGCTTACGACGATGGCCAGACTTGACATCTTGTTAAGGTAAGCGAACCCGAACATGATCCCCAAGATCACATCTGTTCCTTTTTTATCCCTGATAAGCGACGTATGCATGAGGTAGAATATCCACATTATCAGCGGGTAATGAAGACTTTCGGCCATTATTCTGAAGGTATAAAACATGGGACCGATGATCACGGACAACACAGAAACAATGAGTGCCCACCGGAAAGGCATAAATCTCCTGGCCAAGAGAAAAACAGGGAACATGGCAGAGGACATGACAATCGAATTAATGAACTTGATTGCGGTAAAAACCTCCCCCATGCCTTCGAAGAAATATGCTGGCGAAATAAACACAGAATAAAGAGGCAGGCCGAAAGAATTGAATCTGCCACCAATAAGCAATTCAAATGTCTCAAAAAAACTATTGGCTGAGCTTGCATACCATGCTTCATCCGCGATATTGGTCCATTCAATCGGCCATGAAATAACAAACCTTAGTGTTGACGCTATGCAAAAAGAAAGAAGCAAGAGCACCAAGCGCTTATTCTTACTTGCGATATTCACACAACGCAACATGCTATTGTCTCCCCGCTTCCATCGTTGTTGTTGGTCCCAAATGCGAAGTTGATGCGGTTGCCGCGTACTCGCCTCTATCTGAGCTCAGTTCATTTCTTGAAATGCTATGATCTTTTTTGGAAAGCTGCATATGAAATAACCTTCGGCTAACTTGAGAGAGATCCAATATCCCCTAAGCCTCAACCAACGTCAGTTGGGCAAGTTCAGCGACAATCCCGGACCCGTCGCGCAATGTAAGTAGCACATTCTTCGCTGCATTTTCTGACATGACAATAATGTTTTGCCCTGGAAATCGAGGTAATTTGAAATCCCAAAACGCCAAGCATCCGGTTTATGCAGTGATCAGACATCAACCACCAGGCCAGAGGATCAGATCTCGTTTCACAATCCGGCATGAAAAACATGATCGGCTCGGCCATATTCATGGCCTCCTGGGTAATAATGATCCAATTTTTCGAGAGCCGGGAGGCTGATTAAAGCGCAAAGAAAGGGTCTCTCAGATGTAGCAAGACCATTCCAAACATAACAACATCGAATCGACCCAATTAATGAGGGATGTTGTAAATATCGCCATAATAGGCCTTAGCCTTGGATTTGAAAATTCTATGTGCATACCAATACGCATTCTTTATCTTCCCAATATGTGTTTCCAGCTCCTTTACAAGATCTTGAGGGTCAAAATCGGGATGTACGAAGGGCACAAAGCTCCAGTCCCCAGCTGAAACAATGTCAAACGAGACCACTGAAGCGCCCCGTTTTTCCATTTCAAAGGTCAAGAAGCCGCTTGCTGACCCAACGTCCAAAGCCCGTTTTCCGGAGAAATCAAAACGCCCAAAATATTCATCAATGGTTTTTCTCTAATCCCACTGATCGCCGACCTCCCCTATCCCGGGCAGGTGCATGAAGTGATAAATTGCGCAGGAATTAATATCCGTGACCTCCAGTGGTGTTTCATATTGAAATTCTTTCATAATTGATCGCCCTTCTTCTGGTTTAGATTGCGTGCTTTGCTGCTAAGTTCTTCGACCGGCTCGACAGAACTTCCATTAGTGCTATTGCCTTTCTTTATTTCTCAGCCTCAAATTCACTCAGTTTTATCGATTCAAACAATACTGCCAGTTGACGAGGATCACGCTTTGAGCACTTGTATTGAGAAAAGTTGAACTTTACCACACTTACATCAGGCCTATGATCGTCAGTCTCAATTACAACACTATACTCTTTCCACTTCCATGGAATAAAATTTGCCCACGATCCAACAAGTTTCCCGTCCACCTTAATAGTTACGTGCTGCGGTTCACTAAATTTTGGCGTTTTTACATTTGCCGTTAAGACCACGACTTTGTCTTTGGGAAGAGAAATAAGCAGGGAGGCAGAGTTCCCCACTGCCCAGTTATATGTTAACCCCTTCACCGGCTCCATTTCCTTGAAACTCCACCCAGAAAGCAAGAATTTGGATGATTCTTTAGTGCCAAAATCGATGTCTTTTACCTGAAAGGAGTATTCCATCGAGGGGTGTGCTGATACAAATCGCCACGAAGTTGTATCAAGGGCACTTCCCTCGACTACATATTCATTAATGCGATCATAATATTTATCTCCGGGCCGATTCATCCTATCATAATACAGGTATGGTCTCTGCCGTATTTTATTCGAGTCAATTTCAAAAACCGATTGGCCCTTGAATCGAGTATCTATATTTAGGACAGAACTAATGGTGATAGGAATATCCGTGAGCATAGCCTGAGCTTTTGATGTCCGTAAAGGTCCTTTGCTGTATGGAGGTTTAATTGCTAATAATGGCAATGACGAGCAAATTATTTTAGCGAAATACTCTTCGTTTTTTGTACATTCAGTATCGACTTCCTTCCCTCCTTCTTTCAGATCTATCTCATTTTTTGACTCTGGCACCTTGTAATAACCGTGATCTGCCTGGAGAATAATGAATGAGGATTCATAAATGCCTAACGACTTTAGTCTATTTAGAAACCCCAAAAAATGATCGAAACTGCATTTTACTTGTATTTTAATATTTTCCCATCTCCATGGCAGAATTTTGCCGGCATATTCACAGTCTTTATTCAATACTGCTGGGAAGTGTGTGGTAGTCAAATGCATAAACTTATAAACGGGCTTACTTCTCTTTGCTGCCATATTATCAATCAAATCCTGCAAAAAGGCCTTATGCGCAAAATGACGGGCCCCATCTTTATAAGTCACATCTTTCTTTCTAAGGTTAATAACAGGTAAATGTAGCTGGTTGTTGTATAGCGATTTCTTTAGGAAATGTGGGGAGTACCTAAACGACACTAAATCTAACATTAAGGCTGCATTAGCTCGTTCATATTGTTGTTTTGTTACACCGTATGGCACAGGGATACTGTAATAATTTGAATATCTCCCTAAATGAGAAAACCCTACTGAAGTTGCGAAATCAACCTCATACCCATTATCATATAGTACATTAGAGATGGTTTCTCCTTTAAAAACCCTATGTATAAATTCCCTGATCGGGACATCATTTCTGTAAATCTGTCCACTGAATAGGGCGGGGAGACTCATATATGTTGTGGGAAAAGAACCGGTGGTTTCTTCAAAAAATGTGAATCCTTCCAATGCCGTCTTGTAGTATTCGGGATCTCCATCAATGATCCCCCGGAAAAGGGTTGATTGAAATTCATCTAAGATAACATGGATGACGTTTTGCTTGGTTGAAAATTCAAAAATTTCTTTGGGCGGAGCTATAGCCGTCTTATGCACCTTCTTCCATATTTCAGGTCTCTGAATGCCCGTATAGATCAGCATTATCATTTGCAACAATATGAGGACCGTACATGTTAATGTTGCTACTCTGGAAACCCGTTTATAAAAAACACAGGCTAAGGTCAAAAGAACGAGCCACAATGACCCATCGACCCATCCCCGCCACGAGTCCTTTGTCCAGTCAACATTGCCTTTGCCAAAAACACCATAATCCCATACAAAAATATTGCCTTGCAGCCACAGCAATACCCCTGCAGCAAAAATAAGTGAGACATATACAGATAGATACCTTTTTGATAAGAGTGTAGCTATTCCAAGAAATATCAGGAGCATTATCATGCCTGGAATAGCATAATACTTCAGTATATCTATCAGGCTGATGTTGAATTCAGCGATATTGCCTGAATAAATGGTCGCCGGCCCAAAGACGAAAAGATTGCATATGATCAAAAGCACTGGAGCCACTGCGAATTTTATATTGGATTTTTTACACCACCCGGTTGATATTAGTCTTTTCATACCCTTATTTTATCTCCTTTCTTGATTTTTCTGCCAGGTGCTCATCATGGATTTAAGCAAATCCTCCCTCGCTCCCGTCTCGTCGGAACGGCATGGCTTTCAGAGCATCCAACCATCCATCCATACGGGGCAAAATCACATCCCACGAATATCGTTGCTGCACCCATTCATTCCCCTGGCAGGTGATCTCCTTCCCCAGATCAGGTTGTTCCAACAGCCTCATCAAGGCTGAAGCCAGTTCCTTATCGTCATTTCCCAACAAGAGATGTTTTCCATCCTCTAATTCCAGACCTTCAATAGCAAGGGGCGTACATACCAACGGCATGCCTGCACTCAAGGCCTCCAGCACCTTGTATTTGGTTCCCGAGCCAGCCGAAAGCGGCACACACCCTACCGAAGCACCTGATAGATAGGGCCGGACGTCCTCCACCCTGCCGGTGACCACGATCCGCTCTCCGTCGCTTTGTGCCTTTAGTTTCGCCCCGGGCTGTTGCCCGACAATCCAGAGCCGGGCGTCCGGATAGCTCTCCCATAGAATCGGCATGATGCCGCGTATCAACCGCCAGGCCGCTTGCTGGATGCTGACCCCAAACAAGATTGAACAGAGCGAAATAAACTTGAGAATTAAGAGGTCAATTATCATAAGCAGGTGTAAAAGGGCAAAATGTCTCGATTTATCTGTCCGATTTGGTCCTAAAACCGTCTTCAAACGCTTTGCCCCTCAGTTCAAGATTCTTGTTACAAGAGGGAGCACACGGAACCGGTGTGTTCCAGCAAAGATTACCCTTTCGCGGGATTGAGACTTCAAATCCATCAAAAGATCTAGCATCAACTTCAATTGCTCTGTATGGCTCGGGAAAGAGCCAACTGTTTCTGAAAGACATTTGCGGTCCATCATCGGAGAAAAACGTTCTCTTATCGGAGAAAAAAGGAGAAGATTTCAGGAAAAAAACAATAAACACAGCGAATACGATCAATAGACCATAATTGAAGGACCTTGACCTAAAAATAGTTTCACCGAACAATACATATACTGCAATCAGAACGGATATTGTCATAAAGCCGTAGACGAACCTGAAATCTGGTGCAGTAAGAAACCAAAAGAGCACTCCAACGAATGAAATAGCCCAAAAGAGTATGAATGGACAATTTTTTCTGAAATGGCTCGGATCAGGTATCACCCTAAACGCTATTATCACGGGCGATGTTATACAAAAAATAAACAGTGTTTTCAGATACAAAGACTTTGAACTGAACCAGACCGGAAACCACTCGTTTACAGACATGGTGAGAACTTCTCCCCAGGGTCTTCCTGGAATTCTTCTTGGCCAACAATATATCGAATGCTTCTCGTCTATCACTTTTTCTATAGGAATTTTCCAATCAAAGGTAAATACATCTATTGATGGATAGGGGTAAACTAAATATCCTGATAAAATTGAGTTCCTCATAATCCACTGAAATATAAAAAAAATAGCTATTACTGCAATAAGCATTAGCTGGTTATATCCCCAGTCTTTGTAGCTGAAATAGAGTAGATACAAAATTATGAGGGCCACCGGTATCGCAGACAGCTTGACGGTAACTGTTAGGCACACTAAAATTATGGCAACCAGGCTATAGAAATCGAAGAGCTTTAATCTAACCAACTCTATCTTCCGCAAGATAATAAGAAAAATATACCAAATAAATACTGCTGTTGGCAAATCCGTGGATGGGGACGAAATCCGCATATCAAAGAAAGACATACCTAAAATAAACAACCCCGCATAAAAAAAGCTGTGTTTTCCAGGCATTCTCTTTCTCTCCCCGAAATATCGTATTACGGAGAACGATAGAAGAATCAACAGGTATCCATTGAGTGAGTGAAGGGGCGGAAATTTAAGAAATGAAAAGCTGAAAAGTGCCGAAGGCAAAAAGAAGGATGAGTTGAAGGCAAGGCGTCCATGTAAATTCCCCAATCCTTTTATAGCCTTATATTTCTCTATCCATTGAATCGTCTGGGCATGATAGCCCCCTGTATCCCAAACCTGTGGATGAACCAGACTGTCTAACAAAATCACTACACATATGATTAGCCATAGAGCAATGAACACTTTGTTCATTCGAGACAATTTTGAAACAGTGAACCTAAGGTGCTGTATGAACTCCCCGAAATTCAATGCAATGAACATACCTGCAAAAGCAACCAATACGCCGTTTGCGAAAAGGCCAACTTTAAAGAAAAGCGACCAATACCCTAAAAGAGGGGTTAATACAGCCAGACCGGCTAAACTCAAATACTCTGCAGAAATGAGGGTATCGTCACTCGGAATGAGCCTGCATAGGAGTGCGGCTTTGTAAAGAACTAAGCCGTATGTATAAGTCAAAAGAAAGATATAAACCCAACTTGCCAAAATGGCGATCATTATCGGAACCCCGTTCCCACAACTGAAAGATCCATAAAAGAAGAATATTGCGTCAACGCCGGGAACTCTATAACACCTGTATTGAAAACAAGCAAACAGCCTTCGGGCAAAGTTTCACATGCCTTCACTTAAGAGCATTTTCAATCTTGACAGTGATGTCATCTGCGGTGCCATAAACTCCATCTGAGCCTGCAGATCTCAAGACATCAGGTCTTTTATCCCTTTTACCCCGTTCATTTTCGTTTTCATCCAGTAGATATGGAGACTGCCATGCGTCTTTCAAAAGGTTAAGGGGTATCTTTGCCTCTCCCGTTGCGACTCTGTATATATTCCGTATTGACAGATCCCACCTCTTGAAGCATGGGTGATCTTCAGGTAATTCTCTCAAATCCCTGACCCCTCTGCAAATACAGTCTGAGCACCTGGACCCAGTAATTTCAAATAGAGGTAACTCTTTTGTCTTTTTGGCTTGGCACGCAACCTTCGCAATTTTGTTCAGATTCCTCCAGGTTTGAACGTAAGGATTTATACATGTTGCATAGATGGCCAACAGAAACAACCCAGAGCCAATCAAAATCGCCAGAATTATTCTTTTCCTCAAACGTGCTTTATAGTCATCTAAAGGAGGGTCATTTTGGCTATTTTTGTTTCTATAGTAAGCCTTTTTTAAGGCATGAAGCATCTTCAAAATTGTTTTCTCGGTTTCATCATAAAGCTGCAAATTTTTTGACCCTTCCGGATGCTTTTCCCAAAGCTTTAATTGAGAAATAATCTCCCTACCGAGTCCAGTAATACGCTTATCTGGTAGAGCATTCAGAATATCTTTAGCATCACCTAAGTTACTCAATTCTTCTTTTTCATAGATCAAGCAAGCGACATTTATGAGATCCAGAGTTAATTGTCTTAGAAGAATCAAGGCATCACTTGTTGCGAAATTCTCAAATAACATGCAAACGGCATTATGCCTGGAAATACAGCGGTTGATGGCATGGGATATTTCCATTTTCCTCTGTTCGTGGTGCAAATCGCTTTGGTTCAAAAGCGGCTTTCTGGCACTTAATAAAGACCAGGCTCTTGAGTCTTTCATGGCTCATTCCTCTTCCCCAAGAACGACGAAAATGCGCGGCAGAGAGCCTTGAGCGATGAAGGCCTCTTCTGTTTTTAACATGCATTGGTTCTTCTAAGGCATTCTCCGAGAGAAGAAGGCAAACAAATTTCATGCTTTCAGTATAAGATGTCGAAATACCCAATCATTTGCGACGTGAAGCCACAATGCACTGAAGCGGGTAAGCATTGACCTAACGACGAGAAAAAGTGATGCAAGCTTAGAGTTGGGTCGTAGATGTATCCAATACTCATGAACTATTTCTTCTGAACAGATTATATTTGAAAATGGCGTAAACTGCCCGAATGCCGTCTTTCCAACCAATTTTCTTCCCTTCCTTGTGGCCCCTACCGGAATATGTTATGCCGACTTCGTATATCCTACACTTGAGTTTTGCGATTTTAGCAGTGATTTCTGGCTCAAAACCGAAGCGGTCCTCTTCAATTTTGATTTGATCCAATATTTCCTTTTTAAAAGCCTTATAACAAGTCTCCATATCAGTCAGATGTATACCGGTGAAAGTATTCGATAACAGTGTCAAAAGCCTATTTCCCATCATATGCCAAAAAGACACGACTCTGTGCACGTCCCCACCTAAGAATCTTGAGCCATAGACAACATCAGCTTGGTTATTAATAATTGGAGCAATCAATTTTGAATAGTCTCTCGGGTCATATTCTAAATCGGCGTCCTGAATCAACACAACATCCCCACTCACATTCTCGAATCCAGTTCGTAATGCCGCACCTTTGCCCTCATTTCTTTCATGAAATAAGATCCTGCTAACTTTAGGCAGAACCTTCTCTCTCAAAATCTCCGCCGTTCCATCCGTTGATTTGTCATCGACTATGATGATTTCCTTCTGATCTAGGAAATCCGTGGCGTTTAGAACCGCATCTACGATTAACTCTATAGTGTCGCTTTCGTTGTAGCATGGTATCACAATCGATACTTTAATTTTATCCCCATTTACAGTAGCCATTTTATTTTCGCTGAGACCCAAAAATATTTTTCGACCTGTTATGGTAAAGATAGACGGATATATGTAAAAAAATAGGCTTTATTCACCGAACAGAAGATGAACTCTCCTTTTCCAATCATAAGGGCTGTAAGTAACAAGAATAAGTTCTGAAGCGCACAACCAAACAGCAAAAGCTTTTCTTAATGCTTCGAACTTACTAATTATTATGATGAAATCGGGACTGAGGTTTTTTCCGTCCCTTCGGGCTATAGGCTCTTTACGAACCTTTACGCACCGACTGCTCTGCTCTTTTCATCTTGAATGCCTCGGACGACAAATAAAACAATAGAAAATACAGCATCAAACAAAAATGACCGATCTGGTTAGAAAAAATGTTTTAGGGCAGGCCCGTTTTCCAATAGCCAGGCATCACAACCCATGAACCATCTCACAGAGCTGACATCAAGATGTCTCCATTGTGTCACCCTGACTGCCGTCCCGTCGCAACGGCATGGCTTTCAGAGCAGCTAACCACCCATCCATACGCGGCAAAATCGCATCCCACGTATAACGTTGCTGAACCCATTCATGCCCCTGGCAGGTGATCTCCTTCACCAGATCCGGTTGTTCCAACAATCTCGTCAAGGCCGAAGCCAATTCTTTGTCATCATTTCCCAACAAAAGATGTTTTCCATCCTCTAATTCCATGCCTTCAATGGCAAGAGGCGTACATACCAACGGCACGCCCGCACTCAAGGCCTCCAGTACCTTGTATTTGGTTCCCGAGCCGGCAGAGAGCGGCACACATCCTGCTGAAGCACCCGCCAGATAGGGCCGGACATCCTCCACCCTGCCGGTGACCACGATCCGCTCTCCATCACTTTGTGCCTTTAGTTTTGCCCCGGGCTGCTGCCCGACAATCCAGAGCCGGGCGTCCGGATAACTTTCCCATA
>Ga0208648_1002540_pt1 | contig 12582 bp, 12 predicted proteins | sample AntAceMetag02UKL_FD_184772 | JGI IMG/M metagenome (GOLD analysis project Ga0208648, IMG submission 184772) | Saline lake microbial communities from Ace Lake, Antarctica - Antarctic Ace Lake Metagenome 02UKL (SPAdes) (version 2) | ecosystem: Environmental > Aquatic > Non-marine Saline and...
CAAGAAAAATTAGAACAGATTCTGATGTCTTATCAGCGACTGGCAAGACAAAAACAAATGGAGAGAATTAAAATGGAAGCCAAAGTAAACAGGGAAGAAGGGATTAAGTTTTTAGATGAAAACAAGAAAAAGGAAAATGTTGTAACCCTGTCCTCCGGGCTTCAGTATAAAATTATTATTGAGGGAGACGGACCCTTGCCAAAGGCAACGGATACGGTAGAGTGCCATTATAAAGGCACGCTTATTGACGGCACAGAGTTTGATTCTTCATATCGCAGGGGCAATCCTGCAACATTTCAGGTGGGTGGTGTGATTCAGGGCTGGATTGAAGCCCTGCAGATGATGAAGGTGGGATCAAAGTGGGAATTGTATATTCCGCCTGAACTGGCATATGGAGACAGAGGAGCAGGATCTCTCATAAAGCCCGGAGCCACCCTGGTTTTTGAAGTTCAAGTATTGGGCATTGTGGAGTAATCAATTATGCTGGTTCTTGGAATAAACGGCAGCCCTCGCCAAAAAGGGAATTCTCAGTATCTGATGTCTTGTTTCATGGAAGAAATGAAAGCCAAAGGATATGACACCCAGGTATTGGACGCGGTTAAACTCAAGATCAACCCCTGCATAGGGTGCGGTAATTGTGAAACAAAAGGGGTGTGCATCTTTAAAGATGATTTTACCCATATTTTTCTCCCGGCTATAATAAAGGCTGATATTATTGTCCTCAGCTCTCCGGTTTATTTTTATTCTTTCCCGGCAGCCTTGAAAGCCTTGATTGATCGTATCCAGGTGTTATGGTCAAGAAAATACAGGCTTAGGATGGATGAATTTAAGGATCGCAAGCGAAAAGGATTGCTTCTGGCAGTGGGCGCCACCCGTGGAAAAGATCTGTTTGACGGGATGAAGCTGACTGCCCGGTATTTTTTTGATGCCGCAGATATTCAATACAAAGCGGATCTATGTTATAGGGGAATCGATGAAAAAGGTAAGATGGAAAACCATCCCACCGTTCATGAAGATATTAAAAATCTGGCCCGGGAGCTTTAACCTTTTTTACTATACCAAAAGCAGACCCTATCTCTGAAGAACATCAGTGCTTGCCGGCCATTAAATTCTAATTTTTTAACTCTGGATTCAATATATGAAGAAAACTTATATCAATGCACAGAACCTTTTAGAAAGTTCTTTTAAATTGGCTCATGAGATTTATGCTGATGGCTTTCGTCCTCAGTTCATCGTTGGAATATGGCGAGGAGGCACACCCATTGGTATTGCCGTACAGGAGTATTTTGAATATAAAGGTGTGAGTACTGACCATATTTCAGTACGTACATCTTCTTATTACGGCATCAATCAACAGTCCAAGGAAATTCGTGTTCATGGTTTACATTATTTGATTGAAAATGCGAATGCAGAGGATGGCTTGCTCATCGTTGATGATGTCTTTGATTCCGGACGTAGTGTGGATGCATTGATAAAACAGATAAAGAATCAATCCAGGCTAAATACACCTTCTGATATTCGTGTGGCCTGTACCTGGTACAAACCTTCAATGCGTGCAGTAGATATCAAACCCGATTACTACACGCACGCAACTGATGAATGGCTGGTGTTTCCACATGAGCTTGATGGTCTGACGAAAGAAGAAATAGCGGAAGGAAAAAACGATCTTAAGAATATTCTAGATTTGTTCTAGTATTTCAACCATATTAGAGAGAATCCATATGAGAAACTTTTTAATGAAACTGGCTGCAGTCAGAGGTGAGATCAAAGCAGACCTGTTAATCAAAAATGCTCAGGTCATAAATGTGCTGTCCGGTGAGATACACAAAGAAAATGTGGCTGTCATTGACGGAAGATTTATTGGGTTTGGTGATTATGAGGCAAAAGAGGTCATTGATGCGGACGGTCTTTTCATGTCACCCGGTTTTATTGATGGACATATTCATTTTGAAAGTACCATGCTCACCTTGCCCGAATTTTCCCGGGCAATACTCCAACGGGGGAGTACGGCCGTTGTTATAGATCCTCATGAAATAGCCAATGTACTGGGATTGGATGGAATCCGTTATGTTCTGCACAGCATCAGACAGATACCTTTGAATGTGTTTGTCATGCTCCCTTCCAGTATTCCGGCCACGCCTTTTGAAACATCAGGTTCCTCAATCACACACCGGGAGCTGGATTATATGATTCAGGAAGAATGTGTGGCCGGAATCGGTGAAATAATGAATTTTCCAGCTGTTATCAATGGCGATGAAGAAGTCCATCAACGCATTGCCGCCGCCAGATGGAAAAAAGTGGATGGGCACGCACCCGGTGTCAGTGGGAAAAGTTTGAATGCCTATGTGTTTTCCAATATTGACAGTGACCATGAATCAACTACAGCCGAAGAAGCAAAAGAGAAAATGCGCAAAGGCATGCATATTTTAATCCGGGAGGGGACTTCAGAACGCAATCTGGCAGAATTAATCCCGATGATTACCCCAAAAAATTCATGGCATTTCTCCTTTGCCACTGATGATAAACATCCGGATGATCTGCTGGAAGAAGGCCATATCGACCATTCACTGAGAAAAGCCATTTCATTGGGGCTGGATCCTATTACCGCATATCAGCTTGCCACCATAAATACTGCAAATCATTACAGGCTTAAAAATGTCGGTGCCATAAAACCGCGATACTGGGCTGATTTTGTTCTTCTTTCCGATTATAAAAATGTCATAATTGAATCCGTATATAAAAAAGGGATTCCGGTTTTTAAAAATAAAAAATTGCGCTGGTCTCCCGGTAGTATGCCGCCAACAGTGAGGTCTGCAATGAACCCGGATGATGTAAGCCTGGAACAATTAAGGATCCCTGCAAAAGGGAATAAAATCCGTGTTATCGATATTCTGCCAAACCAAATTGTGACCGGTGAATTCATTGCAAAGGCAATTGTTAAAAACGGGTTTGTTGAGTCAAACACCATTGATGATATTCTCAAAATTGTGGTGATAGAAAGACATAAAGCCACAGGCAGGATGGGCAAGGCCTTTGTAAGGGGCTTTGGGCTGAAACAGGGTGCCATCGGTTCAACAGTAGCTCATGATTCCCATAATATTGTTATTGTTGGAACCAATGATGCAGATATGTTTGAGGCTTTTAAACAGATAAAAAAATTAAAAGGCGGGCTTGTTGTGATCAACAAAGGTCAATTGGTGGCCCAATTGCCTTTGCCGGTTGCTGGTCTGTTATCAGCAAAAAGTTTTGAAGAAACCGCAGCAGATTTGAAAAACCTGAAACAAAAAGTTAAAACTTTGGGCGGAACACATGACTCGCCGTTTATGATTTTATCTTTTTTATGCCTTTCAGCCATTCCTAAATTAAAAGTAACAGATCTTGGGCTGATAGATGTAGAAAAGTTCAAGATAACTTCTTTATTTGTGGACTGAACCTAATTGGGAGAACAGATTCAAGAAGAACTCTATTTTGAATCGTTGAAAACTAGTGTGAAAGTGAAAAGATTTGAGCAGACCCGTTCAACAGAAATCGAATTGCTGGCTCCAGGTGGAGATATTGATTCCATAAAAGCTGCAATTGCTGCAGGGGCGGATGCTATATACTGCGGTCTGAATAAATTCAACGCCAGAAATCGGGCAACAAATATAAATTTTGAAGAGTTAAGCGGGGTTTTAAATCTTGCTCATAGAAATAATTGCAAAGTTTTTCTAACCCTTAATATTATTATAACGGGAAGTGAAATACCCGCCCTTATAAAGCTGTTGAACAAACTGGTTAACACAAGTATCGATGGGGTAATTATTCAGGACTTTGGATTGTTTTATCTGTTATCCAAATATTTTAAAGGCCTTGAAATCCATGCGTCCACACAGCTTAATACTCATAATGAAGGCCAGATAAAGTTTTTAAGCAAACTTTCGGCTGACCGGGTTAATCTATCAAGAGAGTTAAATCTTGATGAGATCAAAGCTTTAGCCCTGGCCGGACATAAAAATAATATCCAGACTGAAGTATTTGTCCACGGTTCCTACTGCATCTGTTTTTCAGGCCTTTGTTATATGAGTTCTGTCCATGGAGGGCACTCGGGAAATCGCGGCAGATGCAGTCAACCATGCAGAGACCGATATTTAACGACTCCTGAAGGTAAAGATTTTCCCCTGAATCTCAAAGATAATTCAGCCTATTCCGATCTAAGGGAACTATCCGACGCAGGGGTTGATTCAGTAAAGATTGAAGGAAGGATAAAGGATTTTTATTACGTATATTCTGTGGTAAATTGCTGGAAAAAACAGATCCGGAGTTTTTATGATCAAAACAGACTGAATAATGGCAACTATGATCTTTCTAAGGTGTTTAACCGGGATCTTTCAAATTCCTATTTAAAGGGGGATATTAATAAAAATATGTATATTGATAGTCCCCGTGATAATTCAATTAGACAGCTTTCGAAAATTGATAATTATCACACGAAAAAAAAGATGGAAGAAAACCGAATAAACTTTAATGAAGAAAAAGCAGAAACCACAGCTATTGTTCAAAACAAAATCAAACAGCTAAGTATAGCCAAAAGCCCTTTAACGATAAGCGCTTCAGGAAAATTAGGTACCCCTTTAAAAATATCTGTAAAAACTCCGGACAGTTCAATTAGTGTACTGTCAGAAACCAATCTGTTAAGTGCCGGCCCATACACCCTAAACCGTCCCCCCCTGAAAAACAATAAAAGCTCCGCTATGTGCCTGAATCACGATTTTTTATTAAAAAGACTCAGTGCCTTAAATAATACGGCATATTACATTAAGCGTATAGAGCTGGAAAACCTTCAAAGTGATCTTTTTATATCTTATAAAGAGATCACTTCAATAAAAAAAAGAATTTTTTCTGTATTAAATGGTTCAAAAAAATTTATTGACCCGATTGACGTTCCCTTCTTAAACAAACAAAGTACACCCGGTATTAAACCCGCTCTTTCTGTATTAATCTCCTCCCAAAAAGATTTGCACCTCTGTGATAAGACCTCTGCAGATATCTTTTATCAACTTCCAAATTGTTTTAAAAATGAATATCCCGGGTTTATAGATCTTTTTTTTAAAAACAGAAAAATAATCCCCTGGTTCCCTTCTGTTTTAATAGGGGAAAACTATACTGTTGCGGTAAATTTTCTAAAACAGGTGCAACCGGAACTTATTGTAACAAATAATACCGGCATCGCTTATGAAGCCTGTAAAAAAGCAATCCCCTGGATAGCCGGCCCCTTTCTTAACATAGTCAATTCATTCAGCCTTTTATGTTTAAAAGAGAATTTCAATAGTTATGGTTCATTTATTTCAAATGAAATCAGCAGAAATCAGATAAAAAGCATTATTAAACCTGAGAATTTCAAACTGTACTATAGCATCTATCATCCCATTTCACTTATGACCAGCAGGCAATGTTTACATCAACAGGTTATTGGATGTGAAAAAAGCAGCATTGATGAGGACTGTATTCAAAAATGCCGGAAATCTTCATCTATTACAAATCTAAACAAAGTTCCATTATTTATTAAAAAATCAAAGGGCAACTATCATTGTATCTATAACAATAAAAATTTCTTGAACACAGATATCGTCACTGATTTACCAGATGTTTTTTCCAGTTTTTTCATTGACCTGAGGGATATAAAAACCGAAACCAGAATAGGGATGGATAAACCCGGAATAATAGGGCTTTTTGAACAACTCCTGAATGGAGATCACGATTCAAAAAATGAACTTGAACAGATGATTCATCCTTCAACCAACGTCCAATATACAAAAGGAATTTAACAAAAACAAAAAGCATAATAACGACTGCGTGGACGCGGACCGGGAAACCAGTGCGATTTTGAGTTTATGCCTCCCCAAAATAACACTTGTATGTACTATTAGTTGTGCGTTATACTGTACAAAACTTATTTAAGAGGTGCAAAATGCAAAAGCTAAGGATTGATCAAGATATAAAACCACTATCTGAAGTCAGAAATGGTATGGCAACCTATATTAAACAAATCCATGAAACTAAAAGGCCTTTGATTATTACTCAACGAGGCAAAAGTGCTGCTGTTCTAATTGATGTTCAAGAATTTGAAGCGATGCAAGAAAAGATTGAACTCCTAACCGACATTCACTCTTCTCTAAGTCAATTGGAAAAAGGAGAAGGAATCAAGCATAAAGATGCTAAAAATATGCTACTTGAGCAAATTTCTATATGAAAATAATTTGGTCTCCACTTGCTATAAGTAGAGCATCAGAAATAGCTGATTATATCGCTCAAGACAAACCATCTGCAGCCAAGCGATGGATAAATGAGGTGTTCACAAAAGTCGAGCAACTTAAATCCTCTCCTCAAATTGGTCGAGTTGTGCCTGAAATCTCAGATAATAAGTTTAGAGAGCTTATTTATGGTAATTACCGAATTATTTACCGTATGGAAATAAAACAAATCTCAATTTTGACTATTCGACACGGAAAACAAATATTACCCATAGATGAAATCAAGACATAACCCATCAGTCCAGTGGACAACCGGCAATGGTGATATGTGTGAATAAAGAAAAATACAAAAGAGAACAGGAAGCGATCCTTCGCAGAGCAATAATAGCTGCAAAATCTGAATATTTTTCATGGACGGAGGAAGAACAGGAAAAATACACTTCAAAAGCTTTGTGAGAGATATTAGAGAAATGCTGGGAGATGTTCAAGAAGTTTATGATGCAATAGAGAAAGAAAAAGAATTGGCAAGGCCCTTGGCTGTAAACTGGCTGTTGTTTAACTGGTTTTTAAATTCATATTTTCAAGGGTAGTATGGCCGTTCCAATCAGTCATTTAACGATGTATTTCATGTTAATTATATGTATAAAACATACTTTAGCATCAAGCATGCATGACTAAAACTTCCGGCAATTACAAATAAATGCCAGATTGCATGAAAATCAACATTTATTTTTTTGGGCCCATAGTCTTCCAGAATATAAAATATTACACCAATCAAATAAAAAGATCCGCCTCCATACAGGAGAGCGACACCATCCTTTGGGAGCCACTGTAGCACCGGTCCGATTACACTTAATATGAGCAGGCCAAATAGCACATACATCACGACTGAAATCCATTCCTTAATTTTTAGATCCACCATCTTTATAATTATACCAGTTACTGCAAAACTCCATGAAATTGCGAGTAATCCCCACCCACACAGCCTGTTATCAATTGTTAGGCAAATTGGAGTATACGTACTTGCCATAAAGATATAGATCATTATATGATCCATACGTCGTAATCTCTTTTTGAATCTGCTGACTTTTGGAAAGAAATGATATAAAACGCTGATTGTATAAAGTAATATTAAACTTATCCCAAAAAAAATGAATCCGATTAAATGAAAAATCGTTCCATATTCTTTAGTAAAAATCATTAAAACCACAAATCCTGCTATTGAAAAAAGCAATCCAACAATATGAATTGATGCACTTACCGGTTCATTTTTTTTAAATTTCATGTATTTTCATCCTTTGAATTTTTTATTTAGAAAAGGATATTTCCAGAAATATAATTTTGTAACATGAAAAACTTTTCTAAGCGGTGTTTTAATAACAGCCAACAACAATGCAATCGAAAAAAGACACCATACAGCAGGCCATTCATTATAATTATCAGTTAATAAAAACGCCAAACCAGTCCCTACCAAGGCATGATAAAGAGACATTTTCCATGATCCATAAAATATCGGCAAGATAAAAGCCGGGAACGTATATCCCAAAAAATATAAGTAGCCAATTGCATTAATCGGAACGTTCCAGGCAATGTGCCAACTCCCATGAACTGAGCAAAGATTTCTTGCACACATGGGTGTCACTTTACATTCGCAATCTCCACCCCAAGCAAACGGATACATTTTAATTATCATTAATATTGTTCCGAAAAAACATAGTCCATAAATGAACCATGATATCTTTTTTTTCTTTTTTTACTGCCATATAGACGGTACTCCCCAAACCAATAGTAGCGAGTACAGCAGATGCTTCACCACTCCAACACATACCCAGTCTCCTCAAAATTTGAATTAATTGATAAATTTGTTATCAATCATACGATTATCGTTTTTTGGTCGAAATTATAACAAAAAAAATTACTGCCGACTTACTCCTTTCAAAAGAATATCAAGTAAGATTTCGGCACTTTTTTCCAGTTCTTTTTTTGAAAAATTAACAGTCCATGGATATTCTAGCCCTTTTAGAGCGAAAAATAGTGCTCTGGAAATCTCTATAGAATCTGTAACCTCAAAAAGCCCTTTTTCTCTGCCATATTCAATTATATCCTTAATAGTAGATATTTCCCATCTTGAATAATCATCAAGCGCTTCTCGAATAAACTCATGATTTTTCAGATATTCTTCTTTTATGGAAGTATATTGATCCGCCTTTTTTGACAAATATTCAAGTCGTGTACCGACAAATTTTCTGAGTTTGTAATATGGGTCATCCTCATTCTGAACGGCCTTATTTATGGCTGCTTTCAATCCAAAAATTTCTTGCATTATAACGCTGGCAAAGACTTCTTCCTTGCTCTTAAAATAATAATAAAGAGTACTTTTTGCTTTTTTTGAAGCGGTGGCGATGTCTTCCATAGTTGTTTTCGCAAGGCCGAAGCGGGAAAAAAGTTCTTTAGCTGCAACAATGATTGTCTGTCTCACTTCCTTATTTTCTTCCATGTATACCAACCTTTATAGTTTCGACTATATTTATTTTTTGATCTCCATAGTCGCATATTCATCAATTCGACCATTTTCGTTTTTTAGTCTAAAAAAATTAATCTTTCTTGTCTGCTTTGTCAAGCTAACAATTTAATTATTGAAGAAAAATTTCTTAAATCGACTAATTGAAAAAAACAAGTTCTTTTCAAGTTCTCTAATATGAGTTAAAACCATATATATTGTTGATCTGAAAAATATTTGAAAAAGAGGGAGTAAGGTATTGAATCCAACTGATATTAATGATCCTGAATATTTTCATGGCGTGATTGACTGCCAGCTTGCATGTCCGGCACACACCCCTGTACCGGAATACATCCGGCTGATCACTGAAAAAAAGTATGCGGATGCTTATATGATCAACTGGGAATCAAATGTTTTCCCGGGTATCCTGGGCAGGATATGCGACAGGCCCTGTGAGCCAGCCTGCCGGAGAGGCCGGGTGGAGGAGAAGGCGGTTGCCATCTGCCGTCTGAAACGGGTGTGTGCGGACAATAAAGGGGATGTGCCTGGTCTCATGCCTGGCCGTCTGCCTGGCGTTTCAAAGAAAAAAAATGGAAAAAAAATAGCGCTTATCGGCGGTGGACCCGCCTCTCTCACCGTGGCCCGGGACCTTTTGCCGCTGGGATACCAGGTTGATCTCTATGATGATCAGGCCTCAGCCGGTGGTTTCGTGAGAAGTCAGGTGCCGTCTTTTCGGTTGCCTGAAAAAGTACTGAATGAAGAGGTCAACGTCATCCTGAATATGGGGGTGACTAGCCATTTAAAGACCTATATCGCAAGCCTGAAGGAATTCCTTACCCGGGGGTATGATGCCATTTTTATCGGTACGGGTGCTCCAAGGGGCAGAGATCTTGACCTGCCGGGCAGACAGGCCGGAAAACTATTTATTCACATCGGTATCCAATGGCTTGCCAGTGTTCAGTATGGGCACATCAAAAAATCAAAAAAGATCACACTGGTGATTGGTGGTGGTAATACGGCCATGGATTGCTGCAGGACGGCCCGGCGGCTTGGCGGCAAAGCGGTAAAGGTCATTATCCGGGGAGCCCGTGAAAACATGAAAGCCTCTCCCTGGGAGATTGAAGATGCCATAATGGAGGATATCCCGATCCTGGAAAACCTTAGCCCCATTGAATTTGTCATGGAAAATGACCGGTTGAAAGGAACGATGTTTCAGCGTGTTCAACCGGACGGTTCTGGTGATCCGGAAACGGTTTTCATCCCCTGCGACGAGGTACTGCTGGCCGTGGGTCAGCAAAATGCCTTCCCCTGGATTGAAAAGGATACGGGCTTGGTTTTTGATGATGCCGGACGTCCCCGGGTCAATGAAATAACCTTTCAATCGGATCTGGCACATGTTTTTTTTGGCGGCGATGCCGCATTTGGGCCCAAAAACGTTATTACGGCCGTGGCACACGGCCATGAGGCAGCCATCTCCATAGACCTTTTTTGCAATGGCAGGGATCTGACCCAAAGGCCTTTTCCGTTTACAACCCTTGCCGGCCAGAAGATGGGGATGAAAGACTGGATGTATAATAGCGTCGTGTCCGGTGAAGAACGGCATAATGTTCCCATGGTGCCAAAGGTGAAGTCCATTAAGGACCGTCTGATGGAAGTCGAACTCGGGTTTAACCCCAAAATCGGTCTCAAGGAATCCCGGCGCTGCCTGAACTGCGATGTTCAAACTGTTTTTAATGTCAAAGAATGTATTGAATGCGATGCCTGTGTGGATATTTGCCCCACCACCTGTATTAATTTTCGTAAAAACGGCCCGGAGGAAGACCTCAGATCACGGCTGTCAATGCCGGCGAAAAATAAGTCCCAGCCGCTCTATGTGTCGGATGTACTTCCCACGGGAAGGGTGATGATCAAGGATGAGGATGTCTGCCTTCATTGCGGACTCTGCGCGGAAAAGTGCCCAACAGCAGCCTGGGACATGCAGAAGTTCACCTATAAACCGCCAAAAGCAGGGCAACGATGAAAAAACTGAACTCTATAAATGATTTTGTGATCCGGTTTGCCAATGTAAATGGTTCCGGCTCGGCCAGTGCCAACAACCTGTTTGCTAAAGCCGTCTTCCGACTGGGCATTCCCGTCAGTCCTAAAAATATTTTTCCGTCCAATATACAGGGCCTGCCGACCTGGTACGAAGTCCGGGTCTGCGAAAAAGGATATCTGGGCCGAAGAGGCGGGTATGATTTTATCGTTGCCGTTAACGGACAGACCCTGAAAAAAGATTATGAGGATCTGGGGTCCGGGGGGTATTTTTTTTATGATTCCACCAAATCCCTGACCGAAGAATACACGCGCACAGATATCACATTGATCGGTATGCCTTTAACCGACATCTGTAACCGGGAAATCGACAATCCCAAGCTCCGGCCATTGCTTAAGAATATCATCTATGTGGGGGCTCTGGCCTATCTGCTGGACATGGATTTTTCCATTTTGACCGATTCCATAGCCAAACAGTTCAGCAAAAAACCCAAGCTGGCAGAACCCAATATCCGGGCTCTTAAGCTGGGGCTTGAATATGCATCCGAGCATTTTGCCCACACCTGCGAGCTTTCGTTGAAGCGAAGCGACAAGCTGGCCGACCATATTCTGATCGACGGCAATAGTGCAACAGGCCTGGGGGCTTTGTATGGCGGTGCAACCGTTGCCGGATGGTACCCCATCACCCCGTCCACTTCCGTGATCGAGGCCTTTGAAAAGTTTACCCGTCAATATCGGATGGATGAATCCGGGAAAAGAAAGGCCGCCATTATTCAGGCTGAAGATGAATTGTCCGCCATGGGAATTGCTCTGGGAGCCGCCTGGAATGGTGCCCGGGCCTTTACTGCCACATCCGGTCCAGGGGTATCCCTCATGAACGAACTGCTCGGCCTGGCATATTTTTCTGAGATACCCGTTGTACTGATTAATGTCCAGAGGGCCGGGCCCAGTACGGGGATGCCCACTCGCACGCAGCAGTCGGATGTCCTGGCCTGTGCCTATGCGTCCCACGGGGACACCAAACATGTTCTGCTTTTCCCCTGTGATCCAAAAGAATGCTTTGAAATGACGGCCAAAAGCTTTGACCTTGCGGACAGACTCCAGACACCCGTGATTGTCATGAGCGATCTGGACCTTGGCATGAATGATCATGTCAGCATGCCCATGGAATGGGACGATACCCGTAAATACGACCGGGGGAAGGTCCTTGACAGGGCCGCTCTTGATTCCATGGTCCGGGATTGGGGCCGGTATCTTGATTCAGACAATGATGGCATCTGTTATCGAACCTATCCGGGAACCCATCCGGAAAAAGGGGCCTATTTTACAAGGGGATCATCCCATGATGAATATGCCGCTTATACAGAGGACACTGAAGCATATAAAAGATGCATGGAGCGGCTGACCCGAAAATTTGAGACAGCCAGAGATTTTATGCCGGCACCCCATATACAAATAAACGCAAAGGCGGGCAAGCTGGGTGCTATCTTTTACGGCACCACTACCCATGCGGCCAATGAGGCCATTGAACAGCTCGGTGAAAAGGGCATTGTCCTGAACAGCTTGCGGGTCAGGGGCTTTCCATTTAAGGATGAGGTCCTTGAGTTTATGAATCAACACGATCCGGTTTTTGTTATTGAACAAAACAGGGACGGTCAGATGCGAACCCTGCTGATCAATGAATTGGGTATGCAGCCGAACAAGCTGATTTCAATCGCCCATGTTGCCGGCACCCCCATTGATGCCCTGTCTATCACCCGGTCCATTGAAGCTTTGTTGATTGACGAACCCAAACCAAAGACCCCCAAAGGAGGTGCT
>Ga0208648_1002541_pt1 | contig 12582 bp, 14 predicted proteins | sample AntAceMetag02UKL_FD_184772 | JGI IMG/M metagenome (GOLD analysis project Ga0208648, IMG submission 184772) | Saline lake microbial communities from Ace Lake, Antarctica - Antarctic Ace Lake Metagenome 02UKL (SPAdes) (version 2) | ecosystem: Environmental > Aquatic > Non-marine Saline and...
ATAGAGCCATGAAGTTTGAATAGGGCAAGGGTCAAGAGTAGATTTGACCCCTTTCCCAGAATGTCTACAGGGATGAACCGACAAAGCATTGAGATTTTCGCATCATTAAAGACAACTATGAAAGGGTCAAGAGTAGATTTGACCCCTTTCCGCACAGCGACGCAGGAAACCGCGTGTGTGAACGTCCGCGTTATGTTGACGAAAGCAATAGGAGAAGAGAATGCGGAATAGAGAATTGATCTGGCTTGAGAATCTGAACCAGAGAGCTCAAGAGATTAGTGACCGAAAGACTGCTGCCGAGAAAAGAATCAGAGAAGGATTCAAAGAAAAAGTGATCATATTCATGGATGTAGTCGGTTCTACAGAGTTTAAAACGCAATATCCCGACAATCCAGAGGTATGGATACTAAGAGTCAAACAATTCAGCGATCTGCTAGCCACTGCCGTAACTCAATGTAATGGGAAGGTAGTGAAATACATCGGCGACGAATTGATGGCCTCGTTTGACAATATAAACGATGCAAAAAACTTGGTTGCTAGAGTTTCAGAAATCGAAGAAACGCTCAAGAAAGGCACCGGCTTTGAAACAAGAATAAAGGTGACGGCTGATTTCGGCTTCATTTACGAGTTGGATTTTGAAAACCATTCAGTACCTGATCCGCAGGGGTCTCCTGTGGACAGATGTGCAAGAATAGCAAAATACGCTGCTGCTGGTGAAGTTCTATCAAATGCTGCGTTTGTAGAAAAAACTCCGCAACTTAGCTGGAAAAAGGTAGGTGTGGCGCAGCTTAAGGGGCTTGGAAAAGAAGTGGTTTACCAACTCGAGAAGGTGACAGTCTCCCTTGATGAAAAGATTGAAATCAAGAAAAGGGATTTTGAAAGACTGAATGAGGAACTTCAAGATATAAAAACCGAGAACTCACAGTTGAAAGAAGCTAACAAACAGCTAAGGGCACAAATTGTATCAGCTGGACAAAAACCAGTCCCGACGCTGGAAGATGTCACCCCTGAAGAGGAATGGAATCCGGTAAAACAGGCAATTAATGAGCTAAATAAGGTAATTGATAAAGCTCCCGTTTCATCAACATACTATGCTCGATTTATCTTTTTAGATCATGCTGGAAAAGATTCTGAAGAGTACAACAAATTTGAAGGAAAAGTATTTGATGATTTGATTGAATCAAATCTTGTGATTTCCGAAGATGACAGACGCTACTACCTAAATGGTAATCATCCTAAAAATAAACAAGTATCTAAATTATTGGCTAATATAGAACGTGAGCTTGACAAGTACCTTAGTATAAATGAAAAGGATCCTGATGATCTATTTGAATGGGCTACAACAGATCCTGAATTCTGGAGAGACTATATCGGTTACAACGTGCTTTAACATAACGAGGTGATGCAGCGAATCCGCAAAAAGCGCGGCTCGCTGAGCTTTTTGTTAGATGCATAAAGAAATGAGGAAATATCAACTCCCGGAATTTTTGGACCAATCCGTCGATCAAAAGGCGTATGAGCGGTGGTTACATCGAAAAGCTGTTGCTCATGTTCGCCGCGACAGAAATCGTGGGAATAAAACAGCAACAAACGAAGAATACAAAATCGCTATTCATAAGGCAGTATGTGATTCTGATGGTAAGGACGCCTATACAAATGAAGAACTGGACTGGTCACTACTCAGTAAGTACGACAACAAACAATCGAAAAAGTATGGAAGAAGTTACAAAAAGCAATTGGCCATGTTGCCTTCCGTCGACCATGTTGGAGATGGCAAAGGTCAAGCAGACTTCAAAATTTGCGCGTGGCGCACAAATGATGCCAAGAACGATCTCTCTTACGAGGAGTTCTTGGAATTGTGTCGAAAGGTTATCGCAGCAGCTAACACGGCTCTTTCAGCCGCCAGCTAACCGCTGCGGCTGAAGAGCAACGAGACTATGACAACGTGAGGGTGATGTAGTGGAGAAACATCCCGATTACCCAAATTTCGTGGAAGCACGTGAATCCTTGCGCCGCCATTCAGGAGATGTGCCCCTGCTCTACACGTGGGCAATCGACATGCTCCAAGAGATAGAGCGATCCTTGGCGATTAGCTCCGTACTCCGAAAGCAGCTCTCGGACATCGAATCAACAGGCCTTGACGCACTCGATCCAGACCTCTGGACTGACAGGTTCGATCTTGTCGCCGACCAGGCCATCAAGAAGCAAAACTTCCAAGCGAAGATAACATCTGCTGTCGACAACTGGCCTGTCGACGAGGGCCATTTGGTGGCAGCTGTTTTGAAGCACAATTTCGCCTATCTCGATACATCTGGGATCACCAGATTCAAAGACGTTTTTCATCTCGTGCGCCAGACCCGCAACCGGCTGGCTCACAACTTCTTCCTGGAGCACGCGGAAGAGAAGACCTCAGATATTGGTGTCCAGTCAATGGAGCGTGAACTGGAGGCAGTTGTTATCGACGTTCACTTCGTCGGGGAACTCGCTAACACGCTCGTGGGGGCCTTCGTGCGAGGGCTTCATGAAGCGATTAAAGACCTCCTGTCAACTTCACCAGGTACCAGTAAGGACAGAGAACGACCGAACTAGCTGCCTAACCAGGCTAATGCAGCCGCCGCAAAAAACCGCGCGGCTGATTAGCTGGTTATGGAAGAATAGTGTAAATTAAGGATGGGGTTTGAGTGTGAACATCTTTGTCAGTTCCACATATCGAGATCTTTCAAATCATAGGGAAATACTGCGCATTGCCATTGAGACGAGTGGTTACCGTTTCAAAGGAATGGAGCATTTCGCAGCGCAGCAGACTCCTCCCTTAGATGTATGCCTCAATGAGTTAGATGAATGTGAGGTCTATATTGGTATTATTGGGCGTTTATATGGGTCATGCCCACCTGGAAGAGTTAGATCATATACCGAATTGGAGTACATAAGGGCGAGGGAATTAAATAAATACATAATCGTTTTATTCATTGGAGATGGTGCACAAATAACCATTGATCAAATTGAACAACACGAGTTGTAAGAGGGGTCAGCCCTTGAATTGGGACATTTTTTTATGATTATTTTTTAGACCTCATGGATTCAGTGCTAACCAGAACATTGAGGTTATCGAGGAACCTAGGTGATGATCGGTATCGGGAAAGAAACGTCAAAGATGGATTGGGTAACCTGTCCCATGTCAAGGGCTGACCCCTCTTTCATTTGTATGGTCCGACAAGAGATGAGAGAGATGAATGAAGGCAGTCAGGTGAACAAAAATGATATCTGAGTTCGAACACAGAGGTATTTGGTGGATTCCAGGCAAGGACGATGAAAAGCTTGACGGAACTTTATATTTCAAGCCCAGTGAGGATCTCAGGCTGGAATTAACCGGAACTTTCATTGGTATTGAAGATTTTATGACGTTTTCAAGATGGGAAATCGTGCTTGGGTTCACAGTAACCGGAAAGAAAGTTACACTTCTAAATTGCGTTTCGGCAGGCACACAGCTTAATATGCCTGGAATGCCCACATCGGAGATTTCCCCAAAGGTAGCATTCATAGGCACACATTTCCCATCTATTGATCAAATTATCTTTGATACCATGTTGGTTAGATATTCTTTAATGGACGAATGGCTCGGCGTATCTGGATTTCAAATAACGCGTTCACAAAAGGAAAACAAAACCACCATAACATATCAACTTCCCAAGCCAATTGAGTCTGTGATTAATGACAATCTATCCATATCGATTCTTTTCAACGCAACAAGCCCTCTTGGGGCTACCACTGAAGCCAAAATAAGCCAAATATCAAAGTTCCAGATTAAACCTTCTGAACCTCAGAACTTTGATTACTACCAAAATCTCAACCAACCTCTTCAAAAGTTTTTGACTTTGGCAACGCTAAAAAGGGTCCATCCGATATTTATAGAAGGCACTTTAGCAGGCGAAAAAATTGAAGTGGTTTATAAGAATGTCTTCTATTACCCTGATGATAGCAAAATACGAAGCCCTTTTGATCTTTTATTTTCATATGCTCATGTAAAAAATCGCTTTGACGACTTCTTGAGGTGTTGGCTCGAAACATCAGAACTATTTGAACCTGTCCACAATCTTTACTTTGGAACAATCCATAGTCCAAAAATGTATATGGAACATAAATTCTTAAGCCTTTGCCAAGCGATTGAGGCGTACCATAGAAGGGTATCTCCAGGCGTATATCAGAGTAGAGATGATTTCCTAAAAGAAATATATCCTTTCTTAATAGATGCTATACCAGAAGGTACAAACAAGGATTATAGAGCAAGTATCACAGCGCGGCTGAAATACCTTAATGAATTCTCTTTAAGAAAGAGGCTTAAGGAATTATTGGATACACATAAAACTGTGATATCAAAGTTAATTCCAAAACCAAATAATATTATCAGCCCAATAGTTGATACGAGAAATTTTTTTACGCATTATGATGATGAACTAAAAGAACAATCCCTGGATAAGGAACAGCTATATCTGGCATCTGAACGGCTCAAATTCATTCTTGAAGTCTGTTTTCTTTTCCAACTTGGCTTCAGTGATGAAGAAATGATAAGATTGATAGACGGGACGCAAATATTCAATTATCTCAAACGGAATAAGGGTAATTAACTACACTATGAAGGGGACGGGTCGGACCGAGCTAACCAGCTGTAACTAATGGGTTTTGCCCGTAAACCTGGCCTTAAAATGCCCTTAGACCCGCTTTTTTAACGCCAAAATAGTACATTTAAGAGTTAATGGCCCAACAAAAACATTCTGCGGACAAGCCGCAGATGTTCACGTTATCCCGCGTAACTAACATGCAAAATGGAAATTGGACTATGTGCGACCAAACGGGCGTGCAAGAGCATGCTTGCAACAACGTGACTGAATTCTTGGAGAAAGTACGCCCACCTACTTCACTATTCGAGGGCGGGATTTCTAACACCGTCCTATTTCGCGGCGTCAGCAATAGCCAGTACGAGTTGATACCATCGGCTTTGAGAACAGATTCGCAATCGTTAAACGTTGTCAATCAGCTCAAGTCACTCGATCCAGAGAATCCTAAATTCATTGTTGACGTCATTGTCTTGCGTTTGTTCTACCAGGAGGCAAATCGAAATGCGTTGATGTTGCCGCCGTTCCCTCAGCACATACAAGATGTGTTGTCAACGGGCGGTCTCAGTGCCGATGTCAAAGGGGGGATGTTTCGATCACTTTTGCCGGTTTTTGCTTTGGCACAGCATTACGGACTTCCTACTCGTCTTCTGGACTGGTCTTTCGATCCACTGGTTGCAGCCTATTTCGCTGCACGTGGCGGAACCAAGAAACGGGTGTACTCAGAAGAGAATACAACACGAAGACTTGGCGTGTGGATGGTCCAATCGAAGTTCCTCGACTCAAATGTTCACGTAGTGCACGCTCCTTATGGCGGGAACCCAAACCTTGCGGCACAGAAAGGAGCATTTACGTTTGTATCTGACGTAAACGACGAAACTCCGCTAAATGAATACTCAACTCGCGGATCAGGTCGCAGGGATTTTCATCTATTCACACTTCCATTGTCCGAAGCGCCATGTTTATTGCTGGAACTACGAGTACGTGGGTATGATGCAGGGAGAATATTTCCAGGCTTTGCTGGTGTCGCCGAGTCCGTAATGGAATTGTCATCATTGCCTCGGTTTTCGAAGGTCAGGAAGACTGTTTTCGGTCATTGAAAAACGGGATAACATCACGCTGGAGAGGGAGCGGGAAAAGCCGGAACTTTTTTCAAAAGCATACGTTGCAATAATTTCATAGCTTTGTTGTCGGGGTTATCGTTTCCCGCCCCCTCATCGTCGCGTTATACAAGAAAAAATAAACAATGAATCAAAAATTAGCAGAAATATTTAAAATTATATCTTTCTATGATGATTATAGGTGGGAGTTTTCTCATAACTATAATTTGATCAATTTTTTCAAGATAGATTTGCAGTCTGACATCAAAATTCTTACGCATTGGATTTGTTATATAACTGACAGGCAAATGCCTTTCCAACGAATATGGGATATTGGCGGATTTGTATTTTCTGAGTTGATATACGAAATTAAAAAACAGAAATCATTAAGCCTATTGAATCCACAAGATAAAAATTCGTTTGTAAAAAAAGAAGATGACAAATACGCTTTCATAAGTAATTCAATAGCAGACAATAATGATATTCTAACCCAATATAGTGATATTTTAGAAAATGAAAAGGTAAAATTCAAATCAAGGTTTTTTCCATCAGATTATCTGGCGATGTTATATACATTTGTCTTTTTAGAAGATTATGACTTTAGTTTTTCTAAATTCATAAAAGAAGTTTATTGTCTTCATAAAGATAAAAATGATTTTATAAAAAGAATATTGTTTTCATTGTATTTATTGACTTATCATGGAATCGGACAGCCCAAAAGTAGTGATTTGAGCGATTTTGCTGCTAATATAGAAAAAGCGAATGAACGGAAAACCAAAATTAAAAACTTTTTTAGTAATCCTGATTCATTCAATAATGAATACAATATTTTTCTCAAAGATAAAGTTTTTAAACAGAAAAGAGCCTGGTGTAGTTTAAGGGACTTTTTAAAATCTCCTGAATTTAAGCAATATTTTGAAGTGGCCTTAAGTGATGAAGATTTACGCGATAATGATTTTAGAAAATTATTTTCATATGAAGCGCTTATTCAATTAGAACTGCCAGGAGATGTATGGAACAATAACTCCAAATTTAGAAATTGTATTTTAAAAGATACAGAGTATGAACACTCAAAGAAGGTTTTAAATAAAATATTAAGAGAGTTTTTTAATAAGAACAGTCAAGATATTATTGGATATCCTGAGCAATTCGATATTACTTTTGATTTTGTTCCAAGAATGTGTGACCTGAACAATTGTGACCTATGTCCTATATATAAAATTGATAACAGAAAAAATGATTTTAACAAGATATGTTTAAAAAATAAAAAGATGTATTGTCCGGTTGTTTTGGTTGGTTGTAATTATAAAGGCAATTGCAAAGGCGAAGATAATTGTAAAATAGTATAACAAATCACTGCACTGGATTTTTACTTCGCTCCGCTTCGTAAAAACCAGTGAGTTCAAACGTTATAAGGGAAATATAATGATGAAATTATTAATCTCTTTTATCAATAAGCCTTACTGGAGTTTTGTAGCGTTCATTTTAGCGATATTTGCCTTCTTTGGGATTAGTAGTGGTAATTTAGTTGAAACATTCGGAAAATATCAATGGATAATAAGTGCTTGTAAATGGTCACTAATTATTGGAGCCTTTCTATTTGCGATTCATGCATATATTAGGGCAGAGAAAAATAGAAAAAAATTAATCAACATCAAAGCATCAACATATGATGAGGTTTATGAAAAGTTTTCAGACACAGTAAATTATGCACTTGGAAGATACAAAGGATATAAAAGTAATGTGGATCCTGATAACAGAAAGTATACAGTTGTTGGTGTCCTAGAAATGATAAATGAAGTAAAAAGTGCTAGATTGCAGCTTCTCTCTATTTGTGGTGAAAATGTGAGATCTATATTATTAAAAGAAGGAGCAGATTGGCTAGATGATGTAGATAAATTTGGAAGTATTGCCCCCAATATTATTCAAAAACTAGCTGAAAATGCATACAAAGATAGAAAATAACAATCATGTTATAACAAATCGCTTCTAGGGACGGCTCGTACCTCACCGCCCCAGAGCTTCTCGTTGGGCTAAAAATTGAAATAAATAAACTATGTGTGCAAAGTGGCTTAAAGAATACGACCCTGATCATCTGTCAGAGCGTTTAGAAGAAAGTAAATCTACCCGGGATGATGGAAAGGTATCATTCCATGGTTTTGGATTTATGGAGTACATTGTCGTTCTGAATAGTATGGTATCTTTAAATGACACTATTACTGAATTCGAGAAAGACAATATTGTCAGAAAAGCTGCTTTTAGCCTGGCAAAAAGAAAAAAGATTACTTCCAATGGCCTGTTAAATGAGATCCGCAAGCTTGAAAAGGAATATTTAAAGCAGCAGCCTCAAAAGTTTGTTGTGATTTCGTCCTTATCAATAAGTCGTAATTGCAAATTAAGGCGTATTATAATCAATGATTCCACAATTACTTTTCATTCTAAGTTGCAAAAACGTTTCGCCCAAGAAATTGAAGGTAAAATCAAAAAGCCCGCATCCTACACAATTACCGGTGAATACCCTAAAGATTATATTTATCTCAAAACATCTGTAATTGCTAAATCTTATTCGCAAGCATCCATTATGGCAATCGAATCAATAAATTTAATTCGTGGTATTTGGAACCTTTTTTACAACTGTGGTCAATTTAGAATTTCTTCGGGCAAGAGAGATCCGGTAAATAATATCGTTTTAGGACCACTCCATACAATACATTTTCCAAGCGGCAAACTCGCTTCTGAGACATGGCTTTATGAATCTGGTTACCAAGGTCCACTAAAAGCTTTTAATATGAAAAACAACTTGAACGGTTTGTATAAGTTTCAAGGAAATGTCCGAAAATTATTAGCAAATAATAGATTTAAGAAACATTTGGAAGCAGCACTACAAAAATACACTCAAGCCCTTGATATTAGAGATTGGGAAAGTAGTTTTTTAAGACTATGGGGGCTGTTAGAATTTCTTACAAATACCAATGAAAACGAAAGCCATAGAGACACAGTAAAACGAACCTCATTTTTCTTTAAAGAATGGGAATATGCTCAGCAAGTACTAAACCACCTGAGAGCCCATAGAAACAAAGCTGTCCATTCAGGTGAAAGCAATCAGAGTATTGAAACCTTATTGTACCAATTGAAGAACTTTGTAGAGGTTGTTCTTGAAATTCAAATTGCTAATAAATTTAAATTTGTCAGTCGAGACGAATTCACACGATTTATGAATCAACCACCAGACATTTCAGAACTTAAAAGAAGAAAAGAGATGATAAATTACGCACTTAAATTCATGAGCAATTAACTTGCGTGCCCAACCAAACGCTTGAGTGGACGCGAAGTACTTTGGTGGCTTCGCTGGGTAACGGCATACGCGCCACTCAGCTTAACGTTATGCCCCAGGGAACACTCTTCAAGGATGAGCCAATTGCCAAGATGTAATCCAGGACCCGTCTCACCCATCCATACGATTCAATATGCTGAGCAACTTTCCTCCGTGGATCTGTGGCTCAAGAAAGCTGAGGAGTTGCTCGCTAGCGCTACTGTACTTAGGGCTGAGGTCGAACAGTACTGGTCCGAGATAGTCTTCAGGAACGGCCAAATTATCACTACACCTGACCGCACCTACGTGCAGCCCGTTTATTCCATGATCGTTGCATACGCGATAGAGAACTATTGCAAGGCCCTCCTCGTTTTTCAGCACAGCGGTGATTTACAGAATCGAGTTCTCCGACGACTGCCACGGTATCTCAAGTCTCATGATCTGACGGGCCTTGCACGTCGTATTGGAATGTCGCTTTCCGTTCCTGATGAGGAACTGCTTTCCCGTCTCACCCGTAATTCGGAATGGGCTGCTCGCTACCCTGTGCCAACAGAGCCCTCGGCAACCGCTGCTGCTCGCAAGTTCTCCGACGGGAGGCAGTATCTTATCGCCTATCTCGGACCTAACGATCTGAATCGTATTGACGAATTCGTCGATCGTCTTGCTGGTTTCGTTCGCGAGCAAATGGGGGCATAACCAGCGCATAAACACAATGAAACCAAAACTCAGATTCAATCTGAATGATATAAAGGCGATTGCCGACCGCTACGAATATCCAATCAGTGAAAATGATCTGTTGCAACTGAGATCACAAGTTTTGAAGTGTGGATATTTATCAAAAGATGAGCTAATGAAAGTCGCCTATTGGAAAGCCCCCCGAAGCGCCGGCCATGCTGGAAAGAATGATGAAGAATATGTCCGCGAAGTCTCAGCCTTTGCATTCACTGCTGAGTCGGAGAGGGCAAGAATTGAAAGTCTTACACTTTTGGATGGTGTCTCGTGGCCTACGGCATCGGTCATTCTCCATCTATTTCACGCCGATCCTTATCCCATTCTTGATTTTCGAGCACTTTGGTCAGTTTCTATTGACGTTCCAGCGCAGTATTTTTTCGATTTCTGGTGGCCATACGTCATATTCTGCAGGAAAATATCAAAGGCTACAGGGGTAAGTATGCGTACACTTGATAGGGCGCTTTGGCAGTATTCCAAGGAAAATCAATAAAATGCACAACATTGCCGCTGCAGCTGGCCTTCGGCAGCTGAGCGGCCCGTTCGATGCCCAAAAAAAATAAAAAGAAAGGTGATAGATAGTGCATACTGACGAACTAATAAAGGAATCGCGGGCCGGCGATGTGCTGTCAGGAGAAGAACTTGTCTACCTGCTTAGCCTGGCGCCGGATTCTGTTGAAACTTACACGGTCATGGCTGAGGCGACCCGTCTTTCGAAAGAGCTGTCAGGCGCCAAGGCCGAAGTCCATGCTCAATTTGCGATCAATCTCGCACCGTGTAATTGCGACTGTCTCTTCTGCTCTTTCGCTAAGATCAACGGTGTCTTCAGCGTATCGACAGAGCTGACCCCGGAGCAGGCCGTGGCCTACGCCCGGCGGTTTGAGAGTGACGGCGCGAATGCTGTGTTCATAATGTCAACGGCCCACTACCCGTTTGAACGCTTTATGGAAATGTCGGGGGAGGTTAGACAAAATCTAAAACCCGAAACAACGTTGATCGCTAATGTCGGAGACCAGTCGCACAAGAATGCAGTCAGGCTCAAGGAGGCGGGCTTTTCCGGCGTGTATCACGCCCTTCGCCTGCGCGAGGGAAAGGACACCAGTCTTTCAGTGGAAAAGAGAAAACAGAGTATCAGCAACTTCAAGGAAGCCGGTCTTGAGGTAGGCACATGCGTCGAACCTGTGGGACCGGAACACACAAACGAGGAGTTGGCTGAGATGATAGAATTCACGGCTTCCTTCAATCCCTCATACAGCGGTGCAGCCAGACGGATCCCCATACCTGGAACCGCGATAGCCAAACGCGGGCTAATCAACGAGATGCGTATGGCCCAAATAGTCGCTGTTACCAGATTGGGAATGCCACGGTCTGTGATGGGCAACTGTACACATGAACCTTGCACTTTAGGTGCGATTGCCGGGGCAAATCTCTTCTGGGCAGAGGTCGGCGCCAATCCCCGAGATATTGAGGAGAAGACAGAAGAAGGCAGAGGTGAAACTGTTAGTAGCTCCAGAGCTATTTTTCAGGAAAGCAATTGGGACATCTGGAGCGGTCCATCACGCTACTACAATGGCACCAAATAGAAGGAACATCGAACAAGGCTAATTCAGGCCCTAATCCTCTTTGAATATTAAAAGAAAGGAGATGATCATGCAAAAGGTACTTATAATATTTTTAGTAGTTGTTGTCGTATTCGCATTGATTATTGTTACCCTACCAAAACTGACTTCAAAAGAAACATGTACCTATGAGGAAGCTATCGATAAATATGCCAAGGGCAAATTTGTCACAGTGAATGGAAAAAAGGTTCACTACGTTGAAAAAGGGGATGGGAAGCCGCTTATTCTTATTCACGGTTTTGCATACCATACCGTGATGTGGAAGAACAATATCGATGCCCTGGCGGAAAAATTCAAAGTCTATGCCATTGATCTTTGGGGGTGGGGATATAGTGAAAGGTTGAAGAAAACGGAATATAGTTTTGAACTCTATGGAAAACAAGTCATTGGATTTATGGACGCCTTGAATATCAAAAAGGCTACTCTTATAGGACAATCTATGGGTGGGGGGATTTCGGTCTATGTGGCTGCACATTATCCTCAGAGGATTGATCGACTTATTTTGATTGATCCAGCGGTTATCCCTTATCCTATGACCACAATAGGTAAAATATATCAACTCCCTTTTGTCGGTGAATTTCTCAATGCCATTCCCGGGAATGCTTTGATGGAAAACAATATTAAAACCATATGGTTTTACGATAAAAACAAGGTAACAGAAGAGTATACCAAAGAGGTCTTGCAACCTCTTTGCATTAAGGGCTCTCATGATGGAATGATGTATATTCTTCGCAATGTCCTAAAAGAGCCGTATGTCGAAAAGGAAGCTAATTTATTGGCCAAAATGAACAAGCCGATTCTAATAATACATGGCATGGATGATAAGGCTATCCCCTTAGATAGATCAGAAGCTTTACATGATCTTTGGAAAGGATCAAGATTAGAAATCTTTCAAAAGGCAGGGCACAGCCCTCACGAAGAGTATCCGGGGAAATTTAACGAGTTGGCAATTGAATTTTTATCTAAATAAATCGCTTCGATAATCACGGCGAAATGTGTAAAGAGGTATCAAATCTGCTGTTGACTGTTTTGTTTTGAAATAATGCTTGAAATTTATGAGAAATTCATTGAGAAACCATCCCGGCCCATGGTATACGGTAATGAACAGAGGCGCAGGGAAACGTTTGAGGACTACATCACCCCACGACGGATTTGCCATCGGGGGGCTGGTGTCGGTGGTCGTAATCGATTATAATGGGAATGAGGGG
>Ga0208648_1002548_pt1 | contig 12540 bp, 4 predicted proteins | sample AntAceMetag02UKL_FD_184772 | JGI IMG/M metagenome (GOLD analysis project Ga0208648, IMG submission 184772) | Saline lake microbial communities from Ace Lake, Antarctica - Antarctic Ace Lake Metagenome 02UKL (SPAdes) (version 2) | ecosystem: Environmental > Aquatic > Non-marine Saline and Alkaline...
ATAATAAGAGTAAGAACCAATTCCTTGAAGTGGAAAACGAAAATAATTCATTACTTGGCCCATAGCAGTTGCAACACAGCCTGCATAAGCATGATCCCCGGGCCCTTCAGGATCGACAGGGCACATTTCGTTATAATATCGCCCCTGGTCCCATGAGGTAGTGATAAGAGGTTGAATTTCATCTTTCCCTGAAAAATCCCGTAATTCATTTACATCTTGTGTGAGTAGATGTTTCCACAATAAAGATGTTTTTCTTGTGGGAGGAATATTGTTTTCTATTACAAAATTTATTTGCCGCACATAAAAATTCATCCAGTCTTCAAATTGTGGTGGCTTGTCAATATCAGAATATTTCCAAAAAAAAGAATATCCTAAAACAGGTAGAACCGAGTCATCACCAGAAACTATTACAAAACCTCCTTTGTTAATGTTAAAACAATGCAAAGCTGTTGTTTCTGAATATTTAATAATGAAATGGTCGGTAATTTTTAAATCCAGATAATTTAGTTTATGATCAAAATTTGCTCTTTCAAAATAAAAGTTCAAAGCAGCTTTTTCAGCTTGTTTTACATCGACTTCTTCTGCATTAATACTACAAAAAACTGATAAAACAAAAAATAACAAGATAAATAGTTTTTTCATGGTTCGACTTTATTAAGTTGACAGGCCTAATATTAAACAATATACATTAATATAAATTATATATAGATGTTTAAACAAAAATTGAGCTAAAGATATAAAAAAAAAGCTATCTCAATTAAGAAATAGCTTTTTTATAAAAAATCTTCTAATAATTCTATTCGATCATTATTTTTTTGCTAATAATCTTATTGTCGTTAACAATCTGAATAATATAAATTCCGGGATTGTAATTTTCGGTTTTAATGTTTATCAAATTGCTGTTGTGCGATTCCTTGTACATAACTTGTCCGACACAATTAATTATAACCACCTTGTTAATCACTGATGATGATTGAATTGTGATCTTGTCAGAAGCAGGATTTGGAAAAACCGAGGTAGTTTCCTCAAAATTCGCTTCAGTTGAGGTTTTTGTAATGTTAACAAGGCTGTATAAACCATCTTCAGCAGGATAAACAGTTTCATTATAAGCTTCATTATAAAGGTCAAGCATTGTGAAGTCAACTTGATTTGCAGTTTGGGTTGCGAAATCCCAGACTTTTAAAACTATTGGATTTCCTGCCTGATAAGCTTTTCCTTTAAAAAGAGTATTGAAAACAGCAAGTTCATTATTGAATGAGGTTTGCGAATTGATTCGTGTTGAACCAAGCATTGTTTCACCATCAAAAGCGGCAATTTCATCACCTATATTTAAACCTTCGACATAAATTGTGTAAACAGGATCAGCAGCATTTCCTCCTTCAAAAATGAAGTGCTCAGGTAATTTCTTGGCAATACTTTCAGCTTTTTCTCCATTTGGAAATATTAAAGTAGCATCGTTAGCCATTTTTATCAGATAACCTTCGGTCGGGATGCAATTTCCTATTCCGTTAATCCAGTTAGGGCCAATTTTTCTAAGCATAGCACCTTCGGAATTTCTTACATATAATAAATCATCACCAATAATTGAGCTATATGCTTCTGAGGCATCCATTTCCATTGCAGACAAATAACTGACAAATTGAAATCCTGCATAAAGTTCAATTGGAGTATCTTGGGGAATTTGAGTACCTTCAATTGTAAATTGTCCGGCAACATTAGTTTTAATTAAATATCCTTCGGTTCCTATCCAATCACCAATTCCATTAACCCAGTTGGGCCCTATTTTCCTCAACATTGCTCCTGTAGAGTTTCTTACATATTGAAGGTCATCGGTAATTATTTCCTGAACAACTTCCTCCATATCAGGATTTGTCGGTTCAAAATTTGAAGAAACAAATTGGAAACCGGGATTTACATAAATTGTCGGATTTTCGACAGGTGTAGAATAAACTGCGTCCCAACCTTCGTCATTATTGTGGGAGCTACTTGTGAAAAGAATATATAATTTTCCGCTTGGAGAAGTAACAGGCTCGGGTAATGTTGTGGTATAATCACCGGAGTAAGTAGCTAATAACTGAGAAGTAGCCGTATTATAAATTTTCACAAGATCCTCGTCTTCAATTGTTTTAAAAGATGTGAAAGTAATAGTAACTTCTTCTGCATCCGGAGGTTGAATCATCCATTTACAAACTGACCCGTTTTTGTAATAAAAACTTCCACTACCATCTGAAAGGCTGCCGGATGGGTCGGTAAGCGTAGTTAATCCGCTGCAATAAGTCGGTCTGCTGGTTGAGAATTCAGCTTTGAAACCGGGGGCAGTTCCGCTACCGTTACTTTCAAAAGTTATAAACATTTTATTTCCTGTTGATGAAATATTTGCAGGGAGATTATTACCGGTAAATTCTCCAATCATTTCTGCTTCGATTGTTTCGCCATCATAAACTCTTACAAAATCATTTTCTTCAAGGTCAAAATGTGTAAATCCAAGTGTTATCCATTTAATTGAGTCTTGTGCGGTTTGAGGATTAATTAACCATGATGCATTCGCATTATTCAAGTAATCTTCAATTGGGCCGCTACCATCAGTAAATGAACCTGATATTTGAGTTATGGTATCTAATCCGCTTTCATAATATGGGTAATCCGGATCGCTTGGGACAAAATTTCTAACTATCGCCTGATTACCTGAAAAACCACCAACATTATACAAAGTGAAAAATCCATTTCCCTGACCACTCCAACCGAAGTTAAAATGGAAGTTACTGCCTTCATATCCATCACAAACAAAAGCATGGCCACCAGTAGAACTCTGTCCGGAGTAATACATTGGCCAACCGTTGTCTAAATCGCCTTTCAATATATTCATCCATGCTGTTTGGTTAAAATTTGCCTTTTCATGATATACTGACGAATTATATCTAAAATATGCATTTAGTCTGCCGGGAACATTTCCGCTATAAGCTCCCGAACCATCAGGTCCGTAACTCATATTTACAGCTACTCCACAGTGATACATTATTTCAGCTATTGGGACAGGATTTAAATTATCAATATTATCTTTCATTCCGTCCCATTGATAATATGTTTCACCAAAATTCGCTGTAAGTTGTCCGTATTCAGGTGAAGGATAATAAGAATGCTGTCCTGTACCGTTGATCGGATATCTCCAGTAATACATAATCATCGACATACAAGTCGCTACACATCCGGCGTAAACACGTCCGTCCGGTCCGTCAGGATCTTCTGGGCATAAAAAATTGTATGGACTATCCTGATTCCACATTCCTGATGTTAATGGAGTTAGAACATCTTTGATGGCATTTATATTCAGAGTGGTAATATCTTCTGTTAATAAATGATTCCATTGATTTTTTACTTCATTGTCAGCAGAAATTGAATTTTCTCTAATGTATTGAATCTGTTCAATGAAACTTTGCATATAACTATCAAAGTTATATTCAATGTTTTCTGTTGGAAATATTCCATCATAAGAATATCCGATTATAGGAAAAAATGCGTCTTCAGCAGAAACAACTACAAATCCTTTATCAAAATCAAAGGCATAGTACAATATTTCGTTGTTAATACTTTTTGTGTATTCATATAAAATCGTTAAATCTTCATAATTAATTCCTTCTTGGAATTGGTTAATTTTTTCGTAATAACAGTTTTTTGCAACTTTTCTTGCGTCATCAACTTCAACAACTTTTGCGTAAATGCTTGCTTGTAAGAGAAATAAGATTGTTGAAATTAATAAAAATTTTGTTTTCATAATAATTTTGTTTTTTGTGATTAATTTGTTCGCAAAGATATAAAAAAGACATTTAGTTTTTATTCGATCATTATTTTTTTATTAATGATTTCATTATTATTTTCAATCTGAATGATATAAATTCCGGGATTGAAATTTTCGGTTTTAATATTGATCAAATTGCTGTTGTGCGATTCCTTATACATAACTTGTCCGACACAATTAATTATAACCACCTTGTTAATTACTGATGATGATTGAACTGTGATCTGGTCAGAAGCAGGATTTGGGAAAATTGATATAGCATCCAAATCGGCTTCAGTTGAGGTTTTTGTAATGTTAACAAGGCTGTATAAACCATCTTCAGAAGGATAAACAATTTCAATATAAGCTTCATTATAAGGATCAAGCATTGTGAAGTCAACTTGATTTACAGTTTGGTTTGAGAGATCCCAGACTTTTAATACAATTGGATTTCCAGCCTGATAAGCTTTTCCTTTAAAAGGAGTATTGAAAACAACAAGTTCATTATTGAAAGAATTTTGCGAATTGATTCGTGTTGAACCAAGCATTGTTTCACCATCAAAAGCGGCAATTTCATCACCTATATTTAAACCTTCGACATAAATTGTGTAAACAGGATCAGCAGCATTTCCACCTTCAAAAATGAAGTGCTCAGGTAATTTCTTGGCAATACTTTCAGCTTTTTCTCCATTTGGAAATATCAAAGTAGCATCGCTAGTCATTTTTATCAAATAACCTTCGGTCGGGATGCAATTTCCTATTCCGTTAATCCAGTTCGGGCCGATTTTTCTAAGCATTGCACCTTCGGAATTTCTTACATATAATAAATCATCACCAATAATTGAGCTATATGCTTCTGAAGCATCCATTTCCATTGCAGGCAAATAACTGACAAATTGAAATCCTGCATGAAGTTCAATTGGAGTATCTTGGGGAATTTGAGTACCTTCAATTGTAAATTGTCCGGCAACATTAGTTTTAATTAAATATCCTTCGGTTCCTATCCAATCACCAATTCCATTAACCCAGTTGGGCCCTATTTTCCTCAACATTGCTCCTGTAGAGTTTCTTACATATTGAAGGTCATCGGTAATTATTTCCTGAACAACTTCCTCCATATCAGGATTTGTCGGTTCAAAATTTGAAGAAACAAATTGGAAACCGGGATTTACATAAATTGTCGGATTTTCGACAGGTGTAGAATAAACTGCGTCCCAACCTTCGTCATTATTGTGGGAGCTACTTGTGAAAAGAATATATAATTTTCCGCTTGGAGAAGTAACAGGCTCGGGTAATGTTGTGGTATAATCACCGGAGTAAGTAGCTAATAACTGAGAAGTAGCCGTATTATAAATTTTCACAAGATCCTCGTCTTCAATTGTTTTAAAAGATGTGAAAGTAATAGTAACTTCTTCTGCATCCGGAGGTTGAATCATCCATTTACAAACTGACCCGTTTTTGTAATAAAAACTTCCACTACCATCTGAAAGGCTGCCGGATGGGTCGGTAAGCGTAGTTAATCCGCTGCAATAAGTCGGTCTGCTGGTTGAGAATTCAGCTTTGAAACCGGGGGCAGTTCCGCTACCGTTACTTTCAAAAGTTATAAACATTTTATTTCCTGTTGATGAAATATTTGCAGGGAGATTATTACCGGTAAATTCTCCAATCATTTCTGCTTCGATTGTTTCGCCATCATAAACTCTTACAAAATCATTTTCTTCAAGGTCAAAATGTGTAAATCCAAGTGTTATCCATTTAATTGAGTCTTGTGCGGTTTGAGGATCAATTAACCATGATGCATTCGCATTATTCAAGTAATCTTCAATTGGGCCGCTACCATCAGTAAATGAACCTGAAACCTGAGTGATATTAGTTAAACCACTTGCATAATAAGGATAATCAGGGTCAGTCGGGTAAAAAAATCTTACGCAACCCTGGTATTGATTGTATCCGTTAACACTATATAAAGTATAATATCCGTTTCCTGAGCTGCTCCAACCAAAATTGAAATGAAAATTGTCATCCTCGTATCCGTCACAAACAAAAGCATGGCCTCCATCATTACTACTTCCACGATAATATAATGGCCTTCCCATATTTATTTCATTTTTTAATATTGTTATCCAAGCAGATTGTTGGTAATTGTTTTTTTCCAAATATTGAGCCGAATTATATCTGAAATATGCGTTTATTCTGCCGGGAACACTTGCACTTGACGCACCCGAACCATTAGGCCCATATCCCATATCTACTGCCACTCCGCAGTGATACATAATTTCAGCAATCGGAACCGGGTTTAAATTATCAATATTATCTTTCATTCCGTTCCATTGATAATATGTTTCACCAAAATTCACGGATAAGTGTCCATATTCAGGTGAAGGATAATAGGAATGTTGTCCGGTCCCGTTGATCGGATATCTCCAATAATACATTATCATCGACATTGCAGTAGCTACGCAACCTGCATAAACCCGTCCACTGGGCCCATCAGGATCTTCAGGACATAAAAAATTATAGGGACTGTCCTGATTCCACATTCCGGCAGTTAAAGGTTCAATTAAATCTCTATCTGTAGAAATGTTCAACTTTGTAAAATCATCAGTTAACAAATGTTTCCACGAATTAATAATTTCATTATCAGCAGAAATTGAATTTTCACGAACGTATTGAATTTGCTCAATAAAACTCTGCATAAAACTTTCATAGTTATATGATATATCTTCTGTCGGATATATTCCATCATATGAATATCCTAATACCGGAATAAATGCATCTTCGGCAGAAACGATAACAAAGCCTTGTCCAAAATCAAAGGCATAGTACAATATTTCGTTGTTAATACTTTTTGTGTATTCATATAAAATTGATACATTTTCGTATTCAATCCCATCATGAAATTGGTTTACTTTTTCATAGTAGTAGTTTTTGGCAACTTTTCGTGCATCATCAATCCCGACAAAACTTGCATAAATATTTGCATGTAAGAGGAATAAGATTGATAAAAATAATAAGAATTTTGTTTTCATAGTATTCGTCAATTTTGTGATTTATTTGATTACAAATATAATAAAGAAATTAAAGGAATTTCAAATTATGATAAAAAGCATGATTTATTAAAAAATGAGTTTCTCCCGAAAATTGAAATATATTTTATTTTTTATTACTTTTTCTTTCTGCACGCCGTTCTTCTCTTTGTTTTTTTGTGTTAAAACCCAAGCTTGACTCTATTCCGCTTAAAATACTTTTCCAAATGAAATTGAAAAGTGATTTTCGTTTATCTCTTTCAAAATATACCATTCCATGCCTTAGCTTGTTTTTACGAGATGGATTTTTATGTTTAAGAAAGAATTCATTAGCTAAAAATGTTGCAATCCCGTCACCTAAACCGCCTTTCTTACCGGTTTTTTTATCAATAATTTTTATTCTGAAGTTTTCATAAGGAAACAATATTTCACCGGTTGAATAATCGTTATTTGCATTAATTAAGGGAATATCAATTTTCCCTTCTCCTGCTGTAATTTTTACCCCAAAAACATTTTCCGACATTGGATTGAAATCCTGAAGTTCCATTTTTGTCAGCGAACCCGAAAAATTAAAAGTATCAACTTTACTGGAAAGCGGGAAATTTAATTCACCATTAAAATAACCTTTTCCCATAATGAGAAAATTTGTTTCAATTTTTCCTATCGCTCCCTGAGAAACCAAAATGCTATCGTTCGTAAATCCTGTCATCTTTGCATTTAATGATTCTAAAAACACTTCACCCGGTTCAAATGCTTTCTTAACACGCTCGGCATAAACAAAATGTGTATTCCTAATATTAATACTGTCAATTTTAAAAGGAATCTTTATTTTTCTCAGCATTGATTGCATAAGTGATCTTCTTTGCCATTCTGGAAATGGCACTCTCTTGTCTCTGAATAATTCAATTTCAAAACTATCAACAACAGCATGATTTACATACAATTGTTTCTTAAGTAAAAGTTTCGTAAAATCAATTCCCTCAATAATTATTTTCTTGCCAACTATATCTGCTCTGTCGGTTTGATAACCTAACTTTCTTGAGAATTCATATTTTGGATAATTTGCTTGAAAAGAAAGTCTATTTACAAAAATCTTTGAAGACAAAGTCGATAATCCAATCTCATCAGCTTTTAGAGTGTACATGCTATCGGCTGTAATATATTGATAATCATTAACAGTAAGGCCAATATCTTTGGTATGCATGAAGTTGTCCATAATTTCGATTGTGTCGAAAACAATATCTGTGATTTTTAATGAGATTTTCCCTGATATTAAATCCTTTAAGCCTGATATTTTTCTATTCGAATAATTTAAAGATAAATCATTTACATCAAACTCTTTAAGCGAAAAAGATTTAAGAATGGAAGGTAATTTAGCTTTGAAATCAAACTTGGTTTTTGATGATTTTTTAACTTTTGAAGAATCAGAGAAATTTACAATGTCAATTTCGGGTTGTTTTAATGTTGCGGAAATAATTTGAAGCTCCTTAGTCATGAATAGTTTTTTAAAATCAATTCCCTTAATTTCGAAATCGGGTATGTAAGCATCAAATATTGAAGACTTTTTCGACTTTCTCAAATATGCTTCACTTGCTTTATTTTTGGCGGGAGCAATATGAAGTCCTTTAATAATAATTTCTGAGTCTATTGTTGAAATATCAATTCTATTTGCATTTAAAATATGAAGACTATCCTGAAAATAAAACTTAATATCCCTAAGATTCAAATCAAAATTATCAAAGGGATAAAATTTTTCATTGCTGTTTAAGTTTTCTTCGTCAAAGAATAGATTCTTTAATGAAAAGTCAATTTTTAATGAGGCGAATATTTCTTCATCATTTATTTTTTTTCTACCTAACTTAAAATCAATATTTGAAAAAAGTATTTTGTCGATTTCTATTTGATCGAAATAAACGTTTTTGCTTCCACTTTTTTGTTTTTCAGAACTCTTATCTTTTTTAATATTTTGTTTATTTGGAAGGATAATTTTGCAATCAGGATTTTCAAGTTTTAGGCTTCCAATATTTAACTTTTTATCGAAAAATATTTTGTTAAAATCCACATTTGCAAACTCAATATCTGAAGAGTTAAAATAAATAAGTGGTTTGTTTTGATGATCTTCGATATTAGAAATTATCGGAATTACTGTTATGTTTTGAAAGAAAATTGATGAATTCTTTGTTGAAAAACCAAAATCCCCGATTGATAATTTGTGATTTATCCCGGGTAATGAAATTTTATTTTCTTTAAGCTGAATTTCTAAAAAGTCAGAAAATAAAGCTTTTTCTCTTTTATTATAGGATTGTTCATCTATTGAAAATTTATCTCCCTGAAGCGTAATATCATTGCTATAAAATATTTCATTTTCCTTTTCCATTATTTGAGCTTTTCCATCATCAATGGAAAACTTCTCGACTTCTATAGATTTAAATAATTTAAAAAGAAAATCCGGAGCTTTTGTTTGTTCGGTTTTTATATTTTTTACCTTTTTGGATGAAATATTTTTATGAAAAACTAAATTCGCTTGTCCAAGGTCTATTTTATTAATGCATAAATTATTATTAATGTAAGCTTCCTGAAAATTAATTCCTGTAAAATCTAAGTCGTTTATTGTAAAGTCTATTGAGTTTTCATCATGCTTTGTCTTAATAGCATGCAAATCAAAATTTTTGAGTGAAAAAGTTGAATCTTTTGTCGAAATCCCAACACTTTTAATGTTAATAATTTTATTTTTATCAGTAAGTTCAATTCTAAAGTTCTCTAAATCGAATTCAAAATCATCGGCATAAAGCATGCGATCGGGTTCTGGTGGTTTTGAGGCATCTGCAATAAAATTTAGTAATGACATAGAAACTTCACCTGATGTAATGAAGCCACCTTTATTCGCAATTTTATGAAAGTTAACAGAACCTGAGTTAAGATTGATTTGATCAATTTCTAAAGATAAATTGAAGTTTTCAAGAAAATGATGCAAATGTTGTTTTTTCGGTTTTTCTTTTTTTTGTGATTTTTTCGAATGTGATTTTATTAAAACATTCGGTTTTTCAACTAATAATTTATGAATTGGAAGATGCTTGTAATTATAAGCATGAATCAAATCGACTCCTCGAAATTGAATTTCAGGAACATTTAAGTTTAGATCATAGCTTAACCCTTTCTCAACAGAATTTTTCAACTTATTTTTAGGAACAATTTCAATATCCTTTACAATAATCTCGGATAATGATGTGGAAAGTTTGATTTCTTTTGCATTTAAAACATGATTGTTTTTTAATTGTAAAGAATAATCATTAAAAAGAAGTTCAATATCATCTGCATATAAAATTTTCTTATCATTATTGATTGAATTAGAATCAATAAGAAAATCATATAATTCGATACTGAAATCTTTTGAACTTATATTAGCTTTGTTAAAAACAGGGGATTTATATATTTCTATATCCCCATTTGTGATTGAAAATGTATCAATTTCTACTGAACTAAATTTTCCTTTCAAGAGAGGGAATAAATCAAGTTTTGTAAATAATTTATCACCATTCTTTTTGCTTTGCTTATGTTTTTTAAGGTAGTAATCTATTTCCGGTTTAGTTATTTCAATTTTTCCTATTTGAATTTCCTTGCTTTCAAGGATTTTTTCAAAATCAACATTTGATAGAACAACATTGGGAATTGAGATATTATAATTATGGGATGAATCATTGGAAAACTTAGGTTTAATACTTAGGTTTTTTGTTAATAATTCGGATTTTACAGTAGAGAAAATAATTTTATCTGCTTTTAGAAAATGAATGCCGTCGCTTAAATTCAATTCCAAGTCGCTAAACTCTATTTCGATATTATCTGAGAAAAAAGTTCTGTTTTTATTAATGCTGTCACTTTTATCAACTGAAAAATCAGTAATATTTAATGAAATATTTTTTATGGTTGATAAAACACTCGTATCACCAATATTTTTATAGAAATCGAAAGTGCCATTATTAAATTCAATGTTTTTTATGCTTAATAATTCTAAATATGAAGTGATTAGAGGTATTAGATCGTTTTGAAGCGAACCATGTATATTTTTATGTCTTTGAACTGAATGAGAAAGCTCTATAATATTAATTGATGGCTCGTTAAATTCAATTTCATTGATTAACAGTTTTTTGTTTGATAATAAATTGAAAAAACTAATATTTTTAATTATTAATGATGATAATTTAATATCATACAAAGGAGACTTGATTTTATTTTGCACTAAAAGATTATGATACAAAACAGTATCCGGTTTTAGATAAACATCCTGAAATTCAAGAGTTTGATTTCCTAATTTAAGTTCAATATCTTCGAAAGAAATAGAGTAAATGTCAGAGCTTTCAATATGAACAGCTTCTATTATTGCTGATTTAATTATGTTTTCGGCATAAAAACAAAGAATAATAAATAGTCCAATCAGAATTCCCAAAAATGATATTCCTGAAAAAAGAAATATTTTTTTTCTCCTTGATTTTTTCTCAGAAGTTTTTTTTTTATTCATATTTTAATTTCATTTTATATAAATGTCCAAATAAATTGGCAAATGGTCGCTAAAACCACCATTAAACCTAGGGCCGGAGTATGTTCTGAATGGTTTTTTTCCTAAATAAGTATTATCATCTTCAAGTAAATAGACAGCGTCAAAGATATTATTTTTCATAGGTTCAATATACAGTAAATTTTCTTTGTTAAGCAAGGAAGAAGAAATAATAAACTGATCGAAAGTATTCCATGATTCTCTATATTTTAAGGTACCTTTTATTTTACTCTCCTTTTTGAAAGTCATAATATTTATGAGGTCATTAGTTTGGGATTCAGAGCCTGCTTCTCTCGCTTTTAAAAATTTAGATAAGCTTTCATTTTGGGGTTCATCGTTAAAATCACCCAAAATAATTATGTGAGCTTCCGGAAAATCCAACTGAATTGAATCTACTTTTTCTCTTAATATTTTCGCAACATGATTTCTCTTTGAAACGGTTTTCAGATATCCGCCGTAACGTGATGGCCAATGATTTACAAAAATATGGAGGGTGTCTATTTTATGAAGTACTCCTTTTGTGTATAAAATCTCTCTTGTTTTAATTGTTGAATCAAAAGGAAAAGTAATGTTTATGAAATTAGTTTGAATTGGCAGAAAAATATCTTGCTTATAAACTAAAGCCACATCAATGCCTCGCAGGTCAGGTGAATCATTATGAATAATCTTATAATTAGAAGATTCTAAAGGAGTATCATAAAGTAATTTTTTTAGAACAAATTTATTTTCTACTTCACAAAATCCAATAATACCGGGCATACTCCACTCACCAATACTTAAAAGAACTTTAGAAATCTTTTGTGTTTTGTTTTCAAATCTTTTCCATGTCCAGTGTTTTTCTCCAAAAGGTGTAAATTCATCATCATTAGTTAATGAATCATCGAAACTGTCAAAATAATTTTCAAGATTATAGAAAACCATTCTTATTGAACTTGTGTCTATCGTAAGTGAACTTATGTTTTGAGAATAAATATAATTGAAAAAAATTGAGAAAAAAATTGAAAGAAAGATATATCTTTTATAAATCATTTATTTAAAATATATTGTCAAAAATATTAAAAATAGTTTATAATTATTAAGTTATTTCTTCAAATATGAAAAGTTACCAATTATTGAGTAATTTTGGCACACTTAAAATAGATGTGAAACTTAAATAAGCTTTATGGAATAATATTTGAATTACTTAT
>Ga0208648_1002549_pt1 | contig 12528 bp, 4 predicted proteins | sample AntAceMetag02UKL_FD_184772 | JGI IMG/M metagenome (GOLD analysis project Ga0208648, IMG submission 184772) | Saline lake microbial communities from Ace Lake, Antarctica - Antarctic Ace Lake Metagenome 02UKL (SPAdes) (version 2) | ecosystem: Environmental > Aquatic > Non-marine Saline and Alkaline...
ATAGACGGACATCAACAAGTAGAGGACTCCTATTCTTGCGATTAGTTGAACAGGCAGTGATAACAGCACCTGTATCATATGAAAAAATTATTAATGAAAATCACGGGAGATGATCGGATACCCCATTAAAATTATATATCTTTTTTCCGCCGTAAGCAGCACCCAATCCAAGCAGAATAAACAATCCGCTGCCAATAGGGGCGCCGCCACCGCCAACCGGTGCATTTCCGCCTTCCTGAGGGGTTTGGGAATTATCTCCTCCACCATTATTTGGAGGAGGAGCAACCTGAGCTGACAGGCTGGTGATTGTAAAAATCAATACTGATACTGCAATAAGTTTTTTTAATGATTTCATATTTTTAGTTTTTTTGTTTCGGGTTTCGAGTTCAGGGTTTCGGGTTAACCTCAAACCCTAAACCCAAAACCCTAAACTTTATTAGTTTATAATTATTTTTTCTGTTTCAATTTTATCTTCATTCAATACGGAAACTATATATATTCCACTTTTCAAATTTGTGGGAATTGCAATGAGGCCGCTTGATTGAATATTTTTTTCTAAAACAATCCTACCCGTAATGTCAGATATTCTGATTTGTAAATTTCTTGTACTTTTCAGGTTTTTAAAATAGATTGTCTTTCCTGATGAGTATATCAGAATTTGATTTTGTTGCGCAATATCATCTTCGATTCCAAGTGCGTTTAAATGAAGTTTAAAGCGTTTTTCATTATCAGTTATATTCCATGCAAACTCGTAACTGCCGCTTTGCAAATCGTGGTATGTTCCGGTTTTAGTGTCTTCGAGCTTAACTCCTGATAAATCTTCAATTTCTTTTATGCCTATGCTGTAAATTCCGTTTTCATCGTTTTGAAAACCAAGTTGGATAATTTTTGTTTCGGGACGTACATCAATTGAAAAAGTTTTCTCGCCGGTGAAAGAATAGAGTTGTGACAAACCTTCGGTGTTTGAAAGAAATTTGTAAGCATCGCGTTGTAGTTCGAAATCTTCAGAGGCATCATTATCAAAAATGATATAAAGCTCATCGTTGTATGAACAGTTTGAAGCTTCAAGCACAAGACCATTATCTATCTCGTTTGAGGATTTGTAATAATTTCCTGCACCGCTATGTGTTCTGTCGTTGTTGTCAAGTTGAAAAGTACCGCTACTTGAAGCCACAATGAAAAATCCCTGCATGGGCGGAACATATTGAGAACCGGCACCAACGCCATCATTCCATGTTACATAAGCTGTTCCGTTCCAATAGGAAATCGCACCCCAAGTATCATCTAATCCACTCCAATCGATGCTTGAAGGATAAGGATTTCCCAAGAGGTTGGCTCCGTCATTTCCTTCTTCAGCTACTTCAGTATAGGTTACTGCAAGGCTTTGATTCCCGGTGTTGGGTGTTCCTGAAAAAGTATAAGTAGCTGCTTTTGAAGGTGTACCCCAAAAACTATATCCTTTTGCGGGAGTTAGTACCGTAGTGGTTTCTGTAATATCTGTCCATGTAGCGGTGGTTTCATCCCAGCTTTGCAGATAATCACCGTCAAAGGTATTTGCTGTGGTTACATTGTTGGGAACCGAGATAAAATGCCATACACTTTCACTTACGTAACGTTGTATGCTAACTTCTCCATTATTGGTAACAGTACCGTTAGTAATAAGTGAACCCACACCGCTTGCATCACTTTGAATGCTAAGTGTAGCTCCATTTTCTATAGTTAAGTTATTAGATGAAGCTGTGCTGGTAGAAGAAATTACCGGATCGTTGGCAACATTGGGGATAGTAATATTATAATACATGGTAGGCACATCCTTACCCGACCAGCTCCCTTCTGTGCTCCAGGCCGTGCCTGAGGTTCCTGTCCAGCTTGTTAAAGCGTAGGTAGGATCGGTACCGAACTTAAACTCATAGGCTCCCATGTCAATAGTACCCGAAGCTCCGTTGGTTTTATTCAATTTACGGTCATAACCGCTTCCACGGATGTCGTAGGTTTCTGAATTTGGTGTGTTATCACCAGCATCGGCACAGGGTGAATAACTTGTTAAGAGGAAATCATTCCCTCCGGCATCTGCAAAGTGTGGGTCGGAATCGATGTTGCTGCCACCATCAGTGCCTAAATCTGTATTCCAACTACTGCTGCCGCCGCTGCCTTCTATATCGCAATAGGAAAATGTAGGTGTACTTGAGCTATTATAAACTTCATAACTTGAATTATGCCAAATAATTGTATTTTTAACATTAGGCGTAGCACCCTCAGTATTATACAATCCTTGTCCTCCTGGTCCTGTACTACCAGTAATAATGCAATTTGTTATACTTGGGGAACCGGCTCCTCTATTGTAAATTCCCCCGCCGTAAGTTTCAGAAGAATTACCTGAAAAAATGGAGTTGGTTAAAGTATAAGAAGAATTTCTACTATACAACCCTCCGCCATAATGAACGTAACCGCCGGAAGCTGAATTATCCGTGAAAGTGCTGTTGCTAATGCTTGGGGATGAGCCATAATTACCCATTCCCCCACCAAATATAGCTGTATTATCCGTGAAAGTACAATTGTCTATACTCGTTGAAGAATTACTATAATTATACATCCCCCCGCCATAACCTGAAGTTGAATTACTTAAAAACGTACAGTTACTTATACTTGGGGAAGATTCATAATTATACATACCAGCACCAGAATTATGGGGATTACTACCGTCAGCATTTCCTTTAGTAATTGTGAAGCCATTTAATACGGCTGTGGCATCTAAATTTAATCCTGCTGGATGATAAAAGATGTGATAGCAATTATCAGAGCTATCATCAATAGTACCAATATCGCCACTTAGGATTGTTTCATTCGCACCTCCTGAACCGTAATCTGTTCTTTCAGATGCATCTGTTTCAGTTCCTGCAAAACCTCCGTAGATTGTTACCCCGTTTATCATTCTAAAATGATAGTAGCGGGATGTATTGGTTAGGTCATAAGCAGAACTTGGTTTGTAAGTTCCTTTGGCAACCCATATTTCTTGTCCGGAAGCTACTTCATTTAGGGCACTCTGGAAAGAAGCATAAGCATTTGCCCAGCTGGAACCATCGCCACTTTTGTCATAATCAACATAAATTGGTCCTGAATATGGATCTGTATTATATTTATACTCATAAGCTCCCATGTCAATTGTTCCGGCAGCACCGTCTGCTTTATTCAATTTACGAGAATAATCGCTGCCGCGTATATCGTAATCTTCAGAATTTGCAGTGTTATCTCCAACATCGGCACAAGGTGAAACACCGTAAATTGAGTAGGGATGGTTTGGATTAAAATCACTCCCAACAAATTTTGGATCAGAATCTATGTTATTGCCACCATCTGTACCAAAAGAACTGCCGGCCCATGAGCTACTGCCGCCGCTACCTTCAATATTTGAATTGTAATATTCAATGCTATTACCAGCAGCAAGATAAATATTAGTGGTTGTAGTTCCCCATATTATTGTATTTTTAATAATTGTTGCCGGGTTTGACGATGAATTTGTTACATACAGGGCACTACCATCTGAACCTGAAGAATTATCGGCAAGAGTGCAATTAATAAATGTTCCAGAAGATCCGTTAAAATAGTGTGCTGATGAACTACTATTATTGGAAAAAAGGCAATTTGTATAACTTGGCGCTGATGAAAATTTATTCATTGCCGCGCTACCAAGACCGGAATTATTCGATAAATTACAATTCGTAAATTCTGGTGAACTTCCCCAATTAAACATTGCGCCTCCTTGACCACCACTATTATTAATTAAATCACAATTCTCAAAATTTGGAGAAGAATTGTCATTGTAGACTACACCCCCTTCACCTCCATAATTGGAATAAAAAGCACTGTTTTCAATATTTGGGGAACAATTGACATTCCTCATGCCTCCCCCTTCATAATGGATTGTGGAACCGTTTGCATTTCCACCGGTTATTGTGAAGCCATCAAGCACAGCACTACTCGTTAAACCGATTCCATCAGGATGATAAAATACATGATATGTATTATCCGAATTGTTACCAACTGTACCAATGTCGCCGCTTAATATTGTTTCATTAGCACCGCCAACACCGTAATCTGTTCTTTCTGAAGGCTGAACCTCTGTTCCTGCAAATCCGCCATAAATTTCAACGCCCTCTATCATTCTAAAATGATAATACCGGGAGGTATTTGTTAAATCATAAGCTGAGCTTGGTTTGTAAGTGCCTTCTGCCACCCAAATATAATCTCCGCTGCTTGCTGCATCCAACGCAGATTGAAATGAGGTAAAAGCATTTGTCCAACTTGAACCATCATTACTACCGGAAGCATCAATATCTACAAAATATCCAGGAAAAAGTTTATCCGTATTATATTTATATTCATAAGCTCCAATATCAATTGTTCCGGAAGTTCCATCATCTTTATCCAGTTTTCTGCCATAATCGCTGCCGCGGATATCGTAAGTTTCTGTGCATGCACTGTTGTCTCCTACATCTGCACAGGGTGAAATACCAAATATTGAATAAGGATGATTTACGTTTAATGTGCTTCCTACAAATAGAGGATCAGCATCGATATTATTACCACCATCAATTGTACTGCCACCGCTTGAGCTATAAATTCCACTTGCAATTCCACCTTCTATATCTGAATAAGATAGTGTTAAATCACTATCATCGTAATTTCTTATCTGTGTCCCAACCCCAGTTGAAATTGTGTTCCCATAAACTATCGAATTGATAATTGTAATATCAGAATTATATGTATTATAAATTCCACCTCCACTTGTTGATGCGTTTTCGGTTACTGTACTATTTACAATTGAAGGGTTAGAGCCTCCTGTACCGTTACTTGGGCCATAGTTATATATTGCCCCTCCTTTTTCGGTGTTACCTCTGTTGCCATAAAACAAGCAATTTGTTATTGTTGGATCAGAATTATAGTTGGTAAATGCACCACCAGCGTCTGTTGCGTAGTTAAGTGTAAAGGTACAATTACTTATAGTTGAATTTGCTCCGTTAGCACCCATGTATGCGCCACCATTATCACTAACTCTATTACCAATGAAGTAGCAATTATTTATTGTTGGTGATTGAGCGGCTTGGTTATACATTGCCCCGCCATCATTATCCGGATTTGAGCCACCATTAGCATTACCCCCTTTAAGTGTAGATCCGTCAAGTATAGCCGTACTTGTGAGACCATAGCCTGAAGGATGGTCAAATATGTGATAACTATTTTCACTGTTTCCGGTAATCGATAAAGTTGCTCCGCTCCCACTTATTACATCATCATCGTTGTAGTCACCACTTAAAATAGTTTCGTTTGTTCCGCCATAACCATAATCTGTCCTCTCGGATGTTGCAGATTCAGTACCGGCAAAACCACCATAAATTGCAACGCCGTCAATCATTTGAAATGAATATCTACGACTATTGTCTGTCGTACCATCTGTTTCCTCTGATGGATAATATGTTCCTTTGGCAACCCATATTTCATCACCGAATACTGCTAAATCAAGAGCAGGTTGCAATGAAACATAGGCATCAGTCCAAGACGAACCATCATTGCTTCCTCCTGTTGCACTTTTATCAACATAAATTGGGTTGGCCGCAAAAATGTATGCGCTTCCGGCCCCGGAAAGAGTATTTGCTCCACCAGCGTCTTCATCTTCTTGATATGCTCCAACGATCGCGTGATTCCCGCTTATTGATACGCTATATCCAAAATTATCAGATTGAGCTCTATCAGAAGGGACAATTTTTCGATTTTGTTCCCACGTTCCGGAATTATTAAAAAAAATGTAGGCACTTCCGGAATTCTGAAGATAATTTGTCCCACTAGCGTCATGATCTTCGAACCATGCTCCAACAATCGCGCAATCCCCGTTTATTGATACATTACATCCAAAGTTATCATAACTATTTCTATCATACGCGACAATTTTTTGATTTTGTTCCCACGTTCCGGAATTATTATAAAAAATGTAGGCGCTTCCGGAATTTTTAAGATAATTGGCTCCGCCGGCGTCTTCATCTTCGTAATACGCTCCAACAATCGCGTAATCCCCGCTTATTGATACACTAATTCCAAAAAAATCACCTACAGCTCTATCGGAAGCGACAATTTTTTGATTTTGCTCCCATGTTCCGGAATTATTATAAAAAATGTAGGCGCTTCCAGCTGCGGTAAGAGTATTTCCACCACCGTCGTCTTCATCTTTTTTATACGCTCCAACAATCGCGTAATCTCCCCTTATCGATACACTATTTCCAAACCAATCACTTGCAGCTCTATCGGAAGCGACAATTTTTTGTTTTTGTTCCCACGTTCCGGAATTATTATAAAAAATGTATGCGCTTCCGGCTTCGGAAATAGTATTTCCACCACCAGTGTCTTCATCTTCTTGATACGCTCCAATAATCGCGTAATCACCGTTTATTGATACACTATATCCAAAACGATCACCTGCAGCTCTATCGGAAGCTACTATTTTTTGATTTTCTTCCCACGTTCCTGAATTATTATAAAAAATGTATGCGCTTCCGGCAAAGGAAAGAAAATTTTCCCCGCCGGCGTCTTCATCATCTTGATACGCTCCAATAATCGCGTAATCCCCGCTTATGGCTACACTATATCCAAACCAATCCCCCGCGGCTCTATCGGAGGCGACAATTTTTTGCATTTGTTCCCAAGTCCCGGAATTATTATAAAAAATGTAAGCGCTTCCGGCTAAGGATAGGGTATTTTCCCCTCCAGTATCTTCATTTTCTTGATACGCTCCAACAATCGCGTAATCCCCGCTTATCGATACACTATATCCAAACTCATCAGATGCAGCTCTATCAGAAGCAACAACTTTTATTATTTCATCCCAGCCTTGGGCTGATAGCTGCAAAGTGTAAATTAATGATAGCAATAGTAATGCAATAAATCTTGTTTTCATTTTTCTTTTCCTAATTTTTTTCATGATATAAAATTTTGTTAATAAATGATATAATTCGATTTTCATAACTATAATATTTTTATAATTAATTGCGGCAAACATAAATTGTTGTCGCGTAAGAAAAAAATAAATGTTCTGAAAGTGCTGATTTATGTTCTGAACGTACTGATTTATGTTCTGAACGTACTGATTTATGTTCTGAGCGTACTGATTTATGTTCTGAACGTACTGATTTATGTTCTGAGCGTACTGATTTATGTTCTGAGCGAAAATTCTGAACTCATCATAAATGGAAATTTACAATAATGATTCACAATATTTTTTATAATGACTAAATGCTACAATGATTAAATGCTTAAATCTTTCATAATAATTAAATCTTTGATAATAAATGGCTTGAATATTACAATATTAAATATTTTCATTTTGTATATTATTTTTATTGTAGCATTTTAGCCCCGAAGTATCGGGATTTCGCTATGCTCAACATTCAATCATTTTCGCATTTATCTATTTCTACTCTAAATTAATCCGTTTCATCAACTCTTCCCTATAGTTCTTACCAATTGGTATTTCATTTCCATCAAGAACTACATACAAATAATTAATAGCATCCAAATAATTTAGGTTCACAATATAGCCTCTATGTGTTCTAAAAAACTGTTCAGGTAGTTTCTCAGAAAAACCGCTTAAGCTTCCTCTTGATAAATGTTTTTTATTTGAGTTTGTATAAATCTCTACATAAACATGCTCTGCTTTAAGATACACAATATCTAAAAACTTTACTTTATGAAACAAATGATTCTTTTTAATAAAAACAGAATCTTTTAAAATAACATCTTTCTTATTACTTTCTCCTTTTGAAGTTTGTGTAAAACCTATATTATTTGAATAGTTATATAAGCCCATTTCGATAGACGTATATAGATCATCTTTATTAAAAGGCTTTACCAGGTATGCCGGAGGATTTACTTTTTTTGCTCTCTCAACTGTTGCCGAATCGGCATTAGAAGTTAAAAATATAAACGGTAAATCGTAATCTTCTTTTATTTTCCATGCCAAATCAATGCCGTCTTGTCTGCCGGCCAGTTGAATATCTAAGATGGCAAAATCAGGTTTGTGCTTTTCAATGGCTTCTATTGCCTCGGTGTAATTAATTACAGGTTCCAGGGTTTCGTATCCCAATTCGGAAAGTATATCACAAATATCATCAGCAATTACAATCTCATCTTCTACAACAAGTATTTTAACTTTGTTCATCATGCAGTCTCTTTTCTACTTAAAGTGTCTTTAAATGTGATGATAAATCTTGAACCATTTTTATATTTATAGGTTGAGGTTCCATATAATTGTCGGCTAAGCCTTCTTACCAAACGTAATCCGATACTCGATGCTGTTGACAGATCAAAATCTTTTGGCAATCCGGGACCATTGTCTTGCACTTCTAATATGTAATTACTTCCTGTTTGTTTTAAAGTGATAACAATGCTTCCTTTTCCATTGACAAATGCATACTTATATGTGTTTGTAATCAGCTCACTTAAAATTAATCCGACCGGTACAGCCGTATCAATATCCAATTCAATATCTTCTGAAACAACTTCCCGTTTTACATCTTTTAATTCAGGGTAAAGGCCGGCTATTTGATTCAATAATTGAGAAGTATAATCCTTAAATATAATACTTGATATATTGGCATTTTGATACAATTTTTGATGAATTAATGCCATTGCCATTACCCGGTTTTGACCGTCGGCCATTGCTGAAAGCGTTGATTTATCTTTAATGTTTTTAGTTTGTAAATTCAGCAGGCTGGAAATAATTTGAAGATTGTTTTTTACACGGTGATGAATTTCTTTTAACAACACTTCTTTTTCTTCCTTTTGTTTAGATATAATAGTGTTTTGGGTGATTAGTATATTATTTGCTTTTCGTTTTTGTAGATAAAATCGATAGATAATTATAATAAAAATGCAAACCGTAATAAAACCCCCGATCAACAAATAAATAAAAGCCCTTTGGTTCTTACGCAATTCATTGCTTTGTGAAAGCTTGTTAGATATTAGATTGTTTTCGCTATTCAGAAGATCAATCTCAAGTTCTTTTTTTTCGGTTTCATATTTCGTTTGAATATCAGCAATAGTTTTTTCTTTTTGTATAGAAAATAATGAATCTTTTGAACTTATAAACTTCTCAGCATATTCAAGAGCAACTTTCGTGTTGCCAATTTTTGTGTAAGCCTTATATAATATTTCGTAACTTTCGGTTTCCTTTGAAATGGATCCCAAATCGTGCGCAATTTGGATCATTTTTTTTCCATTAACAATAGTCTGGTTGAGAAGTTTTGTTTTATTGTTTTTAGATAAATCGGCCAGGTCCAGGTTTACGTCAGCTGTGTTCGAATAAATAGCAAAAAGAAGACTCTTACTTCCTTTAGCAGGAAGCGTATCTAATGCTTGTTGATAAGTTAGAAACGCTTTATTTAGCAAACCTTGTTTATGGTAGATAATACCCATCATCATATAGTAACGTGAGATGGAGACAAGATCGTTCAGCTCTTTATATATGATATAAGCCTTGTTATAATAATTTATTGCATAATCAAACTCGTTCATAGCCATATATATATCTCCGATGCTTTTGTAAATAAGGGCAATATGTGGCTTTTCATTCGTTTCAAGAAAAAGATTAAGTGCCTTGTTGTAGTGTTCGAGGCTTTTTTCAAAATTTTCCTGTTCAGAATAAGTCAATCCTATATTGATGTGGGTATAACGGACTTTTTTATCCCCGCTTTTCTCACCAATCTGAAGGGATTTAAATTGATAGATACTTGCTTTATCGAATTGGCCTGAGTAGTAATAGGTTAAGCCCAGGTTGTTGTAAATATCTGCTAAACGCGACTCATCGTTCAACGCAATTCCCAATTTAACAGCTTTATTAAGAAGTTCAATGGCCTGAGGGAATTTTTCGAAATAAGTATTCAAAGATCCCAGTTTATAATAGCAGTCCAATTCACCCTTTTGGTTTCCGGTTTCTTGATAAATATTCAGGCTTTTTTGTAAATAGTCCAATGCGGTTTCAGAGCCAGGGCCGTTTGCGTAAGCCACTCCAATATTGCCGAGAACCTTTGCTTTTTTATTGAGCCACCCGTTTCGCACCGACAACCGGAGTGCTTTATTATAATAATACATTGCCGAATCGAAATTCATTGATTCCCATCGAACACCTAATTTCAAACAAACTTTGATGGCGATTGAATCATTTGTTGTTTGTAGTAACACCTGCCTCAACGAATCTATTTTTGTCTGATTACCAAAAGCAATAGTATGATTCATCATTACAACAAACAATAGAATGGGAAATAACCCTATCAAAAAACACCCTGAACGCCGATTAAAATTTCCCAATTGCTGTTAATTTTTATAGAACCTCTATTTAGTCTAATTTATTTTTCAAAAATACAAAAAAACAAATATGCATCATTTTATTTTTGCAATGAAAAATTTTATACTTAACTCATCATGCAGTTTCTTTTCTACTTAAAGTGTCTTTAAATGTAATAATAAATCTTGAACCATTTTTATATTCATAATCAGAGGTTCCATATAATTGTCGGCTAAGCCTTCTTACCAAACGTAATCCGATGCTCGATGCTGTTGACAGATCAAAATCTTTTGGCAATCCGGGACCATTGTCCTGCACTTTTAATATGTAATTATTTTCTGTTTGTTTTAAATTGATAAGAATGCTTCCTTCTCTATTTGTAAATGCATACTTATAGGCATTTGTAATCAGCTCACTTAAAATTAATCCGACCGGTACAGCCGTATCAATATCCAATTCAATATCATCTGAAACAATTTCCCTTTTTACGTCTTTTAATTCAGGGTAAAGGCCGGCTATTTGATTCAATAATTGAGAAGTATAATCCTTAAATATAATACTTGATATATCGCTATTCTGATACAATTTTTGATGAATTAAGGCCATAGCCATTACCCTGTTTTGACCGTCGGCCATCGCTGAAAGCGTTGATTTATCTTTAATGTTTTTAGTTTGTAAATTCAGCAGGCTGGAAATAATTTGGAGGTTGTTTTTTACACGGTGATGAATTTCTTTTAGCAACACCTCTTTTTCTTCCTTTTGTTTAGATATAATTGTGTTTTGTGTGATTAGTTTACTATTTGCTTTTCGTTTTTGTATTAAACTACGAAATACTACTATTGCCAATAGAAGTATTAAAGAAAATCCACCAATAAAAGAATTTCGGACAACTTTTTGACGTCTGGCCTTTTCAGCATTTATAGCGTCTTTTTTTTGCTGTTCCAGTTCAATGGTTTGCTTCTCTTTTTCGAACTCGTATTTGTATTCCAAACCGGCAATTTTTCTTACATTATCCTCATTGTAAAGGCTATCATTAATGCTCATAAATTGTTTATGATGTAGCAACGATTTTTTATAATCTTTTTGCAATTCATATATTTCATATAGTGTTTCATGCGCAGCTTTTTGCAATGTAAGTTGTCCATATTCATCTGATATTGCCAATCCCTGGATAGCATAATATTTCGCTTCTTCTAATTTGTCCATTTCAAAATAGGTAAGGGCTAAACCCACATAAGTTGAACCTTCTCCTTCTCTATTTTCAATTTCTTTAAAAAGGCTTAATGCCTTTTCACTTGCCTCAATTGCATTTTTAAAATCACCAAGCGTTTTATATGCTTTATTTTGATTATTTAGTACGCTTGCCATCTCATTTTTATATCCTAATTCACTCAACAATTTATAAGCTTTTTTATAGTAGATAAGTGCATTTTCGGAATCTGATTCCTCGTTTGCAATATTTGCCAGGTTGCTTAGGCAGTATGCAATTGCATGTTTATCGTTAAGTGCTTCATTTGTTTTTAATGAGAGTAAAAAAAACTCCTTAGCTTTTATTAATTCATTAAGTCCATGATAAACAGCACCAATACCATTCTGTACCAGTGCGATCCTAGATTCATTCTCAAATTCCTCATAAACTGCCAATGCGGTAAAGTATGCTTCAAGTGCATTATAATTCTGATTCTGATTCATATATAAATGACCAAGATTATTGTATAAATCAGCTATTTCCATTTTATTACCAATCCCTTCCCAAATTTGAATTGCCTTATTAAAGTACTCAATAGCCAATTCAATATCACCTGTCATTTGATATACATTACCTAAGTTATTAAACGCCTTTGCAATACCCGGTTTATTACCTTCCTCTTCATTTAAAAGAAGTACTTTCTTAAAATAAACTATTCCCTCTGATGTTTTTCCAATCATACAGTAACAATATCCCATATTTTTATAGGCATTAATTAATTCATTCTTATTTCCTGTTTGCTCATTAATTTCAACCGATTCCTGATATTTTGTAATTGCATTGGCAAAATCACCCGTGGCCTTATAATAATTCCCCATTATATGCAGGCTCGAAGCTTTGCCACTGTTGAATCCTAAGGAGTCAGAAAGCCCGAAAGCTTCAGCGGCATAAACTATAGCATTTTCATTGTAAAGATTAATGTAGGTTGCAGCTACCTTATTCAACAACT
>Ga0208648_1002550_pt1 | contig 12526 bp, 12 predicted proteins | sample AntAceMetag02UKL_FD_184772 | JGI IMG/M metagenome (GOLD analysis project Ga0208648, IMG submission 184772) | Saline lake microbial communities from Ace Lake, Antarctica - Antarctic Ace Lake Metagenome 02UKL (SPAdes) (version 2) | ecosystem: Environmental > Aquatic > Non-marine Saline and...
AACGAAGTCTGAATGTAACAGTGACTCATATAGAACATCTATTTTTTCAATCATCTTTTCCACACTGAAATCCTGTGCCATCTCTCTCCCCTTTTTGCCCATTTCATCCCGCATCTTCTTGTCTTCTAAGAGCTTTTTGATAGCAATAGCGAGCCCTTTTTCATCGCCGGGCTCGGCAAGAAATCCGTTTTGCCCCTCCTTGACCAGGTCCAGGATGCCACCGACACGACTTGCAACGACAGGTTTTCCCGCTGCCATGGCCTCTACCAGGACCCGTCCCATCCCTTCGTTTAAGGAGGCAAGAACAAAAACATCCAGGACCTGCATAATCTCCGGGATATCATCGCGCCATCCTAAGAATGTAACCTTGTCCCATACACCCATCCGGCGGGCTTCTTCCTTCAATCCTATTTCTAAATCACCCTTCCCTATAAAAATCACCGACGTTTCAGGGTGGCTCTCCCAGACATTCGACATGGCCTTCAGCAGGTGCATCGGGCCTTTAATGGGAAGCAGCCAACCCACCGTACCGACCACTAACCCCTTTGAGTTCAGACCCAACCCCCTCTTTTTTTCAGCGATATTTACTTGTATATTCATATATCGATCAATATCAACCCCGCTGTGAATCGTGGCGACCTTTTCGGGGCTGAAAACCGAAAGGGCAACATAGTCATTTTTCTCTGTCTGGGTAAGTGCAACCATTTGGTCCGTAATCCTGGCCATCAGTCTTTCTGTGAGGAGAAAGAATTTGGAAACGAGCGGACCGAAATGGCCATAAAAAACATGTCCGTGAGGGGTATGAATGATAATCGGCACGCCAGCTAATTTGGCCGCAAGCCTGCCAAGAATCCCGGCCTTGGAAGTATGGGTGTGAACCATACTGGGCCTTTCCCTGATCAACAATCTCCACAAATAAAACAGGGCCTTTAGGTCCTGGACAGGAGATATCTTTCGCACTAAAGAGGGAATAGCGATAACTTTTACGCCCCTCTCTACTGCCTCCCTTATTCCTCGATCAACCGTTTCTTTTTCCTGATCTGTCATCTGAGATTCGATCGACAAACCATGGACCAGTACCATTTCGTATTTTCTGCTCAACTCCCGGCAGGTAAGAAACGTGTTCTGAGCAGACCCCCCCATGTCTAACCGGGTGATGATATGAACCACTTTATTCATTGTTTTCTATGCCAATTCTATGAACAATTCTTGGCCGGGTTGAATGAAGTTGACTTTTCCTGGTGCGCTTTTTTAAAACTCACTGTGACGTTATATCTTTTGCTTTCAGCTTTTAGCTTTCAACTTTGCGCCTTTGCGCCTTTGCGCGAGACCTTTTCTTTTCCGGTTTATCCGGGTTAGGGGTATTCAACCAAGATAGTTCTCATGCCAGGATTCAAACACGATTAAATTCCATAACATCCATGACGTGTCTCTCCGATTGCCAAGGAGGTCCTGAATCAAATTCTTGATAATCTTGTATTCAAAAATACCCTGCTCCCTTATTTTTTCCTCATCTAAGAATTTGTCTATGAGGAATCTCAGATCCGTTTTTAACCAGCGACTGATAGGTATCTCAAAACCCGCTTTTGGACGGTTATAGAGACTTGGTGGAAGCAGGTCCTTGAATGTCTCTTTCAAAAGATATTTGGTTTTTCCTTTTCGAAGTTTCAGTGAACCCGAAATTTTAAACGCAAACTCAACTACGTTATGGTCTAAGAAAGGCACCCTGACCTCGAGAGAGTTCTTCATGCTCATCCAGTCAACTTTTGTCAACATATCCCCTGGAAGTGAATCCTTGAGATCTGAGTAAAGGATCTTGTTTATTCGATCACCTCGGTAGGAAGACAACCTATTTTTTACAATCTCAAGAGGAAGGTCTCCCTCCGAAATATTCCCCCCCAAACCGGTCGCAAAAAGGAGGTCCTTCCGAAATTTCTGAGGGAAAACCGCCTTCAATGACATGACACGTTCAGGAAAAGCCCCTTTCGTGCTCCCGATAAACTTCTTCAGCCGACGGATGTATTCCATGGCTCTCGCATCTCTCGAGTCAGGAAGGGTCCGGGAAAATCTCTCAATCAACCCATCTCTGAGTATAGCAGGTATCATCATATACTTTTTGTACCAATATTCCCCTAAATAGGATCGATAACCTGCAAAAAGCTCGTCGCCCCCATCCCCGGAAAGGGCAACAGTGACATGTCTTTTGGTTTCTTTTGAGACGATATATGTGGGAATAGCCGATGAATCTGCAAAGGGCTCGTCAAAAGTGGAAAGCACATCCGGGAGGGCGTCAAGCATATCTCTGTAGGTAAGTTTAAATTCATGATGATCCGTTTTATAAAGCTTAGCAGCCTCCCTTGCATAATGAGTCTCGTCAAATAATTTGTCATCCTTGAATCCAATGGAAAAGGTCTTTACGGGCTTATCTGCATGTCTTGCCATGAGGCCGACGATGATACTCGAATCTATGCCTCCGCTCAAAAAGGCGCCGAGAGGGACATCGGCGATCATTCGTTTTCTCACTGCCTCACTAAGATATTCGTAAAGGCTCTTTTTAATAATTTCTTCTTGCGAGTAAAAAGAGGGGGAAGAGGCATTTAAATCCAGTTCCTGCGGAACATCCCAATATTTTTCTATTTGTAGCCCGCCTTTTTCGAGGATGAGACTGTGACCGGGCTCAAGTTTCCTGATTCCTCTAAAGATTGTATACGGGGCAGGCACGTAACTAAAGGCAAGATAGAGCAAAAGTGCATCATAATCCAGTTTTCTTGGAATAAATGGATTGCTTAATAGTGACTTGATTTCAGAGGCGAACACAAAGTGTTTTCCATCCCAGTAATACACAAGCGGCTTGATGCCGATGCGGTCGCGACAAAGCCATAGTCTTGATCTTTTCTCGTCCCATATTGCAAAAGAAAACATACCATTCAGGCGATGGACGCACCCCGGTCCTTCGTCTTCGTATAAATGAAGAATGACCTCTGTATCGGTATGACTCTTAAATGCATGACCTTTTGCCTGTAGTTCAGCTCTTTGCTCCTTGAAGTTGTAAATCTCGCCGTTATATGTGATCCATACAGAACCGTCTTCGTTGGACATGGGTTGGTGGCCTGCAGCCGATAAATCGATAATGCTTAATCTTTTGTGACCAAGACCGACAGTCACTTTCTGCCCCTGCCCTGCCGTTTGCTCAGAGGTGTACACCCCTTCATCATCCGGTCCTCGATAAGAGAAGGCCTGGCACATCTTTCTAAGCAACTCCTGCCTGACAGACAGACCGTCGTAGCTGATTATTCCGCAAATTCCGCACATAGCTCGTTTATGAGTCTTCTCCCTAAAAGCCTTCAGCCTATCGCCTATCCACCTGAGTAGTTACATCTCCTCTAACCCGGTTCAAGGTCTCCGATATACGATGGGCCAATTTGTCAACTCCATGCCTTCGAATATATTTCCATGAAGGTTTATCTTTAAAAAACAGATATGTCTTAGAAATCTTGGTGAGGAAGATATTATGGTCATCATCGTCAATTTGGATTCGTCCAATGCCGTCCATTCCTGCTCTGCGATTTGTTGGAGTTTGAGTAAAAACCGCATCAAAACCCTTGGTTTGAAGAAATTCCCATAACGGCTTTTTGGGGACCCCCTCCCTGAATGCACAATATCTTATTGGAGTATCGATTTCCCGATCCATAATTTCCATATCCTGTTCAACGCTTTGTTTTATGGCAGCTTCGTCATAATGAATTCTAATACCTCTCCCATGATAGGCCAGGAGCCCTATCTCCATCCCTCTCCCTATAATTCCGCCAACCTCTTCCCAGTTTAAACACTTTATCGGTTCTCCGTGGATCGTTCTTTCCTTTCCGATAGATTCAGGTGGGATAAAGAATGTAGCCTGGAAGCCATATTTCTCAAGAACAGGAAGGCAATTGGTAAAAGCATCCTGATAACCCCCGTCAATTGTTAACGCTATGGATTTGGGTGATAATCTGAGTCGTCGATTCATATGATTCAGGGCTTGACCCAATGTGACAACACGGTATCCATTTTCAGATAGAAAGTTCATTTGCCTCTCAAAAGTTTCGGGCAACAACCCATCTTCCATCATGTTTTCAGGGTAATTTCCGATATTTTGATATAGCAAAATGGGGATTTCTCTCATATCTTGTTTATCCTGTTATCCTGTCAAAAATATTTTCTAAAGCATGAATTTTTACCCTTAAATAATGATGAATTCGTAAAAAGTCAGAAAGCACTCGTTATTGTCATTCCCGCGAAAGCGGGAATCCAGGGAAATCAATCACTTCTGGACTCCCGCGTTCGCGGGAGTGACGGCTTTAGAGACTTTTTACGAGACCATCAATAATGGTTCTCAATAAATCGATGGCTTCTGCACGAACTATTTCTCCATTAGCCTTTCTATTGTGTTTAGTAGCCGATCAGCCACGTGTTCCCAGCTCATTTGGGTTTCAGCCCATTTTTTTCCCTCACCACCCATTTGAGTAGCAAGCTTGTTATCGGAAATCAGAAGATTTAGTGCGCGGGCAATATCTTCGGGGTCATCTGGATTTACCAGAATACCGGTTATCCCATCCATTACCGCGTCTGCAATACCACCGGAGCGGCCCGCAACCACGGGAAGCCCGCTGGCACTTGCCTCAAGAAAGGAAATGCCAAAGCCTTCGATAAGGTCCAAACGGCCGGGTATTTCCCTACTGGCCATAACGAAGATATCAGCTTCGGAATATATATCTGGGAGTTGGTCTTCAGGTTTATATCCTGTGAACGTAACCTGGTTATCCAATCCAAACTCGTTTGCAAGTTTACGTAAGCGCATCTCCTGATCGCCCTCACCGACTATCAGGTAGCTCGGCATGCAGCCCTGCTTCTTTAGCAAAAACAGGGCTTCCAAAACACGGTCGTGTCCTTTGTGCAGGTCCAAACGAGCTACTGTCAAAATTTTCTTTTTTCCCTCTGTTTCTTTATGATGATTAACCGGCTTGAAACGTTCAGGATCTACCCCATTAGTAATAACATAAACATGTTTCTCCTCTATTCCCATGGCCAACACAAAATTCTTGCTGTAGCAACTAACAGGAAAAATGCCTACTGCTTTCCTGAGTGCTGCAATACGCCACCTTTTGAAATAGCCCTTGAGACGTCGCCGCAGACTTGTCGTATCATCCATAATTTCCGAGGCATGTACACTGACAAAGTAGGGTATCGGTATAAGTGGATACCAGAAATGACTTACAAGGGCCGTCGGCCATACGGTATGGAGCACTACATCAATATTGTATCGCTTGAGTAGCCATGGGAGATATAAGAAAAAGAGCGTAAAACGAAAAAAAGGAAATGGGGGTGTTCTTACTATTTTGAAAGGGCAACGTCGATCGAGATCTCTTATATTGAAGGCCCCAGAAGCCAGAACCGTCACCTGGCAGGACTTTGCCAGTGCAGTTGATAGCTCTTTAGTGTATGTGCTGATACCACCGATATTAGGCGGGAAGTCCTTTCCAACCACAAGAAAGTTCACGGTCAAACCTACCTTTCACCATAAAGCCACCACCATGAGTCTCCTACCATCAGCAATTCCGTATTATTTAAGCCGCTGCGAGCTAACCAGTCATGCATTTTGTCTTCCTTATAGTAGTTTGAAATAGGGGCTGAAAGACGGTCAAACCAGTCAGTATATGCTACATGGAACCCATGAGCTAAATATTCTTTGACCCTTAAAGGAACATAGGGCGTTACTGTATTGCCGACAATCGGCAGATGCAGCATTACACGATATAGGTTCATTAAAATTCCATAGTCAAGCAGATTACACACATAGGCCATCCGCCTTATGTTTTCATTGGAAAGCCGCCTGGAAATAGATCTCAGTATTTCCAAAACAACCTTCCTAAAGGCATAAGCATATACCCATATGAATATAGACCCCTTTTTTTTTAAAAACGGAATCAAGGCTTGATATCCTCTTTCAGGTTCCGCCAGGTGATGCAATACACCAATGCTGTAAATGAAATGAAATATCTCTTTCCTAAATGGCAGGTTGAATATATCAGCCTGGACGATGTGCACCCGTTTGTTACTGAAATTGTTTCGACGTGCAGCATCAACTGCCTGTGACATATCAATACCAATGATTTCGGCCCCTTTTTTGCTGGCTTCACCGGCATGACGACCTGCCCCACAGCCTATATCGAGTCCAACCTTACCTGAAAAGAAATGTTTCGGCAGTGGCCGTATGAATTGCTCAAAGTTATCACATTTATAACTGGAAAAATGTGTCCATTCGTAGCCAAACCGGTTAATAGTAGCCCTTTTCGTTTCCTCCGCCAAATTTTGATTATTTATCGCCGCTGTGTCAAAAAAACCCGGATGGCGATTAAAAAAATTGGGATACAGGTATGGTAGTTCCTTACGAAGATCATCGGGGAGCATCCTGGGCACCCCACCAATAATGGGGAAGGTTTGACCGCAGTCACAATGCAAGGCTCCTTCCACAACCTCTTCCCCTTCCCAACAATTAACCACCAGAGAGAGTTCCTGTCCACAACCTGGGCATGATAGCCAATCAAGGAGTCTCTTTCGCATTCATATACCTGCAACTGTTATTCCCCAGGATTCTCCATAACCTTTTTGGTAACCCCGGCGGAAAGATGCGCCCTTTATTTACACATAATCGATCATACGTCCTTCAACCCAATGAAATTACTATCAATCGTCCTGACAGCTTTGATCATAGATTGTCGATTTCTGCAGACGGCTCGCCTCTGCCATCCTCTCAGATTTGGAGGCTGCAGTTTGCTTGATACGACCTTTCGCTAATTAATCTTAGGAACAGAATCAGCGAACTCATCGAGCGTTATCCACTTCACCGCTGTTTTGTGCATGATCATCTCAGTACTGAAGGTTAAGTCAACCACATAGAATCTCGCCGGACCATTGTCCTGAAATGGGGATCTCAAAGAAATGAGATCTGACAGGATTCCAGATTCACAATTTCACACAACACCACACATGAGGGCCTCTCTTATTTTCTCTGTCTGAACAAAGACCTTGGCCCTTCAAATAAAGGGATTTACTATCAATATCCCCTCAAAATATTGACCGTGATTAAGGTCCTCAGTAAGGATCGTGGTTGCATTTTCGGAAAATGCCGCCGAAACGATCGAGGCGTCCCAGAAAGATATCTTGTAACTTTCTTCTATTTCAATCGCTTGCAATATGATCTTAGGATCGTAAATGACAAGATGCCATGAAAAATAGCTTTTTAACAGTCTCCCAACAGTAGACCTGCCTAACGGTTGCGGAATTTTTCTTGTTAAAGTCACATAAAGCTCTTGGAGAACCTGGGTGCTCAGTACCCCTAATTTTGATTCCCATAACCGGGAAATGGCCTTGGCCGCGATCTCATGCTTCTTCCCTGCATCGAGATCGTGCGCGTAGACAAGAATGTTTGTATCAACAAAGGTTTTACCTTTCATAAAGGTCCTCGCGTTTCCAGGTTATCTGTCCTCCAAAATGAAAACCCTTTTTCAAGGTTTGCAGGGCACTTCTCTTTGCCGCTTCGTACTGCTCTTCTTTCTCAACGATCTGCCTGAGCAAATCACTTAACATCTTAGTTACAGAGGTATCTTTTTTGGCTGCGATTATTTTTCCTTTCTTTATTAGCTCTTTTTCTAAGCTCAAGGTAATGTTCTGTTTCATGGCTCCCTCCGGATTCATCGCTGCAGTTTCATACCTGCCCTATTTACCCCAACGTTGCAACTACGGGGTTTGGTGAGCCCCTATCAAGGCGCGGTATTTACGTGTAGCACGTTTTTTACGTGATGTCAACAAGATAAGAGAATCTCCTGTTTTGGCTTCCATAAGGCAGAGGGGACAAGACCCAAGAAAGAAGGGGTGAGGTTGCAAAGAAAACAATTGACATGCACCGTCGTTCAACGTAATATAACGTCATACGTTTATTCCCTTGGGAGGTAGTTGTCATGGCCACTGTTCAAAAAAGCATGAGAATTCCGAAAGAAACGGTTAAGGAAATCCAAGATATCGCGCTGCAAAAGGGAAAAGACTTCTCCACCATCACAAAGGAGCTTCTTGAAGGAGCAATTAAGATGCACCGTTGCCCCGGTATTGCGTTTGCCGAAGGCGTCAGTGGACGAAGGGCCCGAATCGCGGGTACCGGCATAGAAGTCTGGGAGGTTATCGCTAACTACAAAAGTGTTGAGAAGGACCTTAATCGGCTCATTACCATTTACCATTGGCTTACTGAAATACAACTCAGGGCAGCATTGGCGTATTATACCGCATACCCTGATGAGATCGAGGATCTCATGGCAAAAAATGAAATCTGGACCAGAGAAAACGTTCAAAAGAGATATCCCTTCCTAACGGCAACCAGAGCATGAAATTCTATCTCGATGAAGATATAAGCCCTAAGATCTCTGAAATGTTGAGGGAATCCAGGATTGACGCTGTTAGCACACATGAGGTTGGCATGAATCAAGCGATGGATAACGAGCAATTGGAATATGCTGCTCTTGAAGGCAGATCCCTTGTAACCAGAAACAGAGATGATTTTATACACCTTACAGTTCAGTTTTTTAACGAACAGCTTCCTCACTCCGGTGTACTTATCGTTCCTCATTCTATCCCAGGGGATAGATTCTCCGTCACTGCCAACGCCATTAAGGAATATGCCTCCAGACATCCCTCTGGGATGCAACCATACACAATCGATTTCCTCTCACTCTAACCACATTTTCCAGAGGTTTCCAGACCAAGGCATATCTACAGGCCTCAAACAGCCAATTTTTCAGAAAGTTGTTCGCCCAAAATGTTTGAGATGGCCCAATTACAGATTTCCCATTGACCCAATATAGGAATTATAGCATGCTAAAGGAAAAAACATGGCGGCATCCAACATGCGAAACACCGTTGACTATAAGCGTTGACCATGGTAGTTAATAAAACTAAAAGAAAACTGGAGGGACAATGCTGGAACAGGTAACAATCTCAGAATTTAAGGCAACTTGCCTTCGACTTTTGGATAACGTAAAAAAAACAGGTCAACCTCTACTAGTAACGCGCCATGGAGAACCGATTGTTCTTATAACCCCGCCGCCGCCACCTCAAAAGCCAGAGTCGTGGCTCGGGTCTATGAAAAACACTGTTAGAATTGCTGGGGATATTATTTCACCTGCCCTGAACGAAAAGGACTGGGAGGTATTACAAGATTGATCATGAAAAAAGCATACGAAAGATGTTTAAAAAGCTCCCCTTCAGAGAGGCAGTAATAAATCAGGAAGTGGCAATCCAAAGCCGTAAAATTAATCTTCCTCATCAGGATCCTGCCGATAGATTCCTGGCAGCAACAGCCATTGTATACGATACTTTAGTTACCGCAGATACACGGTTAATTGATGCCAAGGGTTTTCCAGTTCTCCCGGTTTAATGAGAATTAACACCTCAAAGAACTCTTCCACCAGAAATTAGACTACCCTGCGGCAAGCTGCAGGGTAATTCATGCCAGCCCCGCCAGCCCCGCCTGACCCGCCTGACCCGCCTGCCCCGCCTGCCCCGCCTGCCCCGTAGCTTCGGAAAATGGTACTGGGGTAGCTTCAGAAAATGGTACTGGGGTAGCTTCGGAAAATGGTACTGGGGTAGCTCCAGCAGATGGTACTGGGGTAATCTGCGAAATCCAAGGATTAAATCTGATAATTTCCCGCTCTGCCTGCCATGCATTCCCCTATTTTGTCATGCATGGACTTAGGTGTCGTTTGTGGCCAGGGCTATTAGACGCCTTGTTTGGCCTACCATATATAAAGGCAAAGAAAGCAATCGAAAAACTGTTTTTTGCCGATCCGGCAGTGTAGTTAATCCCTTAAAAAAAGAAGGGTGTTCGCTATTAAAGCGGACACATATACCGGGATGTTTTTCCTCAATAAATATTTGAAGAGATTTCAGGGTTCCGCTTTTGCCGGCTTTGACTTCAACGGGAACAATGCGCGGGCCTTCGGCTATCACATAGTCAACTTCAGCCGAAGATCCTTTCTTTTCTCTGACCCAGTAATGTAGTTCAGGTTCCTTAAAAAACTGTTGAGAAAATAACAAATGCTGCCCGATATACTGCTCACAAATACTACCTGAATTAACCAGCATAACATCTTCAACCTTTTCATAATCAAGCAGATTCAAACCACACGCAGTTGACATTATACCAACATCAAGAAAGATTATTTTAAATTTTTTGGCATCAGCAGTTGCGCCAAGAGGAATTCCAGTACATGATGAATGTTGAACTCTATACGCTAAATGCGCAAGACAAAGCAGGTTCAAAGCCTTGGCCAGATCTCCGGCTCTTTCGTGACGATCGATATTCACATATTTAAACTTATTACCGACAACAAGTGGTATTTTTTTAAACAAAAGCTGAAGCCTCTGATTTCTAACCCGCCTGCCGTATTTATTGAAATCATCCTGAAAAGTTGTAAATAGAGAGTGTTTGACTGATTCGCACTCTTGCCACGAACGGGTTTCTAAATAGGTTGAGACAGGATCAGGCATGCCGCCGGTAACAAAAAATGCCCGCATCAACTCTACAAGCTGTAAATGAACGGGATTTGGAATGTTATCCTGATAATTAAAATTACTAAGAAATGAAACAAGGTTATCTTTTCCGGACGCAAGTAGAAACTCTTCAAACTGCATAGGCCCCAGATACAAATATTCTATACGACCAACCGGCATGGAAAAAGACGTTTCTTCAAATGCAAATTCCAATAATGAACCGGCCGCAATTATATGCTGCTCTGGAATTTCCTCGTAAAAATATCGTAGTGAACTCAATACTTCCGGGGCAGCCTGAACTTCATCAAGAAAAATAAGTGTTTTCCCGTCAGATATCGGAATATTGAATTGCAATTCAAGCAATTGAATTATTTTATGAGGCTTATTGGAAGAAAAAAGCAATGCAATATCAGGTTCTTGTTCAAAATTTATTTCCAGCAGCCGATCAAAATGTTCTCCGGCAAAGGATCTGACTAAATATGTCTTTCCAACCTGCCGGGCGCCTCGAATTACCAATGGCTTGCGACGTTTAATCGATTTCCATTTCTTTAGATATTCAGATGCAAAACGATACATATCGATCTCCAGGTTGAGATTTTATAAGGGGTCTTTTGTTTCTTGTTTATGACATTTTTGGAGGTTACTATGCCATAATTAATAACAAAAGTAAAGGTTCTTTTGTGATTTGTGATTAGAACTGAAATTTTCGAATAGCGCAAAGCGATCATATTCTTATCTCAAAGGCTCCTTCCTGTTGGCCCACAAAAAATATCAAAAGCAACGGCTCGTTATTTTAAGAAAAAACAAGGCTTTTTTTGATAATTCTTTAAATTTGCCATGGCAGGTTTGATGGTTTCGTAAAAAGTCAAAATATGCACAATTTGGCGTAATGCCCTTATAGCTAAGCATAGATAATAATTCGCAATTCCTGAATCCCTAAATTCCTAAATCCATGTAAAAAGGACTTTTTACATGGGCATCAATTTTGGACAAAAAATCCTTGACAAGGATCTTGTTATGAAGTATCTTCATACCATAAATAAGGATAAAGGGAGGATGAAAATGGGTTCTATAATCTCTTCTTCTGCAAAAGTGAAAATCACCACAAGCCTTGACCCGGAATTGGTTAAAGAGATTGATGAGCATGTTAAAAGATCCAAGACCCGCTCTCGCAGTCAGCTTGTTGAAAATATTCTGCGTGACTGGCATAGAGAACAAAAGGTGCGTGAAGTTGAAAATCAGATTGAGCAATACTACCTTTCATTGTCCAACGATGAGAAAGACGAAGACCGGCAATGGACAAAAATAGCGGCTGAATCGGCAAAGCGCCTCTGGGAGGAATAGCGCTATGTCTTATCCGAAAAGAGGTGAGATATATCTTGTCAATTTACCCAGCCAGCCAAGAGATATGAAAGCAAGGCCGGCCTTGATTGTCTCTATGGACATTCGAAACCGCCTGGCCAATGATGTCGTCGTCGTTCCCATCTCAACAACTCTGCGATCAAGTCCGACACATGTTCAATTCGCCAAAGGAGAAGGGGGCCTTCATAAATTGTCCTTAGCCAAATGTGAACAGATTACAACCCTTGATAAATGTTTCCTTGTCCGCGGTCCCTTTTCTGGAACGATCAAGACTGAAACCATGGCTGAAGTGGAAAAGGCTATCCAGAGGGCTGTTGGGATCATCATCTGAATATTCATGCCCTATATGGACAAAGAGTTATATGATCGGCCCCGATCCCTGCCGAGGTTGGTGGATAAAAATACTTTCTCTAAAGGTCCAAGAATGTCTTTTAAAATAAACATATCCAGTTTCTCCTTTCCATTGGGATATCAAAAAGTGTTGTACATATCTTATCATGAAAAGGGATGGGAATCAAGTTAAAAAGTCACATAAGTTATTGACATATTTGGCATATAAGTTGCACAAACTTTTCAAATTCCATCC
>Ga0208648_1002554_pt1 | contig 12513 bp, 7 predicted proteins | sample AntAceMetag02UKL_FD_184772 | JGI IMG/M metagenome (GOLD analysis project Ga0208648, IMG submission 184772) | Saline lake microbial communities from Ace Lake, Antarctica - Antarctic Ace Lake Metagenome 02UKL (SPAdes) (version 2) | ecosystem: Environmental > Aquatic > Non-marine Saline and Alkaline...
GCGTTCAGTCGGTACAAAGATATGGCAGTCGAGACTGTCGGCTACACAACCTGCGATGGATGTCCCGGAGGCAATATCGAATATGCCGTGGATGAAATGACGAGAAACGGTGCAAGCGTAATACACCTTGCCACCGGGCTGATTGTGGGATACCCACCATGTCCATATATTACTTATTTCCACGATTTTATCGAAAAGAGATACGACGTTGAAGTAGTTTATGGCACCCATCCCATACCCCAAAAATATCTTATTATGCATGAAAAATTAGGGACATGGAATGGTCCTGAGTGGAAACAGATTATTCAGCCGACACTGGCGGATGAAGAGATTCGTTTAGCCTATGATTAATGCGGGGCAAGCCTCGTTAAAAACCATTATTGTCCCGACGTGCCGGGATAATAATGGAAAGTATTCACGCAGCATGGAGTCTCTGCACTCTATAGAGGGACAGGCTCCGTGATAAATCTTCACCTCGTTTCCATACTCTGAGCGGTAACGCAGAAAGGAAGACATGTAAATGAAAATAGCAATAATGGGGATCGGCGGCGTAGGCGGTTATTACGGAGGAATGCTGGCAAAACATTACTCCGGTGATAAAAACGCTGAAGTCGTTTTCATAGCGCGCGGGCCACACCTCGAGGCGATAAAGGCAAACGGGCTGCAGGTAATGAGCGCGGCAACAGGAGATTTCACAGCCAGGCCTGATCTGGCAACCGATGATCCGTCGGACTGTGGCATATTCGATATTATCCTCCTGTGCGTCAAGGGCTATGATCTTGCGGAAAGCGCGCGACTGCTCGCGCCCAACACAGGCAAAAACACCGTCGTCATTCCTGTTCTGAACGGGGTGAATAACACAGAGAAATTGAAGGCAGTTCTCGATAAGGGAAAGATATGGAACGGGTGTGTGTATATTGGATCTCATATCGTGCGGCCCGGCGTTTGTCAGCAGTCGGGTGGTTCGTGCAAGATGTTTTTCGGGAATGAAACGAATGACGAAACCGACGGGACACGTATAGAAAATATGTTCCGGGAAGCGGGTATCGACGCGCAGTACAGGACCGACATCAACTATATCGCATGGGAAAAATACTTTTTCGTTTCTCCTCTCGCGAACGCGACCACCTTCCTCAACACCACCATAGGGGGAATTCTGGAGGACAGGGAAGGCATGGAACTCATGGGCAAACTCCTTGATGAGCTGCTGGCCCTTGCCAGGGCATATGGCATTAATTTCCCTGAAGACATCAAGGAATCAACCATCGAGAAAGCCAGGGTTTTCCCCTATGAGGCTAAGACATCACTGCAGATGGATTTTGAGAAGGGGAAGCGAACGGAAATAGAAACTTTTGTCGAATTCATAGTCAGTGGGACCAGAAGGCTGGGTCTGCCCGCCACCACTCACGAAAAGATTTACGCGGCACTAAAAGCCCGTGAGTAGATGACAGTGCTGGGGGACACTTGGGGGACAAGGTGTATGTGGTTATTTTGATACTAAGAATAGCGGACAGGAAAGATGTTCACCAAATTACGTTATAAATAATTGGCGGAAGTGCATGTCATAGTTGAATTGCAAAGAAATCAAACAGTGGTTTATAAAAGTTTCCCCAGTAGGTTATGGCCACCAAAATAATTGTAGCAATAAGACTTGCCTTAGAATTACGATCACTCTCTATTAGTGAAGTTATTAGATTTATTAAGAGTACAGATAGAAACACCAATTGTGGCAATGCTTTCTTTAGCAACTGAAGGATGCTATTCCCGTCTGATAAGATATCTTTTGCTGGGATCTCAACACCAACAGCTATCGTTGCCATAGCCAAAACACTTAGAAATGCTAAAAAAATGATCAATGGCTTCATTTTACCCTCCACGGCACTTTATAACTATCACTATTTATATGGGAAATCTACATAAATCATATTATTTCTTCAAGGAAGGAAGAAATAACTTTCAAACTTCAAATCCGGTGTGGGATTCTAGAACCGCAAGGTTAAAGGAAGGTTAAAGAAATATATTCGCTAAAAATCGAATTTTACGAATAATTTGGCGGAAGTGCATGGGAATCGAACCCACCTGGGACGGTTCTAGCGCCCCACACCGGATTTGAAGTCCGGGAGGCCCACCAGTGACCTTGGCACTTCCGCGCGAATTTTAAATCTGTTTTTATCTCTCTCCATACAGGTTGTCAATCGTTGAGATATTCCGGCTCTTTTGCGAAATCCTGAGAACTATCGAGGAGCTGCACCGTTACCTCGCTGCCGGCTTTAATAAAATCCATATCTTCGGGAATGACAATTATGCCGTTTGCAAGAACCATGGACTTCAGTATACCGGAACCCTGCTGCCCTGTAGTTTCCACGACAAATCCCCTTCCCTGACTTTTTATACGGCCCCTGATAAAATACCTGAGTCCCCTCTTTTTCTTTATGTCTTCTGTAAGTTTTGCCCTTATGGTTCTGCGAAAGACATCTTTATGTCCGGTCATTTTCAGTATCGCGGGTCTTACATACTGTTCAAAGGTGATCATGGATGACACCGGGTTGCCGGGAAGCCCGAAGGCCGGCTTGCCCTCTCTGGAACCAAAGGTCATCGGTTTTCCAGGTCGTTCTGCCACCTGCCAGAAGTCTATGCCGATGCCCATATCCTTCATGACGTCTTTTACGAAATCGTAATCTCCAACCGATACCCCGGCCGACGACACGATGATATCAGCCCGCATGGCGTCTCTGAATTTCTCAGTCAGATCATCCATGTTATCTTTTGCGATACCAAGCTGAAGAGGTATGCCTCCGCATTCCATCACCTGCGCCGCGAGGGAATAGCTATTGCTGCTTACAATCTTTCCGGGTGATGCCGCGTCATCTATATCGACAAGTTCATCCCCTGTGGCTATAAGCGCCACGAGGGGTTTTTGATATACCTTCACAAAGGAACGTCCAAGAGCGGACAGCATTCCAGTCTCTGCGGGCCTGAGCAGCGTCCCAGCGCGTATAACCAGATCCCCTTCCCTCACATCTTCTCCGGCATATCTGATATTCTGACCGCCTGCCGCCTGAGCGTATATCCGCACACCAGAATTGTTAGACTCTGTTTCTTCCACCATCACGACGGCATCGGCTCCCTCTGGAACGGGAGCGCCTGTCATGATCCTTGCCGCTTCTCCGGACCCCACTGTTTTTTGAGGTGTATATCCGGCCGGAATATCTTCAATGACATTCAGAATAACAGGGCTTTCAGCACCGGCTCCGGTTGTCTCTTCCGACTTCAGCGCATAGCCATCCATCGCGGAGTTATCTCTCGGAGGTATGTTGCGGGGGGCATATATATCTTCTCCGATAACCCTTCCCAGGGCGCTTAGTATATTCGCTTTTTCAAGACCGAGGGGGGATATGGAACCGAGAATGCGATCCAACGCTTCTCTGACAGTTATCATAATGGGGATCCTTTCACTCCGGGAAAATAAACGTTGTACCCGGATTTGTGCATAGAAAGTTCTTACTATATTAAACCCCTATTCTTGTCAATATCTCTGAATCATTTCCGCCTTGAATAAATATGGGCTATGTTATAGGTAGTTCTTTTTATTTATAGACAGGCAGTAATCAGATACCCGATAACTGTGGAGGAAAGATATTATGAGCATTATAGAGACACAGAAAAAAATCAGAAAACTGCTGGATGACAGGAATGCCATCCTGCTGGCTCACTATTATCAGCGGGATGAGATCCAGGATATTGCGGATATATTGGGTGATTCGCTGGCCCTCAGTATTGAAGCGGCTAAAACGACGGCGGGTATTATTCTTTTCGCGGGAGTGCAATTCATGGCCGAGAGCGCTTCGATACTGTCGCCGGATAAAACGGTCCTCCTCCCGCGCCTGGATGCCGGGTGTCCTCTCGCGGACAAGATAACCGTCGAAGAGTTAAAGCAGGCAAAGTCAGAGCATCCGGATGCCATGGTGGTGACATACGTCAATTCATCGGCGGAAACCAAGGCCCACAGCGACATATGCTGCACCTCCGCAAATGCAGTACGCGTAGTCAACAGTCTTGACGCGGACACCGTTCTGATGGTTCCCGACGGCAATCTCGCATGCTATACCGCACAGTTTACCGAAAAAAAGATAATCCCCTGGAAGGGGTTCTGTTATGTACATAACAACCTGTTGCCTGGCGATGTGCTTAAGGTGAAAGATGAGAATCCCGGGGCCCTGTTTGCAGCTCATCCTGAATGCCGCCCCGAAGTTCTTGCGATGGCGGATTTTGTAGGAAGCACTGGTGGAATACTGACATTCGCGAAGGAATCGGATTTTAAAAAGATTATTATCGGGACGGAACAGGGAATCATGCATCAGCTGAAAAAACAGAATCCCGGCAAAACATTCATACCGGCATCTGATAAACTGATCTGCCTGGATATGAAAAGAATTACACTCGATGACATACTCACCTCTCTCCTGGAAATGAAACATGTGATAAAAGTGCCTGAAGAGATAAGGGTCCCCGCGAATCTCGCCCTGAGCAGGATGCTGAAGGCATCGAAATAACGGTTTGTCCCGATCCGTCGGGATTCACAGTTGAAAGACAGAGAGCTTAAATCAATGTCCAAAATGCTTCAATCGCTGCACAGTCCATTGAAGAAGCTGTGAGTTGTGACCCGACAACTGCGAACGGCTACTAACCTGCTTTAAAAAGCTGAAATTTTGCGTGAGGAAAACAGTAGATAAAAAGACACAATTTTCGGATTCCTCCCTCCGCGCACTTATCGACAATATCCACCGGGGAGATGATGAAACGGATATCTGCGGCCTTCAGGGGTCCGCGAAGCCCTTTATCGCATCACTCCTTTTCAGAAATGTAGGAAAAACCATCCTTTTTATAACGCCTTCCCGAAAGGAGGCGCTTGATGCCTTCAGCGATCTTTCCTTCTTTCTTGGCGAAGAAAATGTCCTGCTTTTCCCTCCATGGGACATCATCCATCCGGACGACACACTATCCAGGCAGAATGAAAACGCCACCGGGCGGTCAGGCGTCCTGTCGAGACTCCTGTCAGGAAAACCGGCTGTGGTGGTTGCTCCCCTGGGAGCCATTATGCAAAAGGTTGCCCCGGCAAGTGTTTTCGACAGTTATACCGAAACAATCTCAATCGGAGACGACAGAGACAGGGATAGATTAGCGGAAAAACTGATTGAGGGAGGTTATCAAAAAGTTCCGCTGGTGGAAGAAGCGGGGGAATTTAGTCTGAGGGGATACATCGTTGATATCTTTCCCCCGGCATGCCCATATCCCTTCAGGATGGAATTTACAGGTAACGAGATTGAATCGATCAGGGAATTTGACCCCGGGGCACAGAGGTCCGTGAGAGAAATAGTGGATTTCGTTCTTTTCCCAGCGGGAGAGGTAATCCTGTCAAAAGAACAAAAAGCACTGGCATCGAGGAATATGAGGATCAGAGTTAATGAATCGAGCGTTTCAGGGACAAGGGGGAGAAGACTTATTGATGCGTTTGAAAACGACCTCATTTCTCCGGCAAATCCACAGCTTCTTCCGCTCTTTTTTGAAGATTTCTGTGCCGGTAACAAAGCGAACGGCATGGACACCATTTTTGAGTATCTTGCCGGAAACAGCCTGATAGTCTGTGAAAGCCCAGGTGTCATGGAAAAGGCCGCGGAGGAAATCATAAATGACGCGGACAGATTTCTCCGGAAAGCCGAGGAGGAAGGGAGATTCTATCTTGAAAAGGAGTACTTCCTGACATCATGGGATGACATCTCCCGGAGATGCAACACCCTGCAGAGGATATACATGGACAGGCTGCAGGCAGTGAATGCTATCCCTTTTGAGGTAGAGGAAACAGAATTAAAGGGCGACACAAAATTTCACGCGGACAGAGATGGTATCCTCGCCCCGCTCGCGGATAAGATAAAGTCGTGGATCAGCCAGGGTTGTCTGGTAACTTTTCTCTGCGGCGAGGGGAAGATGCAGAAGATGGAGCACCTCCTCGAGGGATATTCTCTCCCGGTTTACAGGTCTTCTCATCCCTTCTTTTCCGACCCTGGGGAGATAAAGGGGGGCCGTCTCATCCTGAGGGAGGGGAAAATAACAAAGGGATTTTCATATCCCCGGATGAAAACGGTTATCGTAAGCGAAGAGGAAATATTCGGAAAGAAGACAAGGGGGAGAAGACGAGCGCGCGCCAGGGAAGGATATTTCCTCAAATCATTTGGGGAACTGGAAAAGGGAAATTTTGTTGTCCATGTGGATCATGGCATAGGCCTTTACCTGGGACTTGAGCGATTGACATTCGGCGCCGCGGAGAACGATTTTCTGCTGCTTGAGTACAAAGAGGGAGACAGGCTTTATATCCCGGTGGACCGGCTGAACCAGATTCAGAGATATATCGGTCCCGACGGCCATATTCCGAATGTGGACAAACTTGGCGGCACATCCTGGGAAACGGTCAAGAAAAAGGTTAAACAATCGGTGCGGGTAATCGCCGAAGAGCTTGTTTCAATCTATGCCGCCAGAGAGGTAATGAATGGGCACAGGTTTTCTCCTTCCGACAGGGACTATGAAGAGTTTTCGTCTTCCTTCGAGTTTGAAGAGACACCCGATCAGGCAAGGGCCATTGAAGATGTTTACTATGATATGGGCGATCCAAGGCCGATGGACCGACTTGTATGCGGCGATGCCGGATTCGGGAAGACAGAGATCGCGCTGAGGGCGTCATTCAGGGCCTCCATGGATGGGAAACAGGTGGCAATCCTGGTGCCTACGACTATTCTGGCGGAACAGCATTACCAGACATTTGCCGGCAGATTCGATAAATATCCGGTCCGCATAGAGGTTTTGAACAGGTATAAAACAAGTGGCCAGCAGAAGAAGATAGCGGAGGACATAAACAGGGGTCTCGTGGACATCGCCATCGGCACACACAGGCTCCTGCAGAAGGATGTAAAATTCAAGGATCTCGGTCTGGTTATTATAGACGAGGAACAACGTTTCGGTGTGTCCCACAAGGAAAAACTCAAAAAAATGCGGGCACTTGTAGATATGCTTACACTGACGGCAACTCCAATACCGAGAACGCTACAGATGTCTCTTATAGGGATGAGAGACCTTTCCGTTATTGATACCGCCCCTCAGGAACGCCGCCCCGTGGAGGTTCACATATGCGAATTCAATGATGATGTTATAAGAGACGCGATACAGCGTGAGCTTGCAAGAGGGGGGCAGGTCTTCTTTGTTCATGACAGGGTGAGGTCCATACACAGTATCGCGCGTTTTATCGAAAAACTGATTCCCGAGGCAAAGATAGGCGTGGCACACGGGCAGATGAAGGCAAAGGAGCTTGAGGACATCATGGTTAAATTCGTCCGCAGAGATTTCAGCATCCTTGTCTGCACCACGATAATAAGTTCCGGCGTCGACATACCCGCGACCAACACCATAATAATAAATCGAGCGGATAGATTCGGACTTTCCCAGCTATATCAGCTGAGGGGAAGGGTCGGCCGGGGGAATGAGGACGCGTACGCGTATCTCCTGATACCTGAAGAGTCCGTCCTTTCGCGGGATGCCAGGAAGAGGCTTGGCATAGCAAGAGAGTTTTCTGAACCGGGATCAGGGTTCAAGGTGGCAACACATGATCTGAGCATAAGGGGCGGCGGAAGTGTTCTGGGCGTATCTCAATCCGGACATGTATCCGCCATCGGCTATGAGCTCTACACAGAGTTGATGGAAAAGACCATCAGGGAGCTGAAGGGGGAGAAATATCCGAAAGAAGAGATAGATCCCGAGGTACACTTCGGCATACCCGCCTTTATACCGGATGATTTTATCTCGGACATGCATACCAGGTTGATGACATATAAGAAAATATCTATGGCCTCTTCGGAAGACGACCTGGCTGGATTAAAAGAAGAACTCGCCGACTGCTATGGCCCTGTTCCCCTTCAGGTAAATAATCTTATGGATATAATAAGAGTCAAAAACATGCTGAAGAAGATACTGGGGAAAAGAATGGAGTACGACGGCAGGGAGATGTTTATCGACCTTTGTGAAGACAGCCCTGTGGATCCCGCCAGGATCATGAAACTCTCACAGAAGAAATTGAGGGGGATGAGACTTACGCCCGATTACAGATTAACTGTTCCCATACCGGGTCTTGAGGGAAAAGATATTACAGGCCGGGCAAAGCATCTTCTTGGTGAACTGGTGATTGAAGAACAGAGAATATTCTGATAGCATAACCAATTATTAAATAATGTGGGGATTATATGAAACTAAAAATACTTTTTGTCGTCTGTATCCTTGTTATTTTCTCCTCGGCTTTACTCCATGCCGCTTTTGAAGACAGGATTGTCGCCATCGTAAATGACGAGGTGATAACCCTTTCTGAACTGGATGCTACTCTTCAGGCCTTTATGAAGCGTGTCAAAGAGATTCCTCAGGGGGCTCAACGGGAAAAGATGGTAGCGCAGGCCAGAGTAGCGGCCATGGATAGGCTTATAGATAATATGTTGTTTGAGCAGAAGGCGGCGAAGCTGGGCATTGTCGTAACGGATGAAGACGTGACCAAGACAATGGAGGGCATGCTGAGGGAGAAGAATATATCCGTTGGTGAATTAAGGAAAGCACTCTCTAAAGAAGACAGCACGCTTGATGAATACAGAAATGAGATCAGGAAAAACATTGTAAGGGGCAGGCTGGTAGAAGCAGAGATAAGATCCAGGATAACTATAAATGAGAAGGAAATTGGAGAGTATTATCTCAAAAACAGGAATGATTATGAAGGTAAAGAGGCAGCCAGGATACAGCAGATACTTCTCGTAAAACCTAAGGATTGCAATGACAGCGCCAGGAAGGAATTGCGCGCAAAAGCGGAAAAAATACTGAGAAGGCTGGAGAATGGAGAACCATTTGATGTCCTGGTGAGCATGTATTCCCAGGGTCCCGCCGCCAAATCCGGGGGTGATCTGGGTTTTGTTGAAAAAGGAATGATGTTTCCCAAGGTGGATGCGGCTGCCTCCGAGCTCAAAAAGGGCGAGTCAAGCGGAGTAATAGAGTCTCCTGCTGGTTTTCATATTATCAAGGTCATAGACAAAAGAGGCGCCGGGATCAAGCCTTTCGAAGAGGTAAGGGAAGAGATCATCCGAAATATAGGGAATAAAAAGATAAAGAAAAAGTTTGAAGAGTGGATGAAAGAACTGAGGGAAAAATCCCTCATTGAGATAAAGTTGTGATGGATAGAAAAGGGGTTCACAGTTGAAGAACAGTGGACTGGCAACGGGCAGCAAATAGTAGCTATTAGCAGTTAGCTAACGACAAGCAACAACCGATAACCGGCAACTGACAACAGATAATGAAGGACCCGGGGTTTCAAGGGGTTAAGGGAAAAGATGAAAAGCTACAACTGGAAAAACCAACAACCGGTAACTGTGAACCGATAACTGTAAACCGTTATGAAGTATATAAAGATAAGGGGTGCGCGTCAGCACAACTTAAAAAATGTAAACCTTGACATTCCGAGAGACAGGCTTGTTATTGTAACCGGCGTGTCCGGTTCCGGAAAATCCTCTCTCGCGTTTGATACCATATACGCTGAAGGCCAGAGACGGTATGTAGAATCGCTCTCAACCTATGCTCGTCAGTTCATCGGCCAGATGGATAAACCCGAGGTCGAATCCATTGAAGGTCTCTCCCCCGCCATAGCCATTGAACAAAGAAACGCAAGCCGCAATCCCCGCTCAACAGTCGGCACTGTAACCGAGATATATGATTATATGCGCCTGCTTTTCTCCCGCGTTGGAATACCTCACTGTTATAACTGCGGGAAGAGGATCGAGGCTCAGACCGTCGATATGATGGCGGACAGGGTGCAGTCTCTTCCTGAAGGCACAAAAATCAACATCATGTCGCCTGTCGTCAGAGGCAAGAAAGGCGAATTCCAGAAGGAACTGAAGAGGCTGCGGAAAGATGGTTTTGCCCGTGTCAGGGTCGACGGATCGATAAGAGATCTTGGCGAGGATATCACGCCGGACAGAAATAAACACCATGATATAGACGTAGTGATCGACAGGCTTATTATCAGAACCGGAATCGGAACGCGCTTGAGGGATTCACTTGAAATCGCTACAGGGCTTTCTGGAGGGCTTGTCGGCATCCAGATTGTGGACGGAGAAGAACTGTTTTTCAGTGAAACTTACGCCTGCCCCGAATGCGGCATCAGCGTGCCGGAACTTGCGCCGAGAATGTTTTCCTTCAACAGTCCATACGGCGCCTGCCCCGAGTGTGGAGGGCTGGGAACAAAGATATATTTTGACGAAAATCTTATCGTGCCCGATCCCGGACTCTCCATAAGAGAGGGAGCCATCGCCCCGTGGGAGCGGAAGGATTCCATCTATTTTCACCAGATGCTGGAGGCCCTTTCCAGCCACTATGGATTCGATATAAACACACCCTTCAACAAACTGTCTGAAAGGGTGAGGCATGTCCTGCTGCACGGTTCGGGGGATGAAAAGATAGGGTTTTATTTTGACAGGAGGGGAAGAAGATACTTTTACGAGAAGCGTTTCAAGGGCGTACTCGATAAACTGGAGCAGCACTACAGAGAGGAAAAATCCGGCGATTCCAGAATGGAACTTTCGAGATACATGAATATAAGTGATTGTCCGGTCTGCGGGGGCGCCAGGCTGAAAAAGGAAAGTCTGTTCGTAACAGTTGGCGGAAAAAATATCGATGAAATATGCCGGATGTCGATTCATGAATGCATGCACTTCTTTGACAACCTGTCCTTCTCCCGAAATGAGGCCATTATCTCCGAAAGAATTCGAAAAGAGATAAAGGAGCGGTTGCAGTTTCTTATCGATGTGGGCATGGATTACCTGAGTCTTTCGCGTTCTTCAGGCACTCTCTCGGGCGGAGAAGCGCAGCGTATCCGGCTCGCCACGCAGATAGGTTCCGGTCTGGTCGGAGTTCTCTATGTTTTGGATGAACCTACTATAGGCCTCCATCCGAGAGACAGCATGCGGCTTGTCACTACACTGAAACACTTGCGGGACATGGGGAATACCGTGCTCGTGGTTGAACATGACGCACAGATAATGAACTGCTCAGATGATATTATAGATGTCGGGCCGGGAGCGGGATTGAACGGGGGCGAGATTGTTTTTCATGGAACTCCCGAAGAGATCCGCAGATCAGATGTCTCACTTACAGGAAAGTATCTTTCGGGCAGGCTCGTTATTCCCGTCCCGAAAAGTCGAAGGCCTCTTTCCGGCCGGTTCATAATCATTGAGGGTGCATCGGAAAACAACCTGAAGGAGATTGATATAAGGATTCCCACCAATGTCTTCACCTGTGTGACCGGTGTATCCGGATCGGGAAAGAGCACTATGGTGATCGAGACCCTTTACAAAGCGCTTCGCCGCAGGCTGAACAGATACAGGGGCAAATCCGGCAGGATAAACCAGATAAGGGATTTCGGCGGCATAGAGAGAGTTATTACTATGGATCAGCAGCCGATAGGGCGGACACCAAGGTCAAACCCCGCCACCTACACGGGTGTTCTTACATATGTTCGCGACCTCTTTAGCCAGCTCCCTGAGTCGAGAGTGAGGGGTTATAAGCCGGGACGTTTCAGCTTCAATGTCAAGGGGGGGAGATGCGAGGCATGCCAGGGAGAAGGGGTAAAAAAAATAGAGATGCATTTCCTCCCCGATGTGTACATAACCTGCGATGCCTGTCATGGAAAAAGGTTTAGCAGGGACACCCTTGAGATACTCTACAAGGGGAAAAACATAGCGGATGTCCTTGACATGACGGTCAACCAGGGACTTGCCTTTTTTGATAACATCTCCCCGATAAGATCGAAACTGCGGCTTCTCTCAGATGTGGGGCTTGGATATATAAAGCTTGGCCAGCCCGCCACGACTCTTTCAGGTGGCGAAGCGCAGAGAATAAAACTGGCAAGGGAATTGGGCAAACGCATGACTGCAGGTACTCTTTATATCCTGGATGAACCAACGATAGGTCTCCATTTTGCGGATATAGAGAAACTTCTCCATGTCCTCGCGAGACTGGTGGATATGGGAAATACAGTTGTGGTCATAGAACACAATCTCGACGTGATCAAGTCCGCGGACTACCTCATCGACCTGGGTCCCGAGGGGGGAGATGGGGGAGGAGAGATTGTTGCTGCCGGCACCCCCGAAGAGATAGCAGAGAACGAAGAATCGATCACCGGCAGATTCCTGCGCGAGGTAATATAAAACGTCTGTCGGGTATCTGATCATGCCGTTGCACAAACAGGATGGAAATCATTTAGGACCTCACTATGAAGATAGAAATACTGGGTACAGAATCGCTTGGTGTAAGAGGCATGTGCTGCCTTGTGACTATAGGAAATCGAAAGATATTAATCGATCCTGGCATAGCCCTGGGTTATACCAGACATGGATTGCTGCCCCATCCATTTCAGGTGGCGATGGACGAAAAGATACAAGA
>Ga0208648_1002564_pt1 | contig 12467 bp, 13 predicted proteins | sample AntAceMetag02UKL_FD_184772 | JGI IMG/M metagenome (GOLD analysis project Ga0208648, IMG submission 184772) | Saline lake microbial communities from Ace Lake, Antarctica - Antarctic Ace Lake Metagenome 02UKL (SPAdes) (version 2) | ecosystem: Environmental > Aquatic > Non-marine Saline and...
GGTCTTGATTTATATATCGACGAAGCTGTTCTCAAACAGCTTAAAGAACGATTCGGCAGATTTGGTCTTCCATGGACGAAAAATAACGTGAAACAGGCCATGTTTCCTGAAGGGGCCGATATCATAGCCAATCCTGTTGGCACTGCCTGCGGTTTTCTCATAGAGAGAAATGGCAGACCTGTCATCGTTATACCAGGGGTTCCTGTGGAGGCAAGGAGAATGTTTACGGGAGGTGTAATTCCTCTCTTCAGAGAAAGGTTTACATGCCGTGAACACGTTGCGAAAAGAACGATAAAAACTTTTGGACGTACCGAGTCACAAATAGACCAGATCCTTTCGCATGAAGATCTGGAGATCCCCGGAATAACTATCGGATTTTATCCCCGGTTTCCGGAGATACGTCTCGTTGTCACATCCAGGGATGAAGACAGTGAACGTGCGGAAGAAAATCTCAGGGTTGTCTGTGAAAGAATAGAAGGAAGACTTCACGGGCATATATTCGGTTATGACGATGACACCATGGAGGGAGTGACAGCCTCCTTTCTGACTGATAGAAAGCTGACACTTTCGGTAGCCGAATCATGCACCGGGGGGTTAATAACCGACCGTCTTACGGATGTACCGGGCAGTTCGGTGTTTCTGGAAAGGGGAGTGGTTACATACAGCAACACCTCAAAGGTGGAACTTCTCGGGGTGCCCGCTTCCGTCATAGAGAAACGTGGCGCTGTAAGTGAAGAGGTCGCCATCCTGATGGCGGAGGGTGTAAAAAAACTTGCGGGTACGGATATAGGCCTGTCTACAACAGGTATCGCGGGCCCGACAGGTGGAACCGAAGAGAAACCTGTAGGGACTGTATTTATCGCGCTGGCCACTGAGGAGGGCACCACATGCCGCAGGTTTCTGTTCAGATGGGATCGCAGGAGGATAAAGGAGATATCCTCGCAGATAGCCCTGAATATGCTGAGGCGCTTTCTGGTCAAAGAGATGGATTGACATAACAGTGCCGTCGCATGTAAAATCATCCATTCTAACATTGAAAAGGGTTGTTATGAATGATAGCAAACCCGTAAGGGCATTTCTGGCGATAGAACTTCCACCTGATATAAAAGATCTGATAGAAGATATTAAAGAAAGGCTGATGCCGGCGCTGAAAGGGATAAGGTGGGCCAGACCGGAAGGAATGCACCTTACACTGAAGTTTTTCGGCGATGTATCTCAGGGTGATGTGGTCTGTATTTCGGAAGTTGTCGAAAAAAACGTTATAGACATTGCCCCCATGGAACTGAATGCAGGTTTGCCGGGAGGATTTCCCAGTCTGAAGAGACCGAGGGTATTGTGGCTTGATATAGGTGGAGATACACAAAGGCTGGAGGCTCTTCAGGCAGAGATTGAAAGGGATCTGAAGGAATGCGGCTTTCCGGGAGAAAAAAGAGCATTTAAACCGCATCTTACTCTGGGAAGGGCCCGGTCACGCGGAGGATTAATCTCCGGGTCAGAAGACGTAATTACAGAAACATGGGAATCTGGTACACACCGGTTTGATGTGAGGGAGCTTATACTTTTTGAGAGTGAGCTGAAGCCCGGTGGTGCGGTATACACGAAACTTGGCACCTTTCCATTTGGAGGGCGTTAATTTTGAATCAATTTTTTCACAAGGTATGAATTTATACCGGTAAAGGGAGGTCGCTATGATATCTGATACAGACAAGGAAAGATCTGTGGAGCTGGCTATAACGCAGATAGAGAAGCAGTTTGGAAAGGGTTCCATCATGAGGCTTGGCGGGGAGGAATTTATATCGAATGTGCCCGCCATACCTACGGGTTCCATAAGTCTTGATCTTGCCCTTGGTGTAGGTGGTGTTCCTCGGGGAAGAGTTATTGAAATATTTGGTCCCGAATCAGGAGGGAAGACCACCCTTGCGCTTCAGATTGTCGCGGAGGCGCAGAAGACAGGCGGCCTCGCGGCGTTTGTGGACGCGGAACACGCGCTGGACGTGACTTATGCCAGAAATATTGGTGTGAATACGGATGACCTTCTCATATCTCAGCCTGATACGGGAGAACAGGCGCTTGAGATCGCCGAGGTGCTGGTTAGAAGTGGCGCGCTCGATGTCCTCGTTGTAGATTCCGTTGCCGCCCTGGTGCCGCGTTCAGAGCTTGAAGGAGACATGGGAGACGCGCAGATGGGGCTTCAGGCGAGACTGATGTCACAGGCTCTCAGGAAGCTCACTGGGGCGATAGGCAAGACAATGACTACTGTTATTTTTATCAACCAGTTGCGTATGAAGATAGGGGTATTCTTTGGTAATCCAGAGACAACGACCGGGGGGAACGCCCTCAAATTCTATTCAACCATGCGCCTCGATATACGCAAGATCTCCGCGATAAAGCAGGGGCAGGATGTGATAGGAAACAGGGTACGGGTCAAGGTGGTAAAAAACAAAGTTGCTCCTCCATTCAGGCAGACAGAGTTTGATATTATCTTCGGAGAGGGTATCTCGAAGGAAGGAGACCTCCTTGACCTGGCGGCCGACAACGAAATTGTTGATAAAGCAGGTGCCTGGTATTCGTACGTAGGAGAAAGGATAGGACAGGGCAGGGAAAACACCAAACAGTTTTTGAAGGATAATCCCGATATAACAACCAAAATAATGAATGAAGTCTGCCAGAAATTCGGCCTGAAAAAGGGCAAGGTAGAGGAAAAAGAATAGTGGACGACGATCCTTTGTATGAGAAGGCAAAGCAGAAGGCGCTGCGATATCTTTTATACAGGGGGAGAAGCATAAAAGAAGTGCAGACCAAGCTTGCGGAAAAGGGTTTCGGCGATGCTGTAATCAAGAAGGTTGTTGACAGGTTTACCGATCTTAGGTATCTCGACGATGAAAATTTTGCAAGGCAGTGGGCAAAAAGCCTCGCCGTCAGCAGGTTGTGGGGTGACAGAAAAATAGAGATAAGCCTTTTCGAGAAAGGAATCTCCCGTGATTTTATAAAAGAGGCTATTGCCGAGGCAAGGGAGGAAAAAGACGAAAGGCGCGCCATAGAGGAACTTGTTGAGAAGAGACTTCGCAGGGAATCCGAATGCGAGGTTTTTTCATATAAAGGCAAGCGAAGAGTGACTCAAAGCCTCGCGGGCAGGGGATTTCCAGTGGGGCTTATACTGGATATCCTGAAAGAGATGGGAGACATATATGATGACGGGATGGATGATTCCCGCTCCGGCGGACACAGTGGAGATAAAGGAGATATAAGGTAATGACGGGCAGTGAGATCAGAGAAAAATTTCTTGAATATTTTAAAGAACGGGGCCACGCGGTTGTGCCCAGTTCATCGCTTATCCCGAAAGAGGACCCGACATTGCTTTTTACAAACGCAGGAATGGTTCAATTCAAGAGCCTTTTTCTGGGTCAGGAGAAGCGCAGCTATACGAGAGCAGCCACATCTCAGAAGTGTGTCAGGGCCGGGGGAAAGCACAATGACCTCGAAAACGTTGGATTTACCGCTCGCCACCACACATTCTTTGAAATGCTTGGAAACTTTTCCTTTGGTGACTACTTCAAGGATGAAGCCATAACATGGGGATGGGAATTTCTTACGGATGTTATGGGTCTTCCCGAAGACAGGCTGTGGGTGAGTGTCTTCAGGGATGATGACGAGGCCTTTGAGATATGGAACAAAAAGATAGGGGTGCCGGCTGAACGCATCGTGCGTATGGGGGAAAAGGACAACTTCTGGATGATGGGCGATACCGGCCCATGCGGTCCCTGCTCGGAGATATATTATGATTTGGGTGAAGGTGTGGGATGCGGAAGGCCCGAATGCAGCCTGGAATGTGACTGCGGCCGCTATGTGGAGATATGGAACCTTGTATTTACACAGTATGACAGAGACGAATCGGGGACGTTGACGCCCCTGCCGAGACCCAACATAGATACAGGTATGGGGCTTGAGCGGCTGGCGTCTGTTATGCAGGGAGTGGTCAGCAACTATGATTGCGATCTCTTCAGGAACATTATACTGCACATTGAAGGTGTAACAGGCAAAAAATATAAGGATAACGAAGAAGACGACATATCTATCAGGGTTATCGCCGATCACTGCAGGGCCATAACCTTTCTTATAAGTGACGGGGTTCTTCCGAGTAACGAGGGGAGGGGATATGTTCTTCGCAGGATACTGAGAAGGGCCGCCCGGCATGGAAAGCTTCTCGGTCTTGACAAGCCCTTCCTGCATGACATGGTTCCCGTGGTTATCGCAGAATTGAAGGACTTCTATCCGGAACTTCTTGACAAAGAATCATACGTGAGGAAGGTGGTTATTAATGAGGAACAACGCTTCATGGAAACCCTCGATACCGGTCTGCGGATATTAAATGACGAGATAGAATCCCTGGGGAAAAGGGGAGAGAATGTAATCCCCGGCGAGATAGTATTCAAACTCTACGATACCTTTGGCTTTCCTACCGATCTTACAGGGGACGCCGCGAGAGTGCGTGGCATTTCTCTCGATATGGAGGGTTTTGAAAGATCCATGGAAGCCCAGAGAGAAAAGGCGAGAGAGGCTTGGAAGGGCAGTGGTGAGGAAGCAGTTGCCGCGGTTTACCGGGAACTTTCCATGGATGGAATAAAAACGGAGTTTGTCGGTTATGAAGGGAATACCGAGGCCACGGCGCGGATAGTTGCTATTCTTAAGGACAATAAACGAGCGGATGCCCTTGCTGAGGGGGAACGAGGCGAGATATTTGTTGAAAAGACTCCCTTCTATGGCGAAATCGGGGGGCAGATTGGGGATGTAGGGGTCATTGAAGCAGGATCGACACTTTTTGACGTGTGGGATACCCAGAAACCCCTGGATGACCTGTTTACCCACATCGGAAAAGTCAAGAGAGGAACATTAAGTGTCGGAGATACCGTTGACTTGAAGACGGACGAGGGGATACGCAGGGCCATCGAGGCAAACCACTCTGGAACCCATGTTCTCCAGGCCGCGCTGAAAAGGGTGTTGGGGGATCATGTCAAGCAGTCCGGTTCCCTTGTCAACGCGGAGAGACTCCGTTTCGATTTCACCCATTTCGCGAAGATCGAAGACGACGAAATCGAAGAGGCTGAGCGTATCGCCAATACCTACATCAGAAGCAATATGCCGGTTGATACCCGGGTTCTTGGGCGGGAGGAAGCAGTGAAGACCGGCGCGACGGCCGTCTTTGACGAGAAATATGGTGAGACCGTCCGTGTTGTACGAATGGGGGACTGTAGCATGGAACTGTGCGGCGGGACCCATGTTCTCAGGACAGGAGATATCGGTTTTCTGAAGGTAGTAGGTGAATCGTCAATCGCCGCCGGTGTTAGAAGGATCGAGGCAGTGACCGGTGTAGGGGCTGTCAAATATGTCCAGACGGTGGAAAAGGAACTGAAAAGCTCAGCCCGGCTAGTCAAGACGGTTCCCCTGGAGCTGAGCAAAAGGTTGGAAAAATTGCTGAAAACCCAGAGAGACCTTGAGAAGGAGATCGATACTCTAAAGGGGAAACTGGCGGCGAAAGATTCTTCTGACCTCCTTGATAAAATAAAAGAAATAAATGGAATTAGACTACTTGCAACCTCCGTTGATGTTCCCGATGTGAAGACCCTTCGTGATTTTGGAGATAAGTTGAGAGACAGAATTCCCTCCGGTGTTATGCTGCTGGGAAGCAGGGTCGGGGATAAGGCCATGCTTCTGTGTATGGTGACGAAGGATCTTACAAACCGCTATAACGCGGGAGAGATAATCAGAGAAATAGCGCCGATTGTGGGGGGAAGCGGAGGCGGTCGTCCCGACATGGCCCAGGCCGGCGGATCCAAACCTGAGAAACTGGAAGAGGCACTTGGCAGGATGGAAGAGATCCTGCTCAGAGGCTGAAGACAGTTTTCTGACGCACAGGAGAAATAAAAAAGGGGAAATATGGATTTTGGAGCCATTTTATATGAGATAAGTGGCGATATCGCTGTTATAAAGCTGGATCGTCCTGAAAAGAAAAATGCCATATCTCTTGAGCTTTCAGAGGAAGTTGGCAAGGCGATCGACCTCGCTAATGCGGACGATAGCATACGTTTTATCGTTCTTACTGGTATCGGTAATGTATTTTCCTCGGGGGCGGATTTCAGTGATCCGTTGAAGACCATTGAGATGATCCGGAGAGAATTTGACGTCAAGTCTGGAGAATCTCCTGTACTGAAACTTATCAATTCACCCAAGCCCACTATCGCTGCGGTGAATGGATATGCCCTTGGACATGGCGCCGAGTACGCGGTTATGTGTGATATTATAATCATGTCCGACAGGGCCGAGATCGGATTCATCGGGCCGATTCGAGGTGTCACCTGTCCTTACGCGATGATAAGACTTGCCGATGAGATTGGAAGGGCCAGGGCAAAGGAACTGATTATGACCTGTAAACGCATATCCGCAGCAGAGGCATTGAGAATAGGTCTTGTCAATCAGGTAGTGCAACATGACGGACTTATGGATGCAGTTATAGACATGGTCGCCAGGTTGCGCAAAGCAAGTCCTCTGGCGATTCGATACACAAAGAAGGTGATAAACCGCAATCTGGAAGGGTATGAATTAAGTGCCGATATCTTTGAAGAGATTATAAAAAGCGAAGATGCCATCGAGGGTGCCATGGCCTTTCTCGAAAAGAGAGAACCCGACTGGAACAGTTAGTCGTAATACATTCCCGGGAAGCTACACTATCTGTATTTTTATTTTATGGACATAGGAGGTATCTGTATGGCCAAATTTTCTGCTGATTATGAAAGTTTTAGAAGCGCGGATGGTTTGAAGATCTTTTACAGAAGATATCAGGCCGATTCCGAGAAGGCACGGATGGTGATTGCCCATGGATTGGGTGAACATTCCGGGCGCTGTGACAATGTTGTTGAAAGGCTCCTTCCCCTCGGCATAAGCGTATGGGCGCCGGATCACAGAGGGCATGGACAGAGCGATGGTCGCAGGGGCCATGTATCTTCCTTTTCCCAGTATGTGGAAGACCTTCGCAAACTTGTTGAAATTGCCAGGGATGGAATGGCCGGAGGTGTAAAGATTTTTCTTCTGGGGCATAGTCTGGGAGGACTTATCGCACTGCGGTTTGCCGCCGGTTTTCCGGAAATGATAGATGGCGTGATCATCTCTTCCCCATCGCTTGGTGTAACTGTGGATGTACCTGCCGTCAAGGCATTTGCCGGCAAAATTATGTCTACCATCTGGCCGACTCTGAGTCTTTCCAATGAACTGGATGCATCAAAGCTCAGCCATGATGAAGGTGTGGTTCGCGCATATATAGATGATCCTCTCGTTCATGATCAGGTGACCGCCCGCTGGTTTACCGAGTTCCTGTCGGCCATGGAAGCCGCGAACCGATCGGCCCCGGAGATGAAGATTCCTCTGCTGATGCAGCTTGCGGGTGATGATCACCTTACGAATGTGGATACATCGGCAAGTTTCTTTAAAGCCTTAAGCTCGGTGGACAAGACTCTTTACGTCTACGATGGCCTCTACCACGAGATATACAATGAGAGAGATGAACAGAAAAAACAGGTATTAGATGATCTCGACACCTGGCTCCTGAAACATATTTAATAGAAGAGGTGTCTAAAAATGGCGGAATATGTTGGCGCTGTGGATCAGGGAACAACCAGCACCCGATTTATTATCTTTGACCGCAGCGGGAAGATTGTCGGGCTCGATCAGAAGGAACACAGACAGATCTTTCCCAAACCCGGGTGGGTGGAGCATGATCCACTTGAGATATGGAGAAATACCGGGTATGTTATCCGTGGCGCACTGAGCAAGTCCGGGATTTCTGGAGTGGATCTGGCTGCAATCGGCGTTACAAACCAGCGTGAGACCACGGTGGTTTGGGACAGGGAAACGGGCAAACCATACACTAACGCCATTGTCTGGCAGTGTACACGCACGGGGGAGATTTGCCGTGAACTGACCGGGGACGGAGGTCAGGACAGATTCCGCGAAAAGACCGGCCTGCCCATAGCCACCTATTTTTCAGGGCCGAAGATCAAATGGATACTGGACAATATTCCCGGTGTGCGGGAAGACGTCCTCAAGGGTAAGGCCCTCTTCGGCACCATGGAGAGCTGGGTAATCTGGTGGCTCACCGGCGGGCCTGACGGCGGCATCCATGTAACCGATGTTACCAATGCCAGCCGCACCATGCTTATGGATCTGAATACCCTCGAGTGGGACGATGATATACTGAATATCCTGGACATACCACGACAAATGCTGCCGGTAATTGTTCCGTCCAGCGACGGAAATTCTCGTGGGGTTACATCCGTGGGCGGACCCTTAGGAGCGTGTGTTCCGGTATGCGGTGCCTTGGGAGACCAGCAGGCCGCTCTTGTGGGACAGACCTGTTTTGAAAAGGGAGAAGCCAAGAATACGTACGGAACCGGCTGTTTTCTGCTGCTCAACACAGGTACAACGCCCGTTCGTTCCAGCCAGGGCCTGATTACCACGCTGGCCTATCAGATAAATGATGACAAACCCGTTTATTGTCTTGAAGGCTCCATCGCGATTGCCGGGGCCCTTGTGCAGTGGCTGAGAGATAATCTTGGTCTGATATCCAGTTCGTCAGAGATCGAGGCACTGGCCGGCACTGTTGAAGACAACGGCGGGGTTTATTTCGTTCCCGCGTTTTCCGGACTCTTTGCTCCATACTGGTGCAGTGACGCGAGAGGCATAATAGCGGGTCTGACACAGTACGCGAACAAGGGTCACATTGCCAGGGCAGTGCTGGAAGCCAACGCATATCAGACAAAAGATATAGTCGAAGCCATGAACAGGGATTCCGGTGTGGATCTGTCCGCGCTCAAGGTGGACGGCGGTATGGTGCACAATGAAATGCTTATGCAGTTTGTGGCGGATATGCTGGATGTCCCTGTTATCAGGCCTGTAGTTTCGGAGACGACGGCTCTGGGCGCCGCCTATGCCGCAGGACTTGCGGTAGGCTTCTGGTCCAATCTTGGCGAGCTGAAACAGAACTGGTCCGAAGAGAAGAGATGGCTGTCTGTCATGGCACAAAAAGACAGGGAAGAAAAATATCACAACTGGCAGAAGGCAGTGCAAAAGACATTTGGATGGATTGAAAAGGACGGAACAGAATAAGGGAAACCTCAATCTTGACAGTTTCGCAAAAAGTCGGGGTTTTTGCCGTTTTGTCATTCCCGACCTGATCGGGAATCCATAACTGCTTGTAATTGCTGGATTCCCGCTTACGCGGGAATGACAGATTAGTGAGTTTTTGACTTTTTACGAGTTTGTCAATCCTTCCACATAGACAAAAAAATCCCCCGTCTTTGCATAAGACGGGGGATTTTTCTTACAGCTTATATAAGGAGGGAAATTCTTCCTATTCTTTTTTCATACAGATGCGCGCTTCTCCGTAGAGTCTCCAGATACACAGGAATATAGCCAGTATGAAAAGACCTAACATGAAACTGGGTTCAGTATTAAGCTGGGCATCAATCCAGCGACCGGCATAGAGGAAGCTAAACGAGGATACAACGATAACAAACCCCCATACACTTATGTTTAATATTTGAGAGAGATTTGACCTCAGGTTCATTGAATGGTGTGTGATCATCATGACTGTGTCCTCCTTTCTTAACCTATCCCCCGTGCAAAGAGCGGGGGTATAAGGATTAACCTACCAGTGTCTTGAGTGCATTTACGACAGGCGCCGTGAAGAGCGCTATGAGCACCGCGTAGAGCGCGAAAGAGCCGACGGCTTCACTGAGATACAACCTGGAATATTTCTGTTTCAGGGATGTGATGATCAGGCCTCCGACTATCAGACATCCGAGATGGAACCAGGGGAAACTTCCCAAGCCGCTTGCCGCATACTCTGCGTATCCGAATGAAGCAGTTATCAGCACCACAAAAACCGCCAGTGTCAATGTTTGGAATATTCTTTTCATGATTTGTGTCCTCCTTTTGTTATTGTCTTTTGCCTTTTAGTAATGGAATAACCGTGCCAGTTCCCGGGTTTCGGGATAAAATAATTGTAACACGCTTAGTATATTGATGTTATTACAAAAGACCGGATGAGGGAATATGGTGCAAAGGTATAAGAGATACGCGATTGATTAAAAGAAACGTACAACCGGTTGAATGAAATGTTTAGAAATAACGGGGAAGAGGAATAGGGGGTCAGGCTTTCCTTATTGTCGTTATTTGGTCCATTCCCCATCCCAGAGCAATTTGGTGAATTCTTGATAAGGCACAATATAAATACCTTCGTCGGTCTTCCTCATCCTTTTTTCAAGACAAACGATGATCAGCGATTTTACCTCAGGGAAATCTTTTTTAAAATTGACAAGTCCACTGATATCCCGGGAGGTGATTTTTGACTTGCCCTTTGCTTCAATGGCGACGGTACCCGGCCCCAGTATAAAATCGACTTCGATGCCGCTGGAAAGTCGCCAGTATGAAAGTTCATAGAACAATTCACTGTATTTTGCGTGAACCGACAGTTCATGAAAGAGCCAGTTTTCAAAAGCTTTGCCAAACAGTTCCGATCCGGGCTTGATGATCCCACGTCTTGCTAGATGGTTGACCACGCCCAGATCCCGAAAATAGAATTTCGGCGCCTGGATCGTGCGGCGCCTGGGCCGTAATGTGAAGGCTGGCAGGAAGGCGCCCATCAAGGTGTCGATCAGGATGCCATAATGGTCCCGGACCGTGGAAACCGAGACCCCCGTTTCTCGTGCAATGTTGGACATGTTCAGAATTTCCGTGTCCCCGATGGCTGCCACCCTGAGAAAGTCGGAAAATATTGGAAGACGGCGCGTCAGACCCTCTTCCAGAATTTCTTCACGCAAGTAATCATCCACATAGGCACGGAGCGCCAGGGCAGGATTTTCGGCCCCATAATGATCCGGAAGCGGGCCGGTGTTGACGAAATGCTCAATGGAAAAATCAGCGCCAAGTTCTTGTGCCACCAGGCCGAAGAGTTCGTAGCGAATCGCCCGGCCGCCCAATAGATTTGCATGCCCCCGTCTAACTTTTCTCGCACTGGAGCCGCACAATGCAAAAACGCGTTGCCATTCCTGAATCATGTAATGGATTTCATCTAAAAGGACAGGAGCTTTCTGGATTTCGTCGATCACAATCAATTGTTCATGTGAAAGCGCTGCCACCTCTTCCCTCAAGAGCGACGGCTCCCTTGCGTATCGCATAAGTTCATCGGTTTTGAGGAGATCAATTCGCAGGGCATCCGGGTAGCATATCTTTAATAATGTTGTTTTACCGGTCTGGCGTGCCCCCCAGAGGAAAAAACTCTGCTTTGGTTTTTCAGGCAATCGAAGACGCCTTTTGTACATTTTTCGGCCTCCCAACAAAATACATGTATATTGATGGTCGATATGCAAAATGACACGATTATTTGATGGTGTCAAGGAAAAAAGGGGACAGGAGACAGGAAAATAAAGACCGGAGACGGGAGACAGGAGAAAGGCTTTCCTTGTTGTCGTTATTTGGGGGGCGGGTCTTAAGCTTCTATCCGTTTTTTGATGAGCCTGTAAACTTCTTTTCGATGGATTATACCGAGAATTAAAATATTGTCACTGGAAACTTTAAAAACAATACGATAATCTCCGACTCTCAACTTCCAGTATCCTTTAAGGGTTTTTTGCAACGGCTTTCCATAGACTTCAGGTTGCGTGGCAAGCCGATCTTCGATGGCTCTCTTGATCATGCCCCTGTTTTTGACATCAATTTTCGGCAGGTCAGATCTTTTAACATCTGGATGATATTTGAGTTTGTATGCCATTGCCTTTTCACAAAAGCCGAGTCTTAAGACCATACATTAGCATGGCTTAGGGTCTTTAAGTCATTCCATGATTTTTCCCTTTTTTCGGCAAATCCGGAAAGGGCGATATCCTCTTGAATTTCCATGGCCTCTTTGATCAAATCCCTGACCTTAGCGGACAACGAGACATTATCTTTTTCCGCCAGAAGCCGGACATCCTGGTAAAGCAAATCGTTCAGGACTACATTTATACGTGGATTTTGAGACGGCATAATCTTTTCCTCCAGCTTAAATTAATTTTAAGTGTAACAATGGTGACACACCATGTCCGCCATGTCAAATTAAAAACCCCCTAACGGGGGGGGCAGGAAAGACGGAGGCAGGAGAGGGGAGACGGGAGACGGGAGACGGAGGGCTGAAGTCAGGGGTCAGAAGGGCAAGAACAAAAGAGACGGGAGGCAGGCGGGGCAGGCAGGATTTTCAGGATCTTGAGGATTTGTTTTTTTGTTGTTGCACTAAAATTCAGGGAGTTACGCTTTAACAAAGATTGTTTATCTATTTTTATTCAAATAGATCGCTGTGAGGGCCGATATCTATAAGCTGAACCTCATCCTTATAGACTCGATAAATAAGCAATAAATCTGGTTTCAAATGGCATTCTTTGTAT
>Ga0208648_1002567_pt1 | contig 12460 bp, 9 predicted proteins | sample AntAceMetag02UKL_FD_184772 | JGI IMG/M metagenome (GOLD analysis project Ga0208648, IMG submission 184772) | Saline lake microbial communities from Ace Lake, Antarctica - Antarctic Ace Lake Metagenome 02UKL (SPAdes) (version 2) | ecosystem: Environmental > Aquatic > Non-marine Saline and Alkaline...
AATTTGGCCCGATTTTTCTTAAAACCGTACCCTCAGAGTTTCTTACGAAATCAAGGTTTTCGTTTAATATACCTTGTAACACAACGAGCATGTCAGGATTTGTAACATCAATTCTTGAAGAAACAAACTGATAGCCGGTATTTAAAGGAATAGTTTGTGTAACTTCATCAGGCTGAATAGGAGGGAGGACAATATAATCAATCCATACGCAATCCGAACCGCCGGTAACGTATCCGTCTTTGTGATAAGTCCATTTAAAAGTATGAGATCCTGCACTTACGGTGAAAACTTCTTCACTCCAACTGACTTCACCATCCCATTTACCTTTTTCACTATTATCAATTGAAAATGCGAGATAATCGTAGCCAGCTCCACCCGGGTCATCCTCGCAAGATACTTTTTTAAAGAAACTTATTTCTCCGGACGAAAGAACTTCTAATTCAAGAATAAGAATAGATTCGGCATTATTCCCAATACTACCTGATTTTGCACAATATACTCCTTCGTAGGCATTTGTATTAACAACTTGCCAGTTGGCATTTCCCGAGAAAGTCCAATCGAAAGAAGTGAAATCACCTGATTCAAAATCTTCAAATATTATTCCAATTGTTACATATTTAGTTTCAACTACATTATAATCATTTGCCGCAGTAATATCGAAAATCAGATCAGCAACTTGACCGATAGGTGTACCGGAAGCAGCTGTAATGCTAAAAATCGCATCTACCGAACCATCAGGATTAATGTTTCCAAGTGATTGACTACCTGAATTAATACTTAAATACGGACTAATAGATGAAAGATCAGCAAAAGCATCGGCAGCTTCGCAAGAACCTGAATTCTTTACAATAATTGATACATCAGTAGTTTCACCCGGATCAATTCCGCCATTTCCGAGAATTTCAAATTCTACAATATTTAATACCGGTGCATGAGCAATAATAGAAAAATAACTTTCCCATGATGTTTCACCACTTTCGGCTGCTATCGTAAAAGCAATATTTTCACCATCGGGAACATTGGATGATACTGAAAATGCGAAAGCATCTTCAATGTATATTACTTCCTCAGGATCAAAATCTCCATAAGGTTCAGTATTATCAGTAAATGTCACATAAGGATTTTCGGTTGAAATTGTAGCTACAACTCCGGTAGTAGGTTGATTTCCTACATTTTTTAACCCAACTGATAAGGAAACATCTTCGCCATAATCAAGCATTCCGTTTCCATTACCTGCATTGTCATTAATGACTTTCGAATCAAAAATCACATAGGGTTCATCAGAAACGACAACAATATTATTCTGATGCCTGTTTTTATTATGTCCTATTATTGAGATTGAAATTGGAAGTGGGTTGACAACCGGAGAAAACATATTTACAATAACTTCTCCGAATTCATCGGCAAGTCCGCGCCCAATTAAAACACCTTCCTGTACAAGGGCAACTCTTGCAAAAGGAACATAAGTTTGAACGGCAAACTGATTCGACCCAATCGGCATACTTGCAGGGTATTGTGCTGCAAAGTCGGTAGGAGTGGCTGTCCAAATATCCATTGAAGGATCACCAAATAAATTCAATTCATAAAAACACCATCTGATAGCACTGCCATTGATAAACGGAACATTATCCTCTTTTGAATCGGCATTAGCTGTGCCAATTTCTGTAATATCTTCACCGAAAATTGCATCATAAAACTGACGGTCGAAATATTGTGATGCTCCATCTGTACTTGAATGCTGTCCCCAACCGTATCTTGAATTTCCGATTGTTGCAACATCTGCTGTTGCTATTGTAGTAATTTTTTCAGAAAAGCAATCACCTTCATAGCCACCTGTTCCACGATTATCGAATGCACCATTGTAGCAACCTTGTGAATAACCAATCATAAAACCTCGTGTTATTCCATTGTTTTGAAAGTTTGAAGTAGTTAAATCAGAGTTATACATTAACATATTATAATCAACATTTGAATGGCCAAGGTGATTACGCAGGTTAACACCAACATTGCTTGCTTGATTGAAAATATCTTGTTTGCTCCAACTCATATCTCTTTCATACAATCTTGTACAGGTGATATTATCGGATAATCCAACCGTAGTATAGCCATGATTTGAACTGCCATCAGCAACTTCGTCTTTATAATCACCACCCCATGTAGGATCGTTCCATAATAATTCACCAAGAAATAATGCTTTTTCAATGTCATCAACTACGGGTGCATTCTGATAAAGTTGAAGTTTATTAACATGATTTAGAACTTTTGAGGTATTATCGGCACAAACCCGTCCAATGCTAAGTTCTGAATATAAATCGGCTTCATTTGGTTCACCCCATTTATTGTCACCATCTGTATTCCAGTTCCCGTCAAGGTTTGAGTAATAAATGTCGGCAGGAATATCATATTCGTTTTCGCCATAGGCGTTATCCCAAAAACCGCGGTGAGGAATAATTTCTTGTCCGGTTCCGCCACCATCGCCATCACCACCAAGAATTACATAGCTGATGCCGTAGTTTTCATAAAAATCAATTATACAATTTCTTATTTTTTCCTGGTTATCCTGACCGCTATATTCCGAATAAATTTCTTCGGTAGTTTTAATGCCGCATACAAAACCTGTTGATTCTTTAAATGAAATATATGGCTCAAAAGAAGCAACAAAACTGTTTTGAGTAATCAACAAAATATCCATTTCGCCATCATCTTGTGAAGCATCATAAGAATAATCGGATAGTGCTTCCGGATTATCAACAATATTGTTTATTCGGTTTTCTATGATTGTTGAATTTCTTAAAAATTTCTGTGCTTCAACAGCATTTGAAGTGGATGTTAATGAAATTTCCAGTACAATTTCTTTTAAGAAATCGACTTGTTGATCAGCAGGAATGAAACTAATCGGACAAATTGAGAATGATCCGATTGCATGTCCGGCAAGAAAATGAGTAGAGATATTTTCTATAGGGTTTGCCGGAAAAGGCTGGTTTGAAGAATAAATTTCCTGATTTGGAACGACTTTATACTCATCATTACCAGGCATTTTCGACAAGGGGAATTGTCGAGCTGAGGCTTGGATAGAAATACCGTCAACAGCCGCATAAAAAGTTTGAGATACGATTTTTACATTTTCGATTTCGCATCCGGGTGGCAATAAAGTACTAAGGCTGAAATGAGGAATCTTTGGAGTTCCCTCATCACCGAAGTTTTTAGCATCTTTATAAAGTATGCTCGAATATCCATCATCAAGCGCAACGATTTCGGGCATTTCAAATTTAATTGTTTTTGTGATATTTTGCGAAAAAGCATAACTACCAAAAAACATAAGCATTAAAAAAATAATGAGTTTTTGTTTTTTCATAATATTTTTATTTTTATTAATAATAAATAGAATTCTGTAATATACGACAGTTTAATCAAATAAAAAGTTGTCATGCTTGAGAAACTTTTTTAATTATTGTAGCCTTTATTAAAATCGTTAAAACATGTAGGAATTAGTTTGTATGTATATAATCCAATGACTTAGTATAAAAGACAAAGTTTTATAGAATAATAAAGCAATCATCACAAGCTTTTTAAAGCCCCGCTACCGCACGATTGTATCGTGTGGTTTGCCAAAAATAGCAATATAAAAAAACATTATCTTTGTTGGTATGAGCAGAAATAATAAATTTTATAATCCATACTTGATAGCTTTCATAAAACCACACGATACAATCGTGCGGTAGCGGGTTGGTGTATCTCGCTTAATCTTCTGTGCACACCTAATCCCTTACGCAGCGGGCGCTAAAAACGTTCGTCTTAATCCAATTGTTTCGGTACACGCCACCGCTTCTATGGTACATGCTCCAGCCCCATGCGCCTGTTGATGAAGTCTCGGTAGAAGACCACCAGTAACCGCCGTAGCCCAGAGCGGTGAATGACGCATAGCCATTGTATTGACCGCCCGGAAGCGACGAAAACCCGCTTTCATTTGTAGCAGCAGTATTTGGTGGCCACCAATGTGTTGTGCCGGTTTCTTTCATTTTTCCGCCGGCAACACTTGCACCACCAAGTAAATCAGTTACGGTTGTCCATTCTCCGTCGGTTGGAATATGCCAGCCGCTTGGGCAAATTCCTTGCACGCCTTGCGTTGTGGTGTATTCCATCATTTCGTTCCATTGGTATAATCCACCGTAAGATTCGCAATTGGCAGGATCATTATTGTAGCAGTATTTTTCAATAACACTATTGTTTGTCATGTTTGAACCACCGTTTATCATTTCTCCAATATTCAGGTTCTCGGCCATCCAGCATTGAGTGCCAATTTGTACGCTTGTGTAAACTTGTCCATTGCGGGGGTCGGTGAAGGGATCGCCACAAGTAAATATTTCTTCTCCTGTTGTAAAACTCCAAACCTGTCCTTCGGTAGTGTTGTCATGGTCATCGTGAGCAACAATTTTCCAGAAATATTCTGTGTTGTCTTCTAATGTTCCCGGGTCGTAAGTTGTTTCTGTTTGGGTTATTGCTACCTGCGGTGGTGTGGTTTCTATTCCAAAATAAATATCATAAGTCAGTGGGTCGCCTTCGGGGTCGGTGCATGTCCATGAAATATTTGTTTCTATGGATTGGTTTATTGCTTCATCCTCAGGCATAGGTGAAGATGGTGGTTCTGGGGGTTGGTTTGGTGGTGCGGTTTCATCCTGCAAGCAACGCACGCAAATACCGATGTTCTTATCGTTATCGAAACGGTTTATATCAGCGTGGTTATAGGTCAAGCTCCGGTGCCATGCATAATACGTACCTTCCTCAGAGGAAGACCAGAAGGTGGTGCAGTATCCAAGATCGTAGAAATTACCATTCGTATAGCGGCAACCACAGGGAAGGGCACAAAAGCCATAAAGATCGGAGCCGTTACCTCCAAAAAGCCAGCCACCTATGGATTTAAGATTTAATCCGGCATCATAACCTCGGTATCCTGAATTGTTCCAAACAGGATCGCCTATAGGGTATTGGCTATCAACTGTGCCTTCGAGTATTTTCCATTCATCATCGGTTGGTAAATGCCAGCCGGAGGGACAAATACCTTGCACTCCAGGAATTGTAGTATATTCCATTATTTCGTTCCATTGATATAATCCACCGTATGGTCCACAATTTGCGGTATTATTAGAATAACAATATTTTTCAATTACGCCATTGTTACTCATATTTTGACTTCCATTTATCATTTCTCCAATATTTAGGTTTTCTGCCATCCAGCATTGGTCGCCAATTTGAACGGTTGAGTAGATTTGTTCGTCACGAGGGTCGGTGAAGGGATCGCCGCAGGTGAATGATGATGAACCGGGATAAATTAACTCAGCGGCATCAAACATTTTAACGAGATAACCTTCACCGGGATTACAGTCACCAATTCCATTAACCCAGTTAGGGCCGATTTTACGCAATATCTGCCCTTGTGAATTTCTTATAAAATCAAGTTCATCTCCAAGAATAGTTTCATAAGCAATCAGAGCATCCATTGAATTTTCGGAGAAATAACTTACAAACTGAAATCCTGCTTCTAATTGTATCGAAGTTACCGGGTCAACTACATCACCTTCAATAGTAAATGAATCATCCGAAAATACTTTTATCAAGTAACCTTCATCTATGATCCAGTCGCCAATACCGTTAATCCAATTCGGCCCGATTTTGCGTAATACCTGGCCTTGTGAATTTCTAACAAAATCAAGGTTTTCGTTTAATACGGTAGCCAAAACTATTAACATATCAGGATTTTCAGTAATGATATGTGAAGAGATAAAACTAAAACCTTCCGAAAGTTCAATTTGCTGTTCGCCTCTTAAAGGGTTTTTTGCGTTTTCCTTTTGTGGGAAAACCTGTTGATTAATAATTATCAATACGATTATTAACCCAACTGTGTAATTCTTTTTCATCATAAATTTTATTAAGTTAAATGTTAGTTGTTTTCTTCATACCAAACCGAGAAAACAAGCTTTGTATTGTTCCAACTACCTCCGTTTGAGGATTGTTTGATTTTGATTATCTTGATTTGCTTATTTTGCTCCAACCATTCATTAATTTCGTTTTCTAAATCAATGAAATTTAGAACTTTTGGGTTTGAATTAATTTTTGAAAATATTTTAACCTTCATTCTCTTTTCCATTATACTAATATTAAAACTATACCAATAATTTCTTTTATAACAAATTTAAAGCTTTTTTTTCAGTTCACAATATTATGATATTTTTAATTCAGATAACATTTCGGGATTATAACCAATTTCCACTTCTCATCAATCATATGAAGCAAAGCCTTATTTCCCCCATTCATCTTTATTTATTCTGTAAACATAAACATTTAGATCACTATATTTTGTTTGCATCGACACTATCATGCCATTCTTTTTAGCAACTTTTTGTGAGGCAAAATTTCTAACATCAATTACTGAAATTAGGGAATTGCATAAATCATTTCTAAATGCATAATCACGAAATTCTTTAGCAGCTTCAGTTGCAAATCCTAAACCCCAATACTCAGGAATAATATGGTAAGCAATTTCAGTTTCAATTTTATTCTCGATTTGCTGAGTAAGCAAACCACATTGCCCGACAAAATTATTTGTTTGTCTTTCAATAAGTGCTTGATGCCCGAATTTATTATTTTCATATCTCCATAATTGCTTCTCAATCCAGTCTTTCGATTGTGTCCGATTATCTATTGATAAGTCAATCCCTAAATAAAGAAGCGAATTGTTGTTTTCAAAAAACTTTTCCCATATGGTAATATCGGAAAGTTCAAGCTTTCGGATTTTTAATCTCTTTGTCGTTATTCCGTCTAAATACATTATTTTGAGCGATTTTGTTTCCTTTAACACTCACAACGATGAGTACTAATTACAAAAAGTTTTATTCCTATTTGTTTTTTTTCAGTACATCTTTATCGTAAGCTCTGTAGTTTATAATAAATCTATACCCGATTGAAATCCCGAAAGGTAATAATTCGTGGTCAAATTTTACGCTCTTTTTGTTTCTTAAATATTCAATATAATCATCTACTTCAGGAGCTCGGATAGGAATCAATAAGGCAAATGACCAATATCCACTACCTTTAAATTTAGGCTTATAATCCAAGCCAACTCCAAATGTCGGCCCATAAAACATTTTATTTAAATCAGTTGAATTTTTTACTTTAATTGATGCGTAATAGCCATACATTAACAAAAAATACGGATTAACTCTAGAAGTGGGTTTCTTTGATAATAACCTTAGTTTTACTCCGGCATTATAACCTACCCCGATAAGTGCATAGCCAACACCTGCAAATACACCGATATTTTTATGGGGATAATATAAAAGGCTTCCTCCAAATCCCCCTAAATCAAGACCCATACCAATTCCAAATGATATATTGTCAACGTGTTTGCTAACCTTGATTGTGTCTTGAGAATGGACGCTAATTGATATTGTTAAAAACAATGATAATAATAGAAGTAATTTTTTCATAAATATTTGTTTTTATTAGTTTAAAATAATGATTTCATAATGAATTCAAGAATTGGCACTTATTGCTAAGTACATAATAAAATTTATTACAAATATACAATATATATTTATTAGCTAAATAATATTTTTTTCTCATTACAAATCGGTAAACTTGAATTGAATTAAATTTTAATACTTTTGCAGGCATTATGAATTACGAATTATCTATATTAATAGTAACTGCTGTTTCCATAGGCTTTTTTCACACATTGTTCGGGCCTGATCATTATTTACCTTTTATAGTAATGGCAAAAGCTCGTAATTGGTCATTAATAAAAACTAGCTGGATCACCGTTTTATGTGGTTTGGGCCATGTTGGAAGTTCAATTGTGTTGGGATTGCTCGGCGTAGCATTCGGAATTGCCATCGGGAAGATAGAGATATTTGAATCCTTTAGAGGAAACCTTGCAGCTTGGCTATTCATTGGTTTTGGCTTCGGATATATGATTTACGGAATAAAACGTGCGATAAAAAACAAACCCCATCACCATAAACACATTCATGATGACGGTGTTGAGCATGTACATATTCATAGCCACAGCGATGAACATTCACATGTTCATGCCACCGAAGAAGGCAAAAAGAATATTACTCCCTGGATTTTGTTCACGATATTTGTTTTCGGTCCCTGCGAACCTTTGATCCCTTTGTTGATGTATCCGGCAGCACAAGATAGCATGGGCGGAATGATACTCGTTACTATTGCTTTTGCTATAGTAACCATATTAACAATGCTTTCTGTTGTGCTTTTAGCTTCGTTTGGTATTAATTTGCTTCCTTTTGGGAAGATTGAAAAATATACACACGCAATTGCCGGAGCTACAATAATGATTAGCGGTCTTGGAATTCAGTTTCTGGGATTGTAAATTGGTTTATGGTGTTAAGCATCGTGATAACATTATACCAATTTAGCAATCTAACAATTACTAAAGTTTTGAATTTTCCTTTTTAATCCAATCATACCATTTTTCCATTCCTTCACCGTTCTTTACCGATAATTCAATGATTTCCAAATGATGATTTACTTGCAGAGCATATTCCTTTGCTTTTTCAATATCAAAATCAACATAGGGAAGAAGGTCGGTTTTATTAATAATGCAAACGTCAGAGGAAGCAAACATTGCAGGATATTTGATTGGTTTATCATCACCTTCGGTAACGCTGATTATCACCACCCTTTTCGATTCACCGAGGTCAAACATCGCAGGGCATACCAAATTACCGACATTTTCAATAACCAAAACAGAATTGTCTTTTACATCAAGTTCTTTAACAGCCTTTTTTACCATGTCGGAATCAAGATGGCAACCGCTGCCCGTATTAATCTGAACAACCGGTGCTCCAGCTTCATGAATACGGTTGGCATCGTTCATGGTTTGTTGATCGCCTTCAATCACGAAAAAATTAATTTCCTTACCGAGTTCTTTAATAGAACGTTCCAGAAGGCTTGTTTTTCCTGAACCCGGTGAACTTACCAAATTTAATGCAATAATATTTTTTGCTTCAAAATAGCCCCTGTTTCTTTCAGCGAGTAGATTGTTTTTTTGAAGTATATCCTGTTCGATCAAAATCTCATTTCTATGCGTATGTTCGTGAGTATGGTCATTTGAGTGTGCATGTTGTTGTGAATGCAAATCATCGTGGTTGTGTTGATTTTCATGTGAATGATTATGTAGATGATCGTGAGCATGTTCAGTATCCCCATGATTATAAGTATGAGAATGTGAATGATTATGCTGTTCTGATGATTCTCCGGGTTTTTGTATTCTTACGGTATTGTCTTCACCGCATCCGCATGTTCCGCACATAATATTTTCGTTTTTGTTAAATGTTATTAAAATACAAAATTACTTAAAAATGTCAATTAGTTTGAAATTGTGGCTAAATATTATTTGTGTTTATCCGGCATCGGATAGTCAGGGTCTGACTAAAATCCTGAAAATATTGTTTTAATTTTATGATAGTAGAGACACACGGCTGTGTGTCTCTACTCCGCAATTAACCTTTTAACCCTAAGTTCTTTTCCCTGAATAATATCATTTCTAAATGAATTACATTTCGGACATGGTGTAAATAGTTCTTCAACATCGAATTCATGATCACAATCAAGGCATCTCGCTTTTGCGGGAATATTATTTATGGTAATTTTTGCATCGCTTATAACCGAGTTTTTTTTGGCTTCATCTAAGGCAAATTCAAGGGCATCAATTACTATTCCAGCCATTGTTCCTATTTCAAGCTCAATTTCGCAAACTTTTGTTGCACCTGCTTTTTTGCTTTCTTCATCAGCGATTTCAACTATGTTCATTGCAATTGATAATTCGTGCATTTCTTTGGTTTTTAAAAACCGTTAAAACGGTTAAGGATTTTCGTTTTTATTTTATAAAAAATCCCACGACTGAAGTCATGGGCTACTAATGATAAAATTTTCGGGTTGCAATTTCAATCCATAAAAAAAAATCATAATAAATCTGCGTCATACTTTCTGATTAACAAATCCTCGGCAATTGCTCGCCGCTAAGCATATCAATAATTCTTTTTCCTCCAATTTCGGTGTTTATCCATCCTTTGCCATGATGTTTATCGATTATTTCGCCAATAATTGCAGCATCTTTTCCAAATTGATTTTTTTTCATTTGAGCCAAAACTTTATCGGCATCATTTTTTCCGACTACCATAATAATTTTACCCTCATTAGCTACATAAAACGGGTCGAAGCCAAGCATTTCACATATTCCTCTGACATTCTCATTTACAAAAACCAGTTCTTCGAAAATCTCCAGGCCGTAATTTTTGCCTTTTACCAATTCTGATAAAACAGTGGCGATTCCACCGCGAGTGGCATCTCTCATAAATTTAATTTCATCGGAAACCTCAAGGGCATCTTTGATGAGATGATTCAGGCAAGCACAATCAGACTCGATGTTTGCTTTTAGGTTTAACTCGTTACGGGCACTTAAAATTGCCATTCCATGATCGCCTATCGAACCGTTTACAATAATTTTATCACCAATCGAAATATTTTCACCTGTACTGATGTCAAGATGTTTCTTGTTTAACAAGCCAATACCTGAAGTATTTATAAAAACTTTATCGCATTTTCCTCTGTTCACAACCTTTGTGTCGCCGGTAACGATTTCAATTCCGGCTTTTTTTGCTTCAACTGCCATAGTTTCTGAAATTTCCACCAAAGCATCCATCGAAAAACCTTCTTCAATAATGAATGCGGAACTGATAAACAGGGGAGAGGCACCTGAAACTGCAAGGTCGTTAACTGTTCCGCAAACAGCCAATTTCCCAATGTTTCCGCCCGGGAAAAAAATCGGGTCAACAACAAATGAATCTGTTGTAAAAGCAAGTTCCGATTGGCCAACGGTAAGAATTGCCGAATCGGTTTGTACTGAAAGTATCGAGTTATTAAATTGCTTTACAAATACCTTGTCGATTAATTCATGTGATAACTTCCCACCGCTTCCATGTCCGAGAAGTATTGTATCATTATTTTTGGTTTTCATTTTTTGTTAATTTCAAGTTTAAATCCTCCGGCAAGCATTATCCTGTATCTAAGCTCAAGCTTTATATCTGTAATATGCATAACACGATCCTTCGTTCGATACCATGCAAGCTCCTACCGGGTCGCCGGGTGTGCATGCTTTTCCAAATAGTTTACAGTCATTAGGTGTTTTCAAGCCTTTCAAAATTTCGCCGCAAATACAACCTTTGTCTTCTCTTGTTTCCTCGACTTCAACATCATAAACTTTTTCGGCATCGAAGCGAGCATATTTTTCACGAATTCCAAGGCCGCTTTTTGATAGAATTCCAAGCCCTCGCCACCAATCATCACGCAAGTAAAAAATTTCTTCAAGCATTTCTTGGGCCTTAAGGTTTCCTTCGGGTTTCACAACTCTTTTATATTCAATTTCAACTTTATAATCGTTTGTTTCGATTTGTTTTACAAGCATATAAATTGATTGTAATAAATCGACAGGTTCAAAACCAGCTATTACACAAGCTGCTTTGTATTTTTCGGCAATATCTTTATAGATTCCCGCTCCGGTTATTGTGCTAACATGTCCGGGAGCAATATATCCGTCGATTTTAACACCTTCGTTTATTAGAGCTTTCATGGCCGGTGGCATCACTTTATGTGAGCTGAAAAGGCTAAAATTCTTAAGATTTAATTTGTTGGCATTAAATATTGCAACAGCACTTGAAGGGGCTGTGGTTTCAAAACCTATGCCGAGAAAGATAAGTTTTTTTTCAGGATTATTTTGTGCCATACTTATTGCATCAAGAACCGAATAAACAATTCTTATGTCGGCACCTTTGGCTTTTTCTTTATTTAATGATGAAGTTGAGCCCGGAACACGAATCAGATCGCCATAAGTTGCAATAATAGTATCATTCAAACGACTGTAAGCAATTGCCTGGTCGATAAATTTTCGGCTTGAAACGCAAACCGGACAACCCGGCCCTGACAATAGTTTAATGTTTTCGGGTAATAATGACGGTATCCCAAATTTATGAATCGCCATAGTATGCCCGCCACAAACTTCCATCAAAGAAATGTCTTTCTTTGAGATTTTATTAATATTTGCGACTATCCTTTTTACAATTTCTTTATCGCGATACTCGTCAATGTATTTCATCTTTTAGGTTTTGTGTAAGAATCTTTGGTGGAAGACTAAAGGCTAACGTGAAATGGCTAAAGGCTAAAGTGGAAAGGATAAAGTTTAAAAGCTAATTCCAACATTTCCCGGCTCATTCTTCCTAAATTAGCATATATTTAATTTCATAAAGAAGTTATTCTACTAAATGCGGCTCTTCGTGAGGTACATCTTCTTCCAAACCATTCTCACCAATTTTATAACCTTTTGAGTTTCTTCCGGTTTTTACAATATTTTTTCCTTCGCAAGCACTAATGCCTGTCCATTTAC
>Ga0208648_1002568_pt1 | contig 12456 bp, 8 predicted proteins | sample AntAceMetag02UKL_FD_184772 | JGI IMG/M metagenome (GOLD analysis project Ga0208648, IMG submission 184772) | Saline lake microbial communities from Ace Lake, Antarctica - Antarctic Ace Lake Metagenome 02UKL (SPAdes) (version 2) | ecosystem: Environmental > Aquatic > Non-marine Saline and Alkaline...
AACCAGACTTAATGTAAAACACTAAATATAAATCATTTAAACAAAACTTCAAACTAAACTTTACAAATATGAAAAAACATGTATTAAGATTTAAAAGTACTTTTAAATTATTTCTTTTTATACTTATTATTTTTTCGCAAAACATTTTTTCACAAAATGTAATTACAATTGGCACAGGAACAATCACTAATACCACAACAACTTACCCTGCACCTTATGGGAACTATTTTTATGGTGCCAGACATCAGATATTGATACCTGCTTCAGAAATTATTGCTGCAGGAGGTAGTTATGGTAGTATTTCAGCATTGGCATTTGATGTAGTATCTTTAGCGGGAACTCCACTTCAAGCGTTTGAAATCAAAATGGGAACTACATCACTTTCTGCAATTACATCATGGCAAAGCGGATTGACTTCAGTTTACTCACAAACATCATATACAGAGACTAATGGATGGAATACACATAATTTTGTAACAAATTTCCAATGGAATGGTACAGACAATTTAGTAGTGGAAGTATGTTTTAATAATACTAATTGGACAGATAATGCAATTGTAAATCAATCTGCTACTACTTATGCTTCTTGTTTTGAATTTTGGGCTGATACATCAGGGGTATGTATAAATAATCAATTTGGCTCATCAGAAAACCAAAGACCTAATATTCGTTTCACTTTTCTTCCTGATTTTGCCTTAGATGCAGGTATTACCGCAATTACCAACCCATCAGATACAGTTGGCACAGGAACACATAATATAACTGCAACTCTAACAAATTTTGGAATCAATACAATTACATCAGCAACTATTAGATGGTCGTTAGATGGAATTTCCCAGACTCCAATTATCTGGACAGGCTCTTTAGCTGCTGCAACCACTACTAATCCTATATTAATTGACACATTTAATTTTTCAACGGGATCTCATACTTTGAAAGTTTGGTCTTCTTTGCCTAACAGTATTACCGATTCAAATGCTGTAAATGATACCACAACTAAAACTATTCTGGTACAAAATATCGTTACTATTGGAACAGGAACTATCACTAATGACAGTACAACTTACCCTGCACCTTATGGAAACTTTTATGAAGGAGCAAGGCATCAGATATTAATACCAGCTTCAGAGATTATTGCTGCAGGAGGTAGTTCAGGGAATATTTCAGCCTTAGCATTTGATGTAGTAACTTCAATTGGAACACCACTTCTAGGGTTTGAAATTAAAATGGGAACTACATCACTTTCAGCAATTACATCCTGGCAAAGCGGATTAACATCAGTTTACTCAGTAAGTTCCTATACTGAAACTAGTGGGTGGAATATTCATAATTTTGGAATAAGTTTTCCATGGAATGGTACTGATAATCTAGTTGTTGAAGTATGTTTTAACAATAATTATTATACATCTAATGCAATTGTAAATCAATCTACTACTACTTATACTTCTTGTATTGAATATCATGATGATGCAGCAGGAGTATGCTTAACTAACACAGTTGATTCTTCGTATTATCAAAGACCTAATTTGCGCTTCACTTTTCTTCCTAATGTAGCATTAGATGCAGGAATTTCTGTAATTACCAACCCAACAAATTCTGTTGCTTCAGGTGTACAGAATATAATAACAACTCTCACTAATTTTGGAAACGATACACTTATTTCAGCCACAATAGGTTGGTCTGTTGATGGAATTACCCAGTTACCATTTAATTGGACAGGCTCATTAGCTTTTGCAGCAACAACCAGCCCTATAACAATTGATTCATTTAACTTTTCACCCGGAACTCACTTTATCAAGATTTGGTCTTTTTTGCCAAATAGTAGTGCGGATCTAAACCTTTTAAATGATACTTTACGCAAAACTATTCTGGCTCAAAACCTTATGAATACTGTTACTATTGGTACAGGAACTTTCACTAATACTGCATATACTTATCCTGCACCTTATGGGAACTATTTTTATGGAGCCAGACATCAGATATTAATACTAGCATCAGAAATTATTAATACAGGAGGTAGCTCCGGGAATATTTCAGCTTTAGCATTTGATGTAGTAACTTCAATTGGAACACCACTTCAAGGATTTGAAATAAAAATGGGAACTACATCACTTTCTGCAATTACATCATGGCACAGTGGATTGACATCAGTTTACTCACAAAATTACTATGCAGATACTATTGGATGGAATACTCATAACTTTGGAACGAATTTTTATTGGAATGGAACTGATAATTTAGTTGTGGAAGTATGTTTTAATAATACTTCATTTATAAATAATTCTACTGTAAATCAATCTGCTACTACTTATTCATCATGCATCTTATATTATGATGATACATCAGGGGTATGTATAAATAACACAGTCAATTGGACATACAACCAAAGACCAAATATTCGACTATCTTTTGGTAATACATGTCCATCAGCAGCTACGATTTCTCCTTCAGGACAAGCAATAATTTGCCCAAATGACAGTATAAAACTTTCTGCTACTTCTAATCCTAATGCTACTTATGCTTGGATTCATAACGGAATAATTATTCAAGGTGCTACTGACTCTATCTTATATGCTAATCAAAGTGGACTTTATCAGGCAATGCTGTCAGATTCGATTTGTGGTATATTATTCTCACCTAATTTTTACCTAATACAACACCCATCAGTAACACCATTAATTTCATCTAACGGTTCAATACAATCATGTACAAACGACAGCATGGAATTATATGTTCCTGCTTTCTATAATAGCTATTTGTGGTCGAATGGTGCAACAACGCAAAATACTTTTGTGAAAAATTCAGGAAACTATACTGTTACGGTAACTAATGCAAACTCATGTAAACATTATTCAAATATTTTTAAAGTAAACGCAACTCTTTTACAGATTCCCGACATTTGTATAGTTGGAATAGACAGTGCAACAAACAATAATAGGATTATTTATGAAAGGCAAACCAATGCTCTTATCGACAGTTTTAATATATATAAGGAAAGCAGCGTGGTTAATGTTTATCAAAAAATAGGTTCATTGCCATACAATGCTCCCGGTATTTTTATTGACCCTAACTCTAACCCTGCTCAACAAGATTACAAATATAAAATTAGCGCTATTGACACCTGCGGTACTGAAACATCTCTTAGCGATTATCATAAAACAATTCATCTTACTATTAACAAGGGGATGGGTTCAACATGGAATTTAATTTGGTTAGATGGATATATTGGTTTTCCTTTTGGATCCTATTATATCTATAGGGGAATAGACTCATTAAATTTGATTTTAATTGATTCAATACAAAGCACAGCTCAATCATATACAGATTTGAATCCACCAAACGATACTGTATATTATCAACTTGAAGTGGTGAAACAAATAGGTTGTTATCCGGATTCAATCTTTACAAAAGCAAATACAAACTACAATTCTTCAAGGTCAAATGTTGCCGACAATATAGTATTTGTCGGATTTAATAATATTTATATAGATAATATTAATTTAAATATTTATCCTAATCCTAATAAAGGAAATTTTGTGATTGATATCCGAAACATCCAAAATGATATAGCAAATATAAAGGTTACAAACATTCTTGGATTAACTATTTATCAGGAAAATAATATTATCTTAAATGAACAATATAAAACATCAGTAAATTTGAAATCGGTTAACAATGGTGTTTATTTCGTCATTGTTCAAAGTAAATTTGGAAGAATAGTTAAAAAGTTGATTGTGAATTAGGATTATTTGTTGCAAATTTTTTATTATTTTCTATTTGGAATTTATCCTAATCCCTTTAATAATGATATCACAATATCCGGAATAGATATTAAAAAAATTGTTTAAGTTGAAATTTATGATGTTGTGGAAAAATTGGTTTATGTACAAAATTATAAAGTAAATGAAATAAAGTTAATTTGAATAGTTTTTATAATGGTACATATATCTTAAAAATTAAAAATGAGAATGGGAGAATAATTAAGGCTGGTAAGATTGTGAAACGATAATTTGCGAACCTGTGTTCTTTCAGTATATCAATAATAAAAAATTTAACGTTAGTTATAATTATAATAAGTATTGTAATATTATTTTAAAAATATTATTTGTTTAATAATGCTTAAATTCTCAAAAATATTACCACTTCAAATTTTTATAATAATTATTATTATATCAATTTCGTGTTCTAAAAAAGTTGTCAATACTCAAACAAAAAACTCAAAAAATTCAACAGTTATTGTAAGTAAAGCAGACCTGAAAAAAGAAAAAAATTCAGAAAATGATGACTACTACCAAAAAAATCGCTTGCGTTACAATGATTATGTTTATGTCGATAATATCAAAACCGTTCTTCTTCACAAAGAAGGTTCTGAACTTTCCATGCCAATTCTTGAATTAAATTCTGATGATAAACTTAATATTTCTTTTGACGATTTTGATAATGATGTTAAATATTATAAATACACAATTATTCACTGTGATGCTTATTGGAAACCTTCAGACCTTCAGCAATCAGAATATATTTCAGGCTTTACGGAAGATTATATTGAAGATTATGAATTCTCCTTGAACACCATGCAAAGTTACATCCATTACGAATTAATTTTCCCAACAGAAAATCTAAAATTATTCAAGTCCGGAAATTATCTCTTAAAGGTTTATCTGGGAGAAAGTGATAATGTTTGCTTCACAAAAAGATTTATGATTTACGAATCCAAAGTAACAGTTGATGCAAAAATAAATCGCACCAATGATGTTGCTGAAAGAAATTATAATCAGAAAATTAATTTTAGTATTAATAAAGACGCTTATAATATTGTTGACCCCTCTACAAATTTAAAAGTAATCATTACTCAAAACAAAAGATGGGATAATGCCATCAAAGGCTTACAACCATTGATGGTAAAAGACGAAATACTTGATTATAATTTTTATGACAGCAAAAATGTTTTTAGCGGTGGAAATGAATTTAGAAATTTTGATTTCCGAAGTCTTAAATACACTATTAACAATGTGTGGAAAATTTCTTATGATTCTTCTTTTAACCAAGTCTATCTTAAAAGCGACATAAATCACCATTATGATATTTATTACTCCGAGCAAGACATTAATGGAAAACGATTGATAAAAACTTATGATGGCAATAATGATGCAATTGAGTCGGATTATGCTTTTGTCCATTTTTTTCTTCCTTATAAAACTCCATTGGTTTATGGAAATTTATATTTAATGGGAACACTTACTGAATGGCAATTTAATAAACAAGGACTCTTAAAATATAATTATCAGAAGCATGGATATGAAACTGCAATTTATCTCAAACAAGGTTACTATAATTATCAATATGTGTTTCTGGAAAATGGCAAAACGATTGGAGACGAAAGTTTTATCGAAGGCAAACATTTTGAAACAGAAAATGATTATACAATCTATGTTTATTACTGTGAACCCGGCACATTATACGATAAACTGATTGCTGTCAAATTAGTTAACACTGTTAAAAGTAATTAAAAAATGATAACAACCGAAGAACTTAAAGACCTGGAAAAACGGCTTGATGCCCTAAGGAGGTATCTTTGACATTGATAAAAAATTAAGCCAAATAGAAGAAGAAGAACTTTTAATACAATCTCCTGATTTTTGGAATGACCCCAAACAAGCTGAGCAAATCTTCAAAAAAATCAAAGACATAAAACGCTGGACAGATGCATATCTAAAAGCTAAAGATTGTTATGATGAGTTTCTTATTATCATAGAATTTTTTCAAGAAGGAGAAGCCAAAGAAAAAGATGTTGATGAACAACATAAAACAGTATTGAAACTCATTGAAGACCTTGAATTTTTAAACATGCTTGGCGGCGAAGAAGATAAATTTGGTGCAATTGTAAATATTAATTCCGGTGCAGGAGGAACAGAAAGTCAGGACTGGGCTGAAATGCTGATGAGAATGTATATGCGTTGGGGCGAAAGAAATAAATACAAAGTAAATGTGGTTGGTCAACTCGAAGGTGATGTTGCTGGTCTTAAATCTGTTTCCATAGAATTTGAAGGCGATTTTGCTTTTGGATATCTTAAAGGAGAAAATGGAGTTCATCGTCTTGTACGCCTTTCGCCTTTTGACTCTGCTCACAAACGACATACTTCCTTTGCATCAGTTTATGTTTACCCTGTTATTGACGAAAATATCAATATTGAAGTTAATCCTGCCGAAATTACTTGGGACACTTATCGCGCCGGTGGACCCGGTGGACAAAATGTAAATAAAGTTGAAACGGCAGTACGTCTAAAACACGAACCCTCGGGAATAATAATTGAGTGCCAGGAAACACGCTCACAACACCAAAACAAAGATAAAGCAATCAGGATGCTAAAATCTCAACTTTATGAAATTGAACTAAGAAAAAAAAGAGAAGCTCAAAACGAAATTGAAGGTAATAAGAAAAAAATTGAATGGGGTTCTCAAATCCGCAACTATGTCATGCATCCATATAAAATGGTTAAAGACCTTCGCACAAATCACGAAACATCAAATGTTCAGGCTGTGATGGATGGAGAATTAAACGATTTCATCAAAGCATATCTGATGGAATTTGGAAGTAGTTAATTTTTTGAAAATCTTATAAATGTTCATTTTTATTGTTCAGTAAAACCCGATATGATTTTTTCTACTATTTTTTTTGATTTATATCATTTTTTTTAACACTAAATTTCTATAGTTTTAACACCAAATATTTTTATGATTAAAATTTATCACAATCCAAGATGTAAGAAAAGCAGAGCAGGCTTAAAATACCTTCAGGATAAAAATTTAGATTTTGAAATTATTAACTATATTAAAACCCCAATTTCCGAAGAAGAATTAAAAGATATATTGATGAAACTGAATAAGAAACCTCAGGAAATTGTTCGTTTTCAAGAAGCTGATTATAAAAACAAATATGAAGGAAAAGAATTTTACGAGCATGAATGGATACAAATATTATTAGAAAATCCTAAACTGATTCAACGACCAATAATTGAAAAAAAATATAAAGCTGTTATTGGAGACCCTATTGAAAATATAGAAGAACTCTTTTAATATTAAATTTTAAATTATTAAATAAACCAATAAATAATAAATAAAATTATGGAATATAGAATAGAAAAAGACTCAATGGGAAACATTGAAGTTCCTGCTGAAAAATATTGGGGCGCCCAAACACAGCGTTCAAAAGAAAATTTCAGAATAGGTCCAGATGCTTCAATGCCAATTGAAATTATTAGAGCTTTTGCAATATTAAAAAAAGCAGCGGCACTAACAAATTCTGAATTAGGAGTTTTGCCACAAGAAAAAGGCGATTTAATTGCAAAGGTTTGTGATGAAATTCTTGATGGTAAGCTTGATGATAATTTCCCTTTAGTAATCTGGCAAACCGGCTCAGGAACACAATCTAACATGAATTCTAATGAAGTAATTGCTAATCGTGCTCATGTTTTAAACGGCGGAACTTTATCAGATTCAAAAAAATCTGTTCATCCAAATGATGATGTTAATAAATCACAATCATCTAATGACACATTCCCCACTGCAATGCATATTGCAGCTTACGAAATGTTGGTAGAAACAACAATTCCGGGAGTAGAAATGTTAAAAAATACTCTCGAAAAAAAATCCGAAGAATTTAAAAATATTGTCAAAACTGGTCGAACTCACCTTATGGATGCAACTCCATTAACCTTAGGACAAGAATTTTCGGGTTATGCATCTCAATTAGAACACGGAATTATTGCATTGAAAAACACTCTCAAACATCTAACTGAAATTGCTCTTGGTGGTACTGCAGTTGGAACAGGATTAAATACACCTAAAGGATATTCAGAACTTGTTGCAAAAAAAATTGCAGAACTTACAGGCTATCCATTTATTACTGCTCCAAATAAATTTGAAATTCTTTCTGCTCACGATGCCATTGTCGAAACTTCAGGAGCCTTGAAAACTCTTGCTGTTAGTTTGATGCATATTGCCAGCAACATTAGAATGTTAGCTTCAGGACCACGATGCAGCATTGGAGAAATTCAACTACCGGCTAATGAACCGGGTTCATCAATTATGCCAGGAAAAGTTAATCCAACTCAAGTTGAAGCATTAACAATGGTTTGTGCTCAGGCAATTGGGAATGACACAACAATTTCCATAGGCGGAATGAACGGACATTATCAGTTAAATGTTTTTATGCCTGTTATGATTAGCAATATGCTTGAATCTGCTAAATTAATTGGCGATGTCTGCGTTTCTTTCAACAAAAATTGTGCAGTTGGAATTACTCCTAATAATCCTGTTTTACAGAAAAATCTTGAAAACTCTTTGATGCTTGTTACAGCTCTGAATCCTCACATCGGATATGACAATTCTGCAAAAATTGCCAAGAAAGCTCATGCTGAAGGAACAACACTAAGAGAAGCAGCAATAGCAACAGGTTTGGTTACTGATGAACAATTTACCGAATGGGTTAATCCTGGAAAAATGGTTTAATTTTTTAAATCACCATTTTTAAAACTTCTTTATTTAAATTCAAAAGTATTTGATGTCTTTTAAATTTTGTCTATTTTTGTGTCTATAAAGACAACAAAAACTAATGATAAATTTAAAAGTAAACATTGATAATGTTCTTGAGTTTGTTCATCTTGAAGAAATCCGTTCTTATACAGATGAAATTACAAAACACCAAACATCAATAAAAAATAAAACCGGAAAAGGAAGTGAATTTTTGGGCTGGACCACCCTGCCTTCTGATATTTCAAATTCTTTATTAGAAAGCATTGAAGCCGATGCAAGAAGGATTAAAGAAATTGCAGAAGTATTTGTTGTTGTTGGAATTGGCGGTTCATATCTTGGAGCAAGAGCAGCTATTGAAGCTCTCAGGCATCATTTCTATGAAATGCTTGAAAAAAAAGAATATCCCGTTATTTTATTTGCAGGTCAAAATATGAGCGAAGATTATCTTTCTGACCTCTTAGATATTCTTGATAAAAAAGATTATGCAATAAGCGTTATTTCTAAGTCAGGCACAACAACTGAACCTGCAATTACATTTAGAATATTGAAAAATCATCTTGAAAAAAAATATGGTAAAGAAAATGCCAAAGAACGAATTATTGCTATCACCGATAAAGATAAAGGTGCTTTAAAAGAGCTTGCAAACAAAGAGGGCTATAAAACTTATGTTGTCCCCGATGATGTTGGTGGAAGATATTCTGTTTTGACCCCTGTCGGGCTTTTACCAATTGCAATTGCAGGCTTCGACATCAGAAATCTTCTAAAGGGAGCAAAAAAAATGCAAACATTTAATAATGAACATCCAAGCTGTCCCGAAAATCCAATTGCAGTTTATGCAGCCACTCGAAATGCTCTTTATAATAATAATAAAACCATAGAAATTCTTGCGTCTTTCCAACCCAGATTAGTATATTTTACAGAATGGTGGAAACAGCTTTTTGGAGAAAGTGAAGGAAAAAAAAATAAAGGAATTTTTCCAGCAGGAGCTAACTTTACTACCGACCTGCATTCATTAGGACAATATATTCAGGAAGGATTAAGAAATATTTTTGAAACTGTTATTTCTGTTGATAATTCAAAAAAAGAAATCCGCATTCCTAAAGATGAGCTAAACCTTGATAAATTAAATTATCTCACAGGAAGAAGAATTAATGAAGTAAATCATAATGCAGAATTAGGAACAATTTTAGCTCATGTTGATGGAGGCGTTCCGAATATTAAAATTTCTGTTCCTGAAATAAATGAAGAAAACTTAGGAGAATTAATTTATTTTTTCGAAATGTCTTGTGCTATAAGCGGATATATTCTTGGTGTTAATCCATTCGACCAACCGGGCGTTGAAGCATATAAAAAGAAAATGTTTGCTCTACTCGGAAAACCAGGTTTCGGAAAATAATGAAATAAAAATGTTGTTTAAATGAGTTCCTTATTAGTTTTTTTATAATTTTAAAAAAAATTAAACAAAAAAACACATTTATGATAGGTAAAATATTGGTTGCTAACAGAGGTGAAATTGCTGTTAGAGTCATGCGTACATGCAAGGAGTTAGGGATAAAAACTGTTGCAGTTTACTCTGAAACCGACAGGGCTTCACTGCATGTTCGTTATGCTGACGAAGCATATTTTATTGGGCCATCACCATCGGCTGAGAGTTATCTTATTATTGATAAAATTATTGATGTTGCAAAAAGATCAGACGCTGATGCCATACATCCTGGATATGGATTTCTTTCTGAAAATAGCGATTTTGCAGACAGATGTAAATCAGAAGGAATTATTTTTATTGGCCCTTCCTCCCATGCAATAAAAACCATGGGAGATAAAATCACAGCCAGAAAAGCTATGGTTAAAGCTGGAGTAAAAGTTGTTCCAGGAATAAATAAAAATCTTGACAACGAAGAAAAAGCTCTGGAAATAATAAAAAGCATCGGTTTGCCAGTTATGATAAAGGCATCAGCAGGAGGCGGGGGCAAAGGTATGAGGCTTGTTAAAAATGAAAAGGAAATTCTTCCATCACTAAGAACTGCAAAGTCTGAGTCTATGGCTGCCTTTGGTAACGATGATTTATATGTTGAGAAATATATTGAATCACCTCATCATATAGAGTTTCAAATTCTGGCTGACAAACACGGAAATACCATTCATCTTTGTGAAAGAGAATGTTCGGTGCAACGACGCCACCAAAAGGTAATTGAAGAAACACCTTCGACGATAATGACTGCCGAGCTTCGGGATGAAATGGGAAAACAAGCTATAGCAGCAGCTAAAGCGGTAAATTATTCCGGAGCAGGGACTATTGAGTTTCTTGTTGATAATGAATTAAACTATTATTTCCTTGAAATGAATACTCGCCTTCAGGTTGAGCATCCAATTACCGAAAGAGTAGTCGGAATAGATTTGGTTAGTGAGCAAATTAATATTGCTAATGGTCTTAAACTTTCCTTAAAACAAAAAGATGTTATTCAACGCGGACATTCAATCGAATGCAGAATTTATGCTGAAGACCCTGAGAATAATTTTATGCCTTCTCCCGGAGTTGTAAGAAATATTACTGAGCCATCTGGTTTGGGAGTCCGCACCGATGGTTATGTTTACGAAGGCTATGAAATTCCAATGGATTATGACCCTATGATTTCAAAAGTGATAGTGTGGGCAAAAGACCGAGCAGAAGCTGTTAATCGAATGAACAGAGTCCTTGATGAGTATAAAATTACAGGTATTAAAACATCAATAAACTTTTTAAACAAAATAATGGATTGCCCTGATTTCGTTAATGGAAAATATGATACAGGATTTATTGAAAAAAATATGGATTTTCTAATTGAGAAAGAAGTTTGTGATAAGAATTGTGAAGATATGACAATTATTGCTGCTTTTTTAGAATACAATTTTTATCTCGATAAATTAGTTCCTCATACTACTTTCTCTAATAACAAAAATAAATGGAAAGAATTCGGCAGAAGAAAAGGACTGATGAAATTATAAAATTTATGCACCAAATAACAAACATTTCCAAATAACAATTTTTATAATGTTAATTTAAATCAATATTATGTCTCTAGAAATTTCTCTTAATAATTGCAAAAAAATAATCGAACTTATAGAGCAAGATGGGAATAAGGTTAAAGTTCTGATTGGCAAAACAGAATATGAGCTTAATGTGGCTAAAACATCAAATGGTATATACTCAATTTTACATGATGGAAAATCTTATGATATTTCTGTTGTCAGAGAAAAAAATCATAAAAATTATATTGTTAACTCAGCAGCCCACTCTTATAAGGTTGAAATAATTGATGCCGAAACTAAATTCCAAAAACTGAAACGTAAGGATGATAGTGATAATGGTGATAATACTATTGTTTCTCCTATGCCCGGAAAAATTGTGAAGATTCTTGTGAATGAAGGACAAAAAATTGAAGCTGGAGAAACTGCAATTATTATTTCAGCTATGAAAATGGAAAGTGAATTTAAAGCAAAGAGAAAAGGAGTTGTTATAAAAATAAATGTGAAAGAAGGCGACATTGTTGAAGGTGGAAAAAAACTAATAGTTATTAAGTAATAAAGATTACAGCTAAAAGCCAAAATCCAATAACCAAAAGCTAAAACTATGCAAACATTAGAAGACAAATTCAAGAAATTTGAGGAGATGAAAAAATCCGCTGAATTAGGTGGCGGACAGGATAGAATCAATAAACAACATAAGAGCAATAAAAAAACTGCTCGTGAAAGAGTTAACATACTTCTCGACAAAGGAACTTTTGTTGAATTTGATAAATTTGTTACTCACCGAAGCACTGATTTTGGTATGGAAAACAATAAAATTCCGGGTGATGGCATTGTTACAGGGCATGGCAAAATTGATGGAAGATTGGTTTATGTTTTTGCTTTTGATTTTACTGTTTTTGGGGTAGTGTCCAT
>Ga0208648_1002571_pt1 | contig 12438 bp, 13 predicted proteins | sample AntAceMetag02UKL_FD_184772 | JGI IMG/M metagenome (GOLD analysis project Ga0208648, IMG submission 184772) | Saline lake microbial communities from Ace Lake, Antarctica - Antarctic Ace Lake Metagenome 02UKL (SPAdes) (version 2) | ecosystem: Environmental > Aquatic > Non-marine Saline and...
GCATTTCATAACTTTAACCCTATGAGTGAAAAGTTGTTTTGTTGTTACTGTTTGTGGAAACTCAATAATAGCAAAACTCTTTCACTCTGAGGGTTTTTTTTTAGGCTGAAAATCGCTCAGCTTAGGTTTTAATAAAAAATATTTAAAATAACCATGATAGAAATCGAACAATATTAATAAGAATTGAAAAAAATAAATATATTTATCTTGACATTAAAAGCATGCTTTGATAAATATGTTAGTCCGTCAGACTACATCTGACGTTATATGATAAGATTTATACCATAAACCTACAATATTAATAATTTTTTAGAAGGGAATGATTATGCGATTATTAAAGAGTTATGCGATTATTGTGTTTTTGGTTCTGGGATGTCTGTTTTTAACGGGTAATGCTGTTGCACAGGAAAAAATAGGTGTTCTATTTATTCAGCACGGTGGCTTTACAGAATATTCAGCACAGAACCTCTGGGATGCTTCTGCGCATCTTTTTGCAGTGCGGCCCGATCACCCCGTACACAAGTGGTTCCTTTTTAATTCAGCCGGATGGGGTGGCATATTAAGTGCAGGAAATGCCCCCAAGGAGATCGGAAAATACAGTTTCGAATATGGGCGTATCGGTGGTGTGGACCCTTTTCCTGCAACGATCAATTCACAGGTCTCACAGTTAAGCCAGGAATTACAGCAGCGGACTTGGGGCGGGACTGAATTTGTTGTTGATTATTCGGGGTGGATGAACTCTGAAAACATCGAGCATTTTGCCTACCCGCGATTCCTATATACTGCACCTGATTATATCGCGCCCTTTCCTATGACGGGACAAACTGCAGAAACCATATCCGGACTCACCTATTGCGGTGAGGATGAAGCTGGCGGCCCCTGGGCGGATTGTGATTCTGAAAGATACAATGTCGACGGTCCGGCCGAGCGTTTTATATCGGCAGGCGTTGACAGAATTATTGCTATTGATCTGACCACATCAGGGGTGCGCTTTTTTAAGACCTATGATGTTCTCTCTATGTTTAAAATGGCTTTAACGGAGAACGGCGGGGCAGGTATTCCTGTTCATTGGATAAATGACCCTAATAGTCTGATGGAAAAGTCTCTTCCCACCGCACCTGTGGGAAATTGGGGGAAATGGACTACGGACAAAGGCGAACCAACCACAGATCCAAGCGTTCCGGTGGCAGAGAACCCAAACCCAATTGCTGCAGATATTACCCTTGCCTCACTGCTTACAGAAGGGGCTGAAGCCTCTTTTAACAGTGCTGTGCCAGATGCTTCTACCGGAATACTTATCCTGAACCATGCAACCGGTGATTATGCGCAGTATTTCGACCCGAAGATTGATGATACCTTAATTTTAAATCAGAACATAAAAAACATGCTTCTGGCCCGGCACCCAGGCATAGAGACAGATAATATTGTAGGTGCCTATATGGGTATCAAAGAGGATGGAACCGCAGAAGGGTTTTCCGGTGAGGAAAGAACCCGGAACATGCGCGGAGAAAATTTGGGGCATGCCTGGCTTTATGAATCAAGCGCGGGACCTGAAACCTATGCTGCCCACGGAGTACTGCCCGGTGATGAATGGGGCTATAAATACTGGGATGCCCTGGAATATCTTAAAAATCGTGGTGTTGAACATATCGTGATCTGCTTTCCACAGATCGTTGCAGATTCGGTACTGAATATGGTTGAGATACCAAACCAGATTGCCAAGGAGATTGGTTATAAAAGCTGGATGAACTGGGGAGCCAAAGATTATGTTTCCTATCCGGGTGTAGGACATCCCTTTGCTGACTACTGGGGAATCTGGGTGAATACCCAGTGTGATGATGGTGCCGGCGGTACAGAAGACTGCTGTTTTGAGATGGGCGGCTGTTCAGACGGCAGGCCTTATCCTCCCCCACGGCAGACAACTGACGCACGGGAGGACCTTGATCCGTCGCTTGCCTATGATATCAGCGAATACGGACATCTCGGTTATAATCCTGTTTCAGGATCACCAGACCCAAACATCCCTGTTCAGAACCAATACACCGGAACCTGGGCAATGTATCAGCCTCCCAATGATGATGCGCGGCTTACAGAGATGCTTGCCAGTCATGTTCTGCTGTCAGCGGGAGCGCCTAGTGTTTATGGAACAATTTCAGGAGCTGTTCAGGAAGGTGTAACTGTTGATATTATTAGAGTCAGCTGTGGTTCTGATCTATTGATAGATACAACCGTTACGAATTCAGAAGGGTACTATTCATTCGACAGCCTGGGAAGCGGATACAAATACCTTTTTGCACCCAGTAAGATGGGTTACAGCTTTGCTCCGGTTCGGGATTTTGTTACAATTCCCCAAGCCGTAATTCAGCCTTTTGATTTTACAGCAACGGCTGAATAACAATTTCTAAGCGGTGGTTGCGGAAGGTTGAATGTTTTATTTTGAAATTTTAAGGCAGGGTTTCGGCCCTGCCTTTTTTTTATTTTTCATAACGTAAAAAATAATTAATATATTTTTTTTCACAGGTTTTTACAAAATACCATGAAAAGTGTTGGAATTAAGATGATTAAACCGTTTACTGTCACGCTGAAAAGTCTATTCCGAAAAATCGGGATTGTTCCCGCCCTTTTATCTTTTATAAGCTGTTAGTTTTTAGTCCCGCCTTAGACTTACTTTGTGTCCGAACTACGTGACTCTTTTCACAGCAAAAAAATAAACTATCTAGCAGCATATTGGTTAAGAAACCATTATATTTTTAGTGGGAGGGATAAATCCCTAAGAGTCCAAAAACATGCAGGGATCAGCGGGTTAAATGTTTGTTTGAAAAAAGTAGAATAAAATGAATGATAAGTCTTTGCCTGAATATTGGAACGGGCAGGAAGTTCCGATACAGCATGGTTTGCAGCCATTCTGTTGATGGTGATCATGTTTACCATTGCAGCTGTTTTTTTACCGATCGAATCCTTTATTTAACAGACTCTTTATAATCATAAAGATTGACTCACCCATATCTTTTCTATATTCTTTCCAAAAAACATAAACAAGAAAGTTTCGGATCTTATTATAGATATAAGCTGGGAAGTCCCCATGGTTTTTTATGAGCCGGTTTTCGGAATCTGGAGCCTATCTTTTTTTGGGAGAAACAAATGAAAATTTTAGGGTTTATGGGAAGTCCCCGAATAAAAGGACTCTGCTCACAGTTTACGGCCAGTATATTAAAGGGTGCAGAAAGCAAAGGGGCTGAAATTAAGCAGTTTAATCTGGTTAAATGCAATATTGGTCACTGCCGGGGCTGCTACAGTTGCGTGTGGAACAACCATGAACTGCCCATCGGCATTTGCCCCTTCGAAGATGATATGGCAGGCATCCTTGAAGAATATCTTGCCGCAGACGGTTACATCATGGCATGCCCGGTTTTTGATTTTACGGTTACCTCAATTATGAAAGCATTTATTGAACGGCGATTTCCCCTGTATTTTAGAAATAAGGAGGACCATGGCACGGTTCCCAATGCCCGAGTAAAACAGGCTTTCAAAAAGAAGGCCGTGGTTATGGCCACCGGTGATGCTGCAGATGAATATTTACCTATTGCTGAACCCTGTTTTGAGGTTATGTCTCACCACTTTATGGTGGAAGAGATCGATGTGGTTGAACAGCTTTATGTGGGAAATATTCACACCGTTGATGAAAAACGGTACAAAGAAAAACTGGATCAAACCTTTACTCTGGGCGTACGGCTGGTTGAGGAAATTGAAAAGTCGCGTCTGGAAAGGGAGTAATTGTTATGCCGCGGGTACTTATTGTGGGCGCAACAGGATACCTTGGAAAATACCTGATACAGGAATGCAAACAGCAGGGTTACTGGGTGCGTGCCCTGGCACGGAACGTGAGTAAACTTGGTCCTGTAAAGGATTGTGTTGATGATGTTTTTGTGGGTGAGGCCACAAAACCGGAAACACTTCATGGCCTGTGTGACACTATTGATATCATAATATCAGCTCTCGGGGTGGCCAGTTCAGCCGGCAAAGAAACAACCCCGCTTGATGATATCGATTATGGCGGGAACAGCTCTATTTTGAAGGAAGCAATCCGGGCCAAAGTGAAAAAATTTATATACGTGGCTTTCATTAACACTTCAGGTTTTGAACATCTGGAAATCACAAAGATCAAAGAAAAATTTATTAAAGAACTCCACCAATCGGGCCTTCAGTACTGTGTGATGCGGCCCACGGCTTTTTTCTCTGATATGAGTGCAATACTTGATCAGGCACGGAAGGGGACTGTCTATCTGCTCGGCAGCGGTCAAAACAGATCAAACCCGATCCACGGGGCTGACCTTGCAAAGGTATGTGTTGATGCTGTAAAATCATCTGAAACAGAATTGTCTGTCGGCGGCCCTGAGATTTTTTCTTATCAGGAAGCAGCAGAGCTTGCGTTCAGGGTTCTTGAAAAAGATCCGAAAATAAAAAAGATTCCGGTATGGCCGTTTACTGTTCTGTTAAAAGTCCTTAGACCTTTTTTAAGCAGGCGAAAATTTACACTTATTCAGTTTCTTCTCGGTGCTTTTACCAACGATGCTGTAGTGCCGAAATATGGTTTCCGCACACTGGAAGAACTGTATCGTGAAACAGTGAGTGAAGGATAATAAAGGGCGAACCGGAAAAAGACAACATGATTATATGCAATTACAATATAATGTTTTTTTATGAAACAGTATATTGCTCATTCGACACTTTTTTAGACCAAAAAAAGGAAGACGATTCGAGCTCTTCCAGCCGGATTCTCGATAAAACCGCGTGATTTTTTTCACATCAAAGGGATAAATCACTTAACAGAATATTGATCAGGAATTCATTATGTTCTTAGTGAAAGAGACAATTTCCCGATGACTTAAAAACATTCGGGCTTCTCGTTGGGCTGAATGTTTGTTTAAGAAAAGGAGAATAAAATGAATAATATATATTTGGCTGAACAACGGAATGCTGCAGGAAGTTCAGATACGGCATGGTTTGCAGCCATTCTGGTGATGACATCATGTTTACAATAGCTGCTGTTTTTTTTACCTTTTGATGTCCTTGCACAGCAGGCTGTTATTGTAGACAGCCGGTGCACTTTCCCAGATGAGATCCCTGCACAGTGGATTGATCAGGCCAGGGCCTATTGCCTATTGCCATACTTCTCATGGCAGCCAGTTGACCAGCGGCATGAGCGCGCTGGCCGGATGGAAGGGAAGCCTCTATGTCTGGAATAACGGCGGTACAGGGGGAGCTCTGGATCTTCATGAATATGCCATGGGCGGAGATGTGGGATATTATCCTCAATGGGTCCCGGGACACAAACTGGGCGCTGCAGTGGGACGGGACCAACCCGGATGAGGCAGAAGGGTTCAGCCTTTTGATTTTACAGCAACGGTGAAATAATTGATCTTTCATGAAGACAGCGGAGGATTAAATCAAATATTTTTATAGTCAAAAGGCAGGGCAAAACCCCCTGCCTTTTTTATCGTTATACAAACTGAAAAAAATCGATCTTGAAAATCATAAATAATTCTTAAAAATCATCAAGATCAGGGCATTATTGTCACCTTGGGGCGGGTTCAATTCCTGTTGACACAACTCTTATGATTTTATAGGCTTAGACAAAGTCAACTAACCTTAAGAGAGGAATAAAATGAAAAAGAAAATCGCAGTTATAATGCTGGCTGTTTGTTTCCTGTCTGCTCCCTTATCCGCCAAAGCCATGATGTTTGATGCCATGCCCAAAGTTAATCAGAATTCCGGTTCACAGGTGAGCAGGATTCTGGAACTGCTTGAAATCTCCATTGTAAATCAGCGCGGAGAGCTGTATTCTGCGGAAGCGGATGCAATGGACAATCTTGAGCAGGCTTATGCAGAGGATGATCCCAGTGCAAAAATAGCCGGCTTGTTAGGGCTGCTTGAGACGATCGGTTCAGAGCGAAGCGGGGTTATTGACGACATCGTAGATTTTATTGAAGAGTTTTTTGGTATCTTCGGGTTTTTATCAGATTTGCTGGATGAGGATATTTTAGATATTCTGATAGTCATTGCACTTATTGTTGTGGTGTGGGAAATAATTGATAATTGAGTCTGTCCTCAAAAATACAGATTATTATTTGCAAAAGAAAGGCAGGGCCCGGAAATGGCTATTGCCTTTTTTTGTAAGAGACTCAAAAATAACTGCGTTGTACTAATGTCAAATATATTGTATAAAAAAAAAGGAATATCTAAAAACATCTTTTTAATAAAATATATTTTAGGGGAGAATATAAAATGACAATTTCTGTCAGGAAAAAATTTACCTGTTTCGCGATAGCCATAACTTTAATCGGCTGCTTATTCTGGATTTCTTGTACGACTCTCTTCACTGCTGATGACGGATCGGTTTGGGAACAGGTCAATGATGACGGATTCGGCAATAGGGATAACTTCTCTGTTGTTGCGATGGCTGAGTATAAGAATGCGCTGTATGCCATGACCCGTAACGAAGAGGATGGTGCTGAAGTCTGGCGTTATGACGGTTCTGAGTGGGAGCAGGTGCTTTTCCCAAACGGAGAGACAAACGGTATCTACGGCAACACGCATCTTAACAATGTCTGGGGCCGTATGATCGTATTTAACAGTAAACTGTATTTCGGTTTTTCATCCGGACTCCAGGGCAATTATCTTAACTCATCGGGGTGTGAAATATGGCGTTATGACGGATCTGTCTGGGAGGCTGTTATCTCAGACCAAAAAGATACAGATGGCTCCGGTACCATAACTGATATTTCAGGCTGTGAAGCTGATGACGGTGTTACAACGGCTGTGGTCACGGACAGTTCTCAAACCTGGACCGCAGATCAGTGGGCAGGTGGTACGCTTCAGATCACTTCGGGCTCAGGTATATACCGGAAGTTTTATATTATCAGCAATACGGCGGATGCACTGACCATACAGCAAAACGAAACCGCCGGGACAGGAGCTGACCAGGAATCTGAAACTGAATTCACAGTCTGTGACAGTAAAAAATACAGTAATCCCTATCCTAAATATTCATATACCCTTGGCGAAGTTGAAGAAGGTGATACCTTTACCATTGGTATGGGAACGGATGAAAGCGGATTTGGTGAAATCTGGAACAAAACCATAACAGACATGGAGCTGTTTGATAACAAGCTTTATGTCAGTACCGGCCTTAACTATGACTATGGTGCTCAGGTCTGGTATACGGAGGATGGAGACAGCTGGTCTGTGACCCAGCCTGCAAACAGCTTTGGAAACTACCATACCGGAACCGCATCTTATCCCGGCGGGCAAAAACCCGTTTCAAGCAGTCTTACCAGTCTGGCTGTATTTGACGATACACTTTACGCTGGCGGAACCGGTACCACCGGTCCTTCCGGTGGTTGTTCCCGCATGGCGAAACTGACTGAAACCGGTTGGGACCTGATTGTTGATGTTGATATCGATGAAGATGATGAAGGAACAAATGAAAATGGATTCGGCGATGGGATGGACTGTACTATGGATACTGGGAATTTTATGCCATGGTCCATTGAATCTTTTAATGGGATGCTGTTTGCCGGGATTAATTCACTGGGCGGACTGCGTATTCTTTACAGTCCCACCGGATCTGCTGATGATGGCAGCTGGTTTTACAGTGTGGGAGACAATGAGACCCTTCCCCCTGGTTTTAACGATACGGTAAGCACCTCAGGTATGGGACATAAAAATATTGCGCCAAATCTGTTTCCTTTTGGTGGCGATATGTATGTCGGCACGGTATCTCTTTATGTTCCTGAATATGATGCAACGGATACAGAAGGGGCGCATATCTGGAAAACAAGTGACGGAATTTCATGGACTCGGGTAACCGGTAATGGTTTTGACGATACGGATGTTGTTATCTTTGAGGCGTTTGCTGTTTTTAACGGCAAACTCTATATATCTGCCAGTAAAGGTGCAAGTTCCACCTCTGAGGGTTTAGGCGGCGTGAAAATTCTAAGGATGAATACTGCAGCTAACTGAGTTTTGTGAAAATATAAAACCAAAGGCGGGGTGTTGTTTTATCTCCGCCTTTTTATTTTTGATCAAAAAACGGGGGTGATTTGTTGTTGGTTCATCCCTCCCTTTTTTATAATTGCGCATTCTGATCAACTCCCTCAGACAATCCTTTTTTATTCTAAGCAGCTTAAATTCCCATGTTATGTCAGGTAGATAGAGCCTGTTCCAATCCTGGATATTTAAGCCATTAATGGACCGGCAGGTCACCCATGATATGCGGCCAGTAGTTCGACTGCATCAAAATTGAGCAGCTCATTTGCTTTTTATCCTAAAACCCGCATTCCAGACACAGCTATCCTGAGGGTTTTTATTCCACCGTCTTTTTTGTGCGTTATGTTGCCTGCAACTGCCTTTGATTCTCAGCCCGTGGCAGTCTGGCAATTACCCACAGATTGTGTGCCAGCACCGCCCATGCCACACTCATCTGTCGAGAGGCAAACCCCTTACTCTTAAGAGGATTGCCTAAAAATCTATTCTTTAGAATTCCGATTCTTTCTTCTGTTTGTCCACGTCGCTTCTGATTCTCACGAAAGGAGGCTTGTTGCATTTTTTTCTTTCATTATGAATAAACTAATTTTTCAAGTTTTCATAAATACATCATATAAAATGACAGGGAATACAAGGGTTATCTTAACAAGTTGGGTTTTTAGCAAAGATTTTTTGTAAGGTTAAATTTGGATTTTCACATTTTAAGGCAGTTGCTCAGCAGACTTGAGACGGTCTATGAGCGGAGTTGTGTTTATCATTGCTTGTTTTGCATCAAAGCTTTTAATTTTTCCTCGGTCAGCAGGTTGCCGGTAAAAGATTCAGGATCTTTTGAAGCAACAAGGGCAGTATACTCTCCCCAGGTCTCAGGTTTTGCCCAGCCTGACCGGTCAATGTCCGGATTTAAGAAGGCCCATCCTTCGGTGGCTGTATTATCCGGCATTAATGCGTTAACTGCTATATTGTATTCTTTAAGTTCTTCTGACAGTCCCAGAGTGAAACGGTTTACGGCTGCCTTGCTCACATCATATGCCAGTCCGGTGAAGGGTTTATGCCCTGTTTTTTCCGCGACCACTGATGAGATGTTTATGATGTGACCCCGGTTCTGTTTTAACATATGGGGCAGCACAGCTTTTGTGCATAGAACCACGCCTTTCAGGTTTGTATCCAGTACCGTATCCCAGAGGTTTTGATCGATATCTTTAAAATAAGCCGGACTGTTTGTGGCAGCATTATTAACCAGAATATCGATCCGCTTAAAGTTCCCAATTGTTTTTTGTACCATTTCTTCTACGAGTTCTTTACGGGTAACCTTTGCTTTTATGGCTATGGCATTCCCCCCAAAGGCCTTTATCTCATCTACTGTCTGGTGGATGGTACCTTTTATATTCTTAGGTTCTTTTTGGGTTCTTGCAGCCACAACGATTGTCGCGCCTTTTTTTGCCAGTTCAATGGCAATGGCTTTGCCGATGCCTCTGCTGGCGCCTGTAACGATGGCAACTTTTCCGGTTAGATCCATTTTACATCCTTTTAGCAGGTAATATGAAAGCCCCCCACGGCTTTCACCCCTTTTTAAATGTTCGTGTTGAAGACCTCACATGCTTTTTGAGTCGGTTCTTCAATAAGTTTTATCTTTCTTTTAATTAATTCATCTTTTGTCGGTTCAGGAATAGTCATTCCCCCGTATGCGCCGGTCCCGATGATCAATATGTCCGGTTTGTAATCGATGATCTCTTTTATGTCTTCAAGCGCCAGAGAATGGCCTTTTATTCTTTTCCAGTCAGGGCGTACTTTTTCAGGAAAGACAATAATGTCGTTGTGGTAGCTTTTGCTGTTCACAATGATTGTTCCGAAAGAGCAGCTGTCTATTATCATTAACCATTACCCGGATTTTTTAGATATTATGACTTTATCTCCCTTTTTTATACCGGTGTTTTTTTGAGCGCTGCTGTTTTTGATGGAGATCTCAAGTAGATTGCTGCTTCCGAAAATACAAAAAAGTTCATCTTTTTCTGCAGCAGCATAATGGGTCACTATTTTGGATAGCGGTATATTGTTTATTTCAAGGTTTAGATTGTTTATGAACCCGGATTGTTCGAGGAAAGACCGACTGACATTTGTGATCAGGTTGCCGAACCGGTCGATATGGATTATTTTACCTTCTGCCTCAATTGTGTTTATGATGATGGGTTCCGGAAATTGAAGGATCACCGGGTCTTTTGTAAGAGGGCCGAAAGCACCCGGGTTTTCACCCAAAGAAAGGTGAGCGGCCGCAGGGGCAAAGATATCCCGTCCGTGAAAGGTGCTGCTGATATCACTCAGAAAATAGCTGCTGTTTGTGAGTTCTACTGTTTTTTGTACTTTGTCGCCGGATAGTATACTGCTGAAAATACCGTTATCCGGGCCGATAAAAAAATATTTTTCCGTCTCTATAAGAATGGGTGATCTTTTGCTTCCCACTCCCGGATCAACAACCGCAAGGTGGATGGTTTTTTCCGGAAAATATGAAAAAGAATTGTTTAAGGTAAAACCGGCACTGATAATATCCTGCGGCGGGATGCTGTGGCTGATGTCAACGATCCGGATATTTTTATTTATGGAAAGAATAACTCCCTTCATGATTCCCACATAGGGGTCTTCAATACCAAAATCGGTTAATAATGTTATAATGTCTGTAAGCGCCATACTCTATAAATATTTGAAAGATCGTCATTGGTCAAGAAATAAATCGGAGAAAATATAACAATATAGGTCTTGAATATGTTAAACTTGTATAAATTAATAACGGCTAATAAAATATAATCCATGAGGCTAAAATGAAGATTATAAAAGGAATAACGGTTATATTTCTGGTACTTTTTTTTGTGCTTAACGCACATGCCGTGAGGGTGAAGCGGGTAAATCTTGAAGATATGGCGGGATCCGCAAAGCTTATTTTTGAAGGAGAGTGTGTCAGCAAAAAAATAGAATTTGATAAGGGAATAGGGCAGGACATCTATGTCTTTACCTTCAGAGTGGACCGGGTTTTAAAAGGTGATCCGGGAAGTACGCATGTGGTCAAGGTGATAAAGGCGCTTGCGGATCAGAAACAGGTAACGACATTTATCAAAGGGGGAAAACTGATTCTTTTTATGCTGGGTGAAAGCCGGCTGGGTTTTTCAAGCCCTGTGGGTCTGGGGCAGGGCCGGTTTTCTGTGGTTGATCTTTCGGACGGTAAAAAAGGGGTGATAAATGAGAACAGGAACAGGGGCCTTCTTAAAAATGCTACAGGCAGCAGTAAAATGAGGACTCTGTCCGGTGATGAAGCCGCTTTAATAAAAGAGGATGTCCCGGCTGATTATGATGCTTTTATTTCTCTGACAGAATCTTTGATCCATAAATAGATCTGCAAATATAATAAAGTACGGTAATCATATGAAAATAATTTTTTGTTTAACTGTTGTTTTGATGGTTTCTTTTTTAGGCACAGCCGCTTTTGCCGGCGGCCCCCTTGCCACCCTAAATGGTGCTCCTGTAGTTCATGAGAGCAGCTCTTTTCCGATCACCTATAAGGTTGACCTGGGAAGCCTGGGGCCTTTGAGCAATCTGGAAGCGACAGCACTGGTGGATGAATGTTTTTCAAAATGGGGAGATGTGGCTACCTCAACCATATATTTTTCAAATGCCGGTTATCTTCCGGTTGATGTTGATGCCTCAAATTATGGAATTTACTGGAATAAAGGAGATGGCATTAATCCGGTCATTTTTGATGATAACGGCGCAATTATGGACGCAGTTTATGGTTTCGGAGGCAAAGACAGTGTGCTGGGGTTCACTTCTTTTAGTACGGGTTCCTATATCGGGGAAGGTTTTGTAGTCTTAAACGGTAATCTTGCGGATGTGGATGGTAGTCCGGGTGTGCTTAAGGCCACCATTGTTCATGAGCTGGGTCATTTTATGGGGCTCGATCACTGCCAGGTTAACACCCGGTATGCGCAGAACGGGATAATGACTGATGACCGGTATGTGCCCACCATGTTTCCTTTTCAGACGGACAATGACACCAGCGTGGCGGAGCTGAATCCAGATGATGAAGCAGCCTTGACTCTCCTCTATCCGGTAGGCGCTGACAGTGTTTATGGAAAGATTTCCGGAACTGTTGTCCGAAATGACGACAGCCCGGTTCTGGGGGCCAATGTAGTGGCCGTAATGGTCGGAAATGAGGACATGAACCAGTTTTCCAGTGTGTCTGATTATTACAGGCAGTCAACCGGAGCATTTGAGATGCAGGTAAAGCAACATTTATTCTGTAAATTCCCGGCAACCATCATTCAGTCTCCATGTTGAGATAGACTTTTCCGGTTTCCCAATCTTCACTGATCTCCGACAAAACTGCGCTGACCAAGCGTAGCAAAG